>UMFG01012822.1_pt1 | contig 35580 bp, 30 predicted proteins | sample 1964961 | NCBI WGS metagenome assembly UMFG01 (sample SAMEA4836041, study PRJEB28245) | human gut metagenome | biome: gut microbiome; material: fecal sample | place: Denmark | collected 2008
CCGTCTAAAAGGGGCTACCCTAAAATTGGAAACTTACATAAAACTTTACTTGCTGGAACCTGTTTTTTTTCATTATTCTTGGAAAAGGCTTATCTTTGCAAAATAAACCGACCAGTCGGTTTATTTTGCAAAGAATTTTAATAGAATATAATGAATTAAAAAGTGAATAATTGGAAAGTAGGAATAAATTGTTGAAATCTTTGCGCCTGCAACCGCTTCTTGCCAAAATAGCGGTAGGATATATGGCCAAGATTGTAGTCATAAGTGGTATTGCTTACGTTGGCATCTGCGAATGGAAAGAGACTAAGGCCAGGGAAATGGAAGTACGGATGATTAACCGGAAAAAGCATGAGATAAATGATATATACGTGAAAATGCTCAGGCTTTCTTTCTTCTGTGAAACCTTTATGGAGTGGAGTGAGCAGGATTTTTTATCATTTCAGAAACGGAGACGGCACATTGACAGCCTGTTGTGTAGCTTGAGGTACTCCTCTTCCGGCTCACATACAGACAGCATCCGTAATTTGTGGAGAGCCAAGGAGCGGTATATGCGGGAAATCATATATTGGGTACACAGGCAGGAGGAAGCCGACCGGGAAATTGCAGCGCAGATTCCGGCCATTGCCAGACAGAGTGAACGGGAAAATGCCCCCAAAGGGGGATTCCTGAAGAGGTTGTTCGCAAAACGCCACAAGGCGGATTCTCCTTCTGCCGCCTCCATGCTTCATGAACTTAACCGAAGCGTGGTGGGCAGACAGCAGGCGTATGCCCGGAAGCTGGCAGAACGGACGGACAGCTTGGATGGGATGAACAGAAGGCTGAACGTGCAGTTGCGGCAGATGATTGAGAATATGGACGGAACGGTACAAGCGGAATTGAAGAGACAGGAAGAAGAAGTTGCGGAAGCCGGGAAACGGTCATTTGCCACGGTCATCGGTCTGACGGCATTCATGGTTTTGCTGCTGATATGGTCCTATATGGTGATACACCGGGATATGATGCGTATAAACCGTTATAAAAAAAGGCTGGAAGGCACAGTCCGTCAGTTGGAGCAGACCGTTCTTGAAAACGAGGAACTGATTGAGGCAAGAAAGAAAATCATGCTGGCCGTAACCCATGACTTGCGTGCGCCGCTTGCTTCTATCAGCAGCTATGCGGAATTGCTTTCCACGGAAAGAGAAGTGTCGAAGTGCAGGGAATACAGCCGGAACATACGGCAGGTGGCGGGACACATGTCTTCCATGCTGAATTCCCTGTTGGGATTTTTCCGGTTGGAGAGTGGCGGGGAAAAGGCCGTTCCTGTCCCGTTCAGGTTATGTTCCGTCACCGAGATTTTGGAAACGGATTTTATGCCGCTGGCGGCAGGAAAAAACCTTTTGCTGAACGTGCTGAGTGCCGGAGATGCGGTTGTTATAGGAGATAGGGACAGGATAATACAGATAGGAAGCAACTTGTTGTCCAATGCAATCAAGTTTACGGAGCGGGGAAGTGTAACGGTTCGCACACAATTTGACCAGGGCGTATTGACGCTTATCGTGGAAGATACCGGCACCGGAATGGACGATGAGGAGCAGACACGCATTTTCACTGCATTCGAGAGGCTTCCCAATGCGATTGCGGAAGAAGGGGTCGGACTGGGACTTTCAATAGTAAAAGGTCTGGTCGGATTGTTGGACGGCAGGATTGAAGTGGCAAGCCGGAAAGGGGTGGGCAGCCGGTTCACTGTCTGTCTTCCTTTGGCTGTGGCAGAGGAAACGATGGCGGAGAGCGGCAGGAGCCGGATTTCCGTACGGTCCTATACGGTACTGGTATTGGACAATGACACCGTTTTGCTGGCGGCAATCAGGGAAATGTTTGCGTATCACGGGGTGGCTTGCACGGTATGTGAGAACACGCGTGATCTGATGGAGCATGTCCGCAGCCGTAGTTATGACCTTTTGATTACGGATTTGAAAATGCCCCGGACAAACGGATTCGAGGTGTTGAAGCTCCTGCGCATGGCCAATGTGGGAAATTCACGGAGCATTCCGGTTATAGCGAGTACCGCATCGGGAAACTGCGATACGGGGGATTTGTATGCGGCAGGGTTTTCGGGCTGTTTGAAAAAGCCGTTTTCCGCCGAAGAACTTTTGCAGGTATGTACGGAATGTCTGGGAAGTGAAAGGCAGTCTGAACAGATAGACCTCGATGCCCTGCTGAAATATGGGAACAGGAGGAAGATGCTGGATACCCTGATTCGGGAAACCAGGAAGGATATGGAGGCTATGGCTGAATGTGCAGAAAAGAATGATCATGAGGCACTGAAAGAATGGATACATCATCTGACAGGCTCATGGGAGATCATTCATGCCGGCAAGCCGCTGCGTGAGTTGTTCGCACTGCTTCAGGATTCGGGAGAGTTTTCTGTGGACGAGTTCGGGCGGACTGTACAGCAGGTATTGGAAAAAGGAAAAGAAATAATATGTTTGGCACAACAGGCTAAGAAAGCTTATGAGAGTAATTGTTGTTGAGGACAATGTCTTGTTCTGTAATTATATCTGCAATTTTTTGCAGAAGGCGGATTTGGATACTGTAAGGACTTACAGGCTGGCACAGGCTAAGAAGGTCATTGGGACATCCGTCCGTGAGGATGACATCGTATTGGCGGATTTAAGATTGCCTGACGGGGAAAGTACCACGCTGTTGCAGTGGATGAGGGAGAACGGCTATATGCACCCGTTCATCATGATGACTAATTATGAAGAGATACATTCCGCGGTTCATACCATGAAGCTGGGTGCGGAAGATTATATCCTCAAACCGCTGGTTGAAACCAGGCTGCTGCCCGTAATCAAAAAAATAAGGACGGTGAACGAGGCTTTCACCAAGGTAATCTATGAACGCAAAAGCACCCCTTTTTGCGAGTTGAACCGGTACATTCACATGGTAGCGCCGACGGATATGACGGTACTGATATTGGGAAGCACCGGAACGGGAAAGGAACACCTGGCAAAAAAGATTCACAGGCAGAGCCTCAGATCCGGCAAGCCGTATGTAACGGTCGATTGCGGCAGTTTGTCCAAAGAGCTGGCACCTTCCGCCTTTTTCGGCCATGTCAAGGGGGCGTTTACCGGAGCCACAGAGGAAAAGGCAGGATATTTTCAGGAAGCGCAGGGAGGCACCCTGTTCATGGATGAGGTGGAGAACCTTTCGATAGAAACGCAGCGGATGCTGTTGCGTGCCATGGAGGAACGGCGGTATCGTCCGGTAGGCGGACAACGGGACAGGCTGATGGATGTGCGCATCATTGCGGCCACCAATGAGGATTTGCAGGAGGCTGTTGCGGAAAAGCGTTTCCGGAAGGATCTGCTTTATCGCTTTCAGGATTTTACCATCACCGTACCTGCATTGCATAATTGCCTGGAGGATATACTGCCTTTGGCGGATTTTTTCCGGGAGCAATCTTGCGGATTGCTCCGGAAAGAGGTCTTGGATTTTGACGAACCGGCAAAGAAGATGCTGCTGGGATACAGTTGGCCGGGAAATGTACGGGAACTGAAGCAGGTCATTCATGCGGCGGTATTGATATGCAAAGGAAAACTGATTACCCCCAATTCCTTACGGCTCCAATATGCGGGAGAGTCCGTTTCTGACCCCATGGGGAAAGAGAAGATAGACAAGTGTTTGCAGAAAGATGAAAGAAGAAACATAGAACAGATTAAGACGGCTCTTTCCATCTCTAAAGGGAACCTGACACAGGCAGCGGCCTTGTTGGGAATCAGCCGCCCGACCCTTTACAAGAGAATGAGCCTGCACGGAATTTCCAGATAGGTTTGTTTGCGATACAGTTTTCCCCCTCATCAAAGGAAAATCGAATTTGTCTTGCCGGCCGCATTTGCCGAATCTTTTCGTGGAAATTTTCCTTGCGGCTTCGCCGTGGAAAATTTTCACGAAAAAGAATGCGGCGGCAATCCAGATTCGATTTGAAAAACGATTACAGGGGCAAACTGCGACCGACGTGACGCATGGATAAAGGATATGGGCTGCTTGAAGAGGCCGTGTTTCATAATCCATGAAATTCCACATATCCAGCCGGAATACAGGTCTTATGAAAGTCTTGCTGTAAAAAAGCGGAAGGCATGAGAAGACAGGGGGCTTCAGCTCCCTCTGTTCTGCATGGTTTTCTTTCCTGTCCGCCTGCTCTTTTTCTGGTGTCGGATGCGCAGGCTTTTTCCCTTCTGCCTCACGTATCTTCTCTCTTTCCGTTCATTCACTTCCCCTCTTCTCCGTTCACGGTTTAGCCGTTGGAAACAGTCGTGTTTATGACATCTGACGACATTTGATGACATCTGATGACACCTTTTTGAAAATCAGCATATTATTTGGAAATACCCCATACCTTTGAAGCGTCAAAGCAATTCATTAACCCCTAAAAGAAAAGGTATGGCACAAGAAAAGACCCCGAACGAAAAGCCCAAACGGACTCGGAAGCCGAAGGCCGGAAGTGATGCTCTCCCGGTGGAACAGATTACGGAATTGATGCTGGTTCATAACAAGAACGATCCGAAATTCGGAGTACAGGCTGTCAGTGAAATTGACAAGGACGGAAAAGCGAAGACGGTTCCGGCGGACGAGAAGAATGAAAACTCATTCCTGAAATTCGACAAGAATTCGAGTATTCTCGAAAACTTCATCAAGAATTTTTGGAGCCAGTTCAAGGAACCTACCCATTTCCGCCTGCTCCGCATGACCTACCACGACTACAAGGTGAACAAGCAGGCCATCAGGGATTTGTCGGAGGGAAAGCAGACGGATGCGGTGAAAGAGTTCCTCAAACGCTACGAAATCCGTCCGAGAGAAAACAAGAAGGAACAAAGTGTAAACCAAAAAGAAACAACAGCTATGGCAGACAAAGAGACACAACCGCAGGAACCCCTGCAACAGAGCGAAGTACAGCAGGCGGCACAGCAACAGCAGCAGCCTCAGGCTCAACAGGCAGCGCAGGAGTCGCAAGGACCGCGTTACCGGTATAATGAGAACATGGTCAACTGGGAGGAGTTGGAAAAGGTCGGAATCTCAAAGGCTTCGCTGGAACAGCAGGGACTCCTTGATTCCATGCTGAAGGGCTACAAGACCAACAAACTGGTGCCCCTGACCATCCATCTTTCCGGTTTGCTGACAGCCAAACTGGATGCAAGGCTCTCACTCATCCCGCAACAGGACGGACAGGTGGGACTGGCCATTCACGGCATACGCAAGGAACCGCAGTTGGAACGTCCTTATTTCGGGTTTAACTTTAACGAGGAGGACAAGAAGAACCTGCGTGAGACCGGCAACATGGGGCGTGTGGCGGAACTCAACCTGCGCGGCAGTGAATATACCCCCTGTCTGATTTCCATCGACAAGAGCACCAACGAGCTGGTTGCCGTCCGTCAGGAGCACGTTTACATCCCGCAGGAAGTGAGCGGGGTCAAACTTACCGCAGAGGAAATCAGGCTGCTGAAGGAGGGACAGCCTGTCAAAGTGGAGGGCATGACTTCCAAAGCGGGCAAGGAATTCGATGCCACACTCCAGTACAGTGCCGAGCGCAGGGGACTGGAATTCATCTTTCCGAAAAACCAGATTTTCAACGAACGTTCTATCGGAGGCGTGCCTCTCTCGCCCACCCAGATAAAAATGCTCAGCGAAGGACATACCATCCTGGTGGAAGACATGAAGTTCAGGAACAGGAATGACACCTTCTCGTCCTTTGTAACGATAGACAAGGTTACGGGGCGCCCGAACTACACGCGGCACAATCCGGAAACCGGAGAGATTTATATTCCAAAGGAAATCTGCAACGTGCAGCTGACTGCCGAAGACAGGGAAACCCTGCGCAAGGGACAGCCGGTCTATCTGGAAAACATGATCGGGCGCAACGGGGAGGAATTCTCCTCGTTCGTCAAGCTGGATATGAATACCGGCAGGACGATGTATTCACGCACGCCGAACGGATTCAACGAGCAGCAGGCACCGCGTATTCCGGCGGAGGTTTACGGGCACGTGTTCACGGCACAGGAAAAAGCGAACCTCCAGGATGGCAAGACTTTGCTTGTCGAAGGGCTGAAAAACAACGGGCAGACCTTCAGTTCCTACCTGAAAGTCAATCCCTATTCCGGGCAGTTGCAGTATTTTCAGGAAAATCCGGACATCCGCAGGGACACTTCCCGCCGTGCCGCACAGACGGAGACCGCACAGGGACAGCAGCAGGAGCAGAAGAAGGGTGCATCGCAGGCAGTATAGACCTGCCCGGAGAGAAACAGAATCAATCATACAAACCTAAAAAAAACGAATCGTATGAATACGGATCAGAATACCCGTCATATTTATAAGACGGAAGATATCGACTGGGACGGTCTGAAGGCCGCAGGTATCAGTAAGAAACAACTGGAAGCGGAAGGCAACATGGAACTGTTGCTGCAAGGAAAGGAAACGGGCATCGTTCCGCTGAAACTCCATATTTCGGTCCTCAGCCTGACAATGGATGCCACGCTGAAGCTGGTACCCGACGGCAACGGCAGGCCGGTCATGGAAATAAACGGTCTCCGTCAGAAGGAGGAGGCAGCAGTTTGACCGGGAAACAATAAGTATAACTCACGTTCCGTGCCGTTCCTGACGGTACGGAACATCAAAAGGAAAAAGAATATGATAGCGATAGTGACTGACAAGCCCAATGTGGGCAGAGAGATAGCAAGGGTTTTGGGAGCTGACAGAAAAGAGAACGGATATATGAGCGGAAACGGATACATGGTAACATGGACATACGGCAACATGCTTTCCCTGGCGATGCCGAAAGATACCGGTACGGCATGGGTGGAGCGGGAGAACTTCCCCCTGCTGCCGCCTCCTTTTCTGACGGTACGGCATGTAAAGACGGACACGGGATGGAATCCCGACATCAATGCGGTGCTCCAGTTGAAGGTGATAGCCGGGGTGTTCGATGCGTGTGACACCATTGTTGCGGCAACCGACGCTTCCCGCGAGGGGGAAATGCTGTTCCGGTATCTTTATCGTTTTTTGGGATGCAGGAAACCTTGCCTCCGCCTGTGGATCTCCTCCTTGATGGACGAAGCCATTGCCAAAGGCATGGAAAACCTTCGTCCCTGCAGCCTGTTCGACAACTTGTTTTTGGCGGCAGACAGCCGCAACAAGGCCGACTGGCTTCTTGGAGTCAATTCGAGCTATGCCGTCTGCAAGGCGATCGGTTTCGGCAACAACTCGCTTGGAAGGGTACAGACCCCTGTATTGGCAGCGATAAGCGGACGGTACAGGGAAAGGGAAAATCACATTCCCGCAGACAGCTGGCCCGTATTCGTCAGCCTCTGCAAGAACGGGAAGATAATAAAGATGCGGCATGTGGAAGATTTCTGCAACCGCCGGGATGCCCTGGAACTTTACGAGGACTGCAAGGCGGCAGGATATGCCCGTATCACGGCGGTCAGCAGCCGGACTGAGGAAATCATCGCACCTGCCCTTTATAACCTGACCGGGCTTCAGAAGGATGCGAACCGTTACCATAACCTGACAGCCATACGGGTGCAGGAAATTACCCAAAGCCTGTATGAGAAAAAACTGATCTCCTGCCCGCGCACTTCCAGCCGTCTGCTGCCCGGAGACGTGTATGACATGTTGCCTCCGGTTATGGAAAAGCTGCTGTCCGGCAAGGAATTCCGTCAATATGCCGGTATGATCGACCTTGCTGCAAGGAAAGGCGTAACCGGAAATCAGGACACGGCGGAGCATCATGCCATTGTCATCACCGGCATACAGCCGGGGGAACTGGACAGGGAGGAAAGGCTGGTTTACACCCTTGTTGTCGGCAGGATGCTTGAAACGTTCATGCCGCCCTGCAAGGTGGAATATACGACGGTTGAAGCGGTCTGTGCCGCACGCAAGTTCCGAATCCGTACATACCGTATTCTGGAAGCGGGGTGGCTCGGTATCTTTCAGAGGGAACGGCTTGTCGCGGAAGACAACGACCTCTGTCCCGTACCCCCTGAACTTTTTCGGGAGGAGAAGCTGCCGGTAACGGGATGCAGCCTTATACACAGGAAATCGCTGCCCGCTGCCCCTTATACGGATGAGGAACTGGCGGACTATATGGACAAGACCGGTCTGGGAACCGCATCCACGCGCACGAATATCATCCGTACGCTTCTGGAGCGTAAATATATCCGGTATTCGGGCAAATACATTATCCCGACCCCAAAAGGTCTTCTTTTATATGAAACGGTACGCGGAATGAAAGTGGCTGACGCCTCCCTCACCTCCGGCTGGGAAGCGGAGCTGGCACGGATTGAACAGGGAGAACTCACACAGAAAGAATTCCTGGATGGTGTATTGGAAACGGTAAATGAAGTTACCGGTGAGATTTTCCGGAAACTTTCGGAAGATGGACAGCCGCATGGTTCCATATAGACGGCTGGGCGGAAGGTACGGAACAGAAGAGGTGCAGACTGGGGTCTGTGCCTCTTTTTTTATATATGTACAAGATACGTTTTTCCGCTTTTAAGCGGCAAAGGTCTTGGATTGCCTCGTTTTTGCCGCAAGGCGGCCCCCTTTGGGGGCTGGTCGGTCAAAAGAAAATCATCCTCGCTTCGCTGCGGTATTTTCTTTTGCCAAGCCTTGCGCAAAAAGGCAATCCAAGGGCCGGAGGCCTATAAAATCGGGAAAACATATCCCGATGGGATTATTCATTCTTAAAAATTTAAAGACATGAAACTGAAACTCATCGAAAACATCTGCAGGCAAGTGGTCGCACTGGTTCTGCTTACGGGAATATGCCTGCTTTACTGCAAGGGCGTCATTCCCGTGTACCTGTCTGTCCTGTTCCTTATGTCCGGAACACTGGTCCGTCTCGCCTTCAGGACATTCACCTTTGTCTTGAAAACAATCCTTGTCCTGATTGTCATGGGCATGCTTGTATAATCATCAAATGCAGAAGATATGAGAACTTACACATTTACATCCTCGGCTCCGGTCATGCCGGCTGCATGGCCTGCCACAAACCGGACAACACCTGTCAAAAGACAGCCTCCCTGTACGACAGACAGACCCAGACGTATCGGCTACTATCTGGAACCGTTGAAAGGCATCGCCTCGAATCCGGACAGGCAGAGAATCCTGAAGGATTTTTTCAAGGAAACTTATGTATAACATTTTAAATTTTACCATTATGTTTTTTCAAGCAATCAACCAAATGATTACGGCAGGCACAGACCTGAGTATCAACATCAGACGGGTAAACGACAATCTGACGGTAGCCGTCGTTCCCAGACGGTCGGGAGTAAAGGCCGGAGAACGCATTGTCCCGCTCATCCTGAACGGTACGCCGGAAGAACTGGATACAGGATTCCTGCAGGCTGTCGGTGCACCCGTACAGAAAGCGCAAGGTATCCTTACCAACCTGGAATCGTTCGAGAAGCAGGCAGAGCAGGCGGTTTCACAAAGCAAAACCTCCAAGCCTACGGTGGAAAAGGAGTCCAAGGAAGCCCGTGAAAAACGGGAAAAGATGGAAAAACTGCTGAAGAAAGCTGAGGATGCCACGGCAGGAAAGCATTATTCCGAAGCATTGACCTGGCTCAGGCAGGCTAAGGTACTGGCACAGCCGGACAAACAGGCGGACATTGACAACAAAATGGCGGAAGTGCAGAAGAAGGCATCCGAGGGAAGTCTGTTCGACATGGTACAGCCACCGGTAACTGCTCCACAGCCATCCTTGCAGCAATCGGCTCCACAACCGATGGCAGCCCCGACGCCACAATACCGGAGCGGAGAGCAAGTTCCGATGTTCATGCCCGAACAGCCTGCCCCGGCTCCGCAACCCGTTGCACAGCCGCAAGTCCAGCCCGTACAATATAGGCAACCTGCACCGCAACCGGTTCCTCAGCAGGCTGCTCCACAACCGCAAGACATCCAGTTCCATCAACCGGTACAGGTGCCGCAACCGCAATTGGCGGACAATCGCTGGATACAACAACCGGCTCCGTCACAGTATGCAACGGTGCAGGAGGCTGCAATGTATAACTTCGACAAGGATTACGAGGATGACCGGGAGCTGCTCAGGGAGGACCCTTATGCGGAATATCCGGACTTTCCGAAGGAATGCCGCATGACGGATATGGCACAAATGGATATGGTATATTGTTAAACCCTATAAAAGAAAAATAATATGGCACTTGAAATCAAAGGATTACAGAGAGTATTCAAATTTAAGAAGGACTCCATGGAGCTCGTGTTGGATGATCTGAACAGCGAACTGTCCGTAAACGAGGTGATGGACTTCTATTCCATGACCTACCCTGAACTGACCACGGCAACGGTACATGGTCCTGAGTGGGAGGACGACAAGGCGGTTTACCGCTTCAAGACAACCATCGGAGTGAAAGGGTAAGCGGTATGGACAAGAAAAAAAAGGATAAGGAAACATGCAGACAGCTTTCAGAACAAGCCAAGGATGGACTGGCACGGCTGATTATTCTCTCAGTAAGTTCGTCCCACATCCGAAGGGGAACCTCGGAACGGAAAAGAAGGATACTTCCGCCACCGGGAAGCACAATGCTTTTCTGACCGGTAGAATCACACCCCTTGCACCGGATTATTGGCATCAGGATATGGATAATGATTCTCCGGTCAATCTCACGACTCCGGAAAATTTTAACTATCTCTACCGGTCGGCATCAAGATATGCGGAACTTATGGGCATAAAACTCCCTTTCCGATACAGGAAAGGGGGGTGCCCCCGCCTGAATATTGCCGAGTTGTACAGAGTTATGGAAGAGTGTGTACCGGAGTGTATCAATCTGGAAAAGAAAAGCGGAAGGCTGCATTTCTGTCTGTTCCGCCATCACGACTGGCCGGAACCTGCTTTGTTCTGGATTCCGGTTGATTTTACGGAACGGCTTCCGGTACCATTGAAGGACATTGTCAGGGAATTCATCCGGCAATTTGTCCGGCATCACGGGCTGTACGATGTTACCGAGACATTTTATTATGACTTTGCCATAGAAGAGCTGGAAGACTGGGGAAACCGGGATTCCGATGCTTCCCCGAAGGAAGTCAGGGCGAACAAACGGCTGGCAGATTCCTATCAGTCTGGAAAACGGATGAAAGCACTCAGACGGATGTCGGGCAAACCGTTCTGCAAGTCTTTGGAGGAGGCTGTGCGGAATTATCGGACAAAAAAGGAAAAAGAGCTGAAGCTGTTGGAACTGATTGAGGACGGCATGGCATTGATTACTCCGGAAAGCCCGGTCCTGACAGGCTACCAGTACGATTGGGCTTATGAAGAGGAATGCGATTTTCCCCCGGTGGGAATGGAAAGCCAGGTCATACTGGTCTATTCTGCTGATGATACATTGGCGGAGTGTGTCAAGGGGTATATGAATTCGGATTATCAGGAAACCTATGCCCTTACTCCGGTCACTTACAAGCTACTGACACCGGAAACGGACAGTCTTTTTCAGATGGATGACTATCCGGAAAGGCTTTCCAGATGGTTGGTGCGTTTTACAGACTATATTGATGACAACTTTTAAAACGAATGAAATGAATGAACTGACTAAGAAACTTCAACAGGTGATGGTTCCCAAAGCGGCACTGATTGCTTACGAATACAGTGATGGCCGCTATGGACACGGGACATATTATCTCGAACTGCATCCGATCAACGACAGAGGCCGGATGGAGGCTGCCGTCCCCGTTACGTATGAATTTATGGACTCCCTTGTGGAATACTATACGGATAACCGGCAGGATGTACCGCATGGGAAAATCCCCGCCAATATGCTGTGGTGCGATACACGCAAGGGACACGAGAGGTACATCTGGTACAATCCTCCGGGAAAACGGCAGATGTTCTTTTCCGAAAGGCTGAATATTCCGGACGGGACATTCCATGTACCCGGTGTCATTTACAGGGTTTCCGGTGACAGACTGGAAATTTTTGCCTATAAGGGAGAAGCACCGGCAGAAGACAGCCCGCTTTTCCTTGCCCCGTTTTTCAATGTAACGGGAAGCAGTGTCTGTCTGGGAAATGCCTCGTTGACTCCTCCGGAAAACATGACTTTCTCAAAACTCCTTGAGCATTGGGAAAAACGCTTCTGGCTCAGTGAATTTTCCCATTTGGGAGGAAGCAGGAATCCCACCGAAAGCAATCTGGTTTCGGTGACGGAAAAGGCACGGACCAATCCGTTTGACTATAACGAATTGAAACCTATGGACAAACAACTTAAAGACTTATTGGTATGAAAAAGATTCATTATACAGACAGATACCTGCTCAATCCCCACCATCCCGTAACCGTTTTCATAATCGGTGCGGGCGGAACCGGATCGCAGGTGGCCACCAATCTGGCAAGGATGAGTATCGCATTGCAAGCACTCGGACATCCGGGCCTGCACGTGACGGTTTTTGACCCCGATACTGTCACGGAAGCGAACATCGGACGCCAGTTGTTCAGCGAATCCGAGCTCGGACTGAACAAGGCGGTGGCACTTGTAACCCGTATCAACCGCTTTTTCGGCTTTTCATGGGAGGCAAAAGGGCAATGCTATCCGTCAGGAACATCAGATTCCGTTTTGGCGAATATCATCATCACCTGCACGGACACCACCCGTTCACGGACCGGTCTGTGGCGTTTTTTGAAAAAGCATAGGGAACGTTCATACGATGACGAGAAATCACCGATATACTGGATGGATTTCGGCAATGCCCAGACCACCGGACAAGTACTGATAGGAAATGTCAAAGGCAAGATACCGCAGCCCTCCTCCACTGAATACCTGCCTATACCCAAGATGAACGTCATAACGGAGGAAGTTCCTTATTCCACCATCAGGGAGAAGGATTCGGGACCGAGCTGCTCGCTGACGGAGGCATTGCAAAAGCAGGATCTCTTCATCAATTCCATGTTGGCACAAATCGGATGCGACGTCCTGTGGCGCATGCTCAGGGAAGGAAGAACGTTCTACCGGGGAGCCTATCTCAATCTTGACACGTTACGGGTAAACCCCATCCCGGTATAGAACACAAACGTCAGTTTCTCCTAATACATAAAACGATGTATAGGAGAAACTGACGTTTTGGAACACTCCTGCCATGCGGTTTAATATTTCAGCCGTACGGCATTTGCCACTCCCTTTTCCGTCATGACCAGCTCATACCGGTCCAACTTTTCATAAAGTTTGCCCAATGTCTTGCATCCATATCTCCTGACCTTGAATTTGGGCATCATTTTTTTCAATGCACCGCCGATCAGTGAAAGGGAAACCTCTTCTTTGCCGTCAGCCGCCTGCTCAAAAGCCTTGTCGAAATACTCCATATCCCTTCGGATAAAGAATTCGGGAGTGTTCTCCTCTGCCTTGCTTTCCTTCCGGTCGGCATACAGGAATACGGAACAGGACCGTACCAATGACACCGGGGTCTTTCCTTCCCCATATCCCAGCACTTTCACCCCGGCTTCCCGTATCCGTTGGGCAAGCAGGCTGTAATCACCGTCACTGGCCACCAGGCAGAAACAATCCGCCTGCCCGTCCCGAAGAATATCCATCGCATCTATGACCAGTGCAATGTCCGTCGTGTTCTTTCCGGGAACATGGGAGGAAGCTTGTACAAGCCTGAATCCATGCTCCCTGGCACTTTCCTTCCATGCGGAAAGCGCTTTCCTCGTCCAATCTCCATAAATTCGTCTCACAACGGCATCCCCGTAACGGGAAACAAAGCCCATTATATCTTCCATCCTCTCAAAGGATGCGTTATCCCCGTCAATAAGGACTGCAACGGTATATCTTGAATTGGCATTTGTCTTCATAACAACTGTTTATGAAACAAAGTTAGCATAACTTTCCCATGTTGGTATTCCCGCCCTTATCTTTTTTCCCACGTTTCTGTAAAAACTCCTGTATTTCCGAGCTTCTGTAGAAGTTTTTCCCGTTATCGTCCGTCTGGTAATAACGAATCAGCCCTTTTTCCCTGTAACGGGCGACTGTCCGCAATGACACGTTTAGCAGTTTGGCAATGTCATAGTTGTCCAAAAGCTCGTCTCCGTTCAGGCAGTCCTTCACGCGTCCCATCCTGTCCAGTTTCTTTTCTATACGGTCAAAACCTTCCACTATGGTCATTATCATTTTTTCAAGCACTTCATTGTCTATATACATCATGGCAATTTTCTCCTGTCTTTTTAAAGGTTATTACTGGAATACCCTTTTCTTGTGCGCACTTTCAAGAGTATATGCCATGTTCAGTGAAAAATGTATGCCACATTATCCGTTTATATTGGACGGGGAATTATATAATGCTGCAAATCAATAAAATACAGATATAAAAATAGTATAGGGGAAATTGAAATGTAAAAATTCGAGGTGTAAAATTGTAAAATCCGAATGTAAACTTTACAATTTACAGGTCGTCAGACCTTCTCCAAATCAGGACTGATAGATGGCGTTTCCATACCAGGCGTTTTACTTTTGCCGGCGAAGGCATCTGAAAGGTACGGGCAAGAAATACAGCACCTTCCACTTTGGCACCGGCCCTTTCCAGATTATGGGCGTATTCCATCAGGCTGGATCCGCTGGTCAGCAAATCATCGACAATCACCACGCGCTTTCCATACAGATCGTTTGACATCATATAGTTGGCGGTATTTATTTCAGAGCGTTTTTCTGAGGCGTGTTTACACTCCCTGCTTTCCGTAATGCATATTAAATCCAGTCCTGAACGGACATAGCCATGCGTTTCCAGAAAACTGGCAATACCTGAGAAACGTCTGTAATAGCGGTCTGATGTGCTGCACGGCATAAACATGGCAGTAATATCCTCATCAGTGGAAAGAAGCAGGAATGCTTGTGAAAAATATTCCGTACAGCTGTCTTTTCCATCCTTGAAATCATATACTTTTTGCACGAATGCCAACTGGTCATCACAAAGCCAGCTTTCAAAGCGTTTGGGAAAATAATAGCCGGCAAACACGCAGCGAATGCTCCCGAATGAGAACAATCGCAACGGACGGACTTTATCAAACAGCTCAGGACAAGTCAGCGCATATAGCAGCGGTGCATGAGGATTTCCTGCTATGATGGCTTGACGTAGCGGTTTCTCCCTGTCTTCCCGCTCATCGTAGGCTGCTGCATATTGGCATAGCACCTTGCCGCACTTTTTTCTCCAGTATTGTCCGTATATCCAGAGAACGATAGCCGCTAGTAATAATGTTGCATTGATTATCAGTTCCATATTTCCTGTTTTTTTATTTTCGGACAGATTGTCCGGGATAAAAATACTGTTTTTCCGGTAAAGAAACAGACTTTTAGCCATTCTTTTACTTTGCTTCCCCAAACAGAGCGGTCTCTGACATCTGATGACATCTGATGCCGTTTGATGACATCCTTTTGCCCACGACTTTTACTTCCCGTATTTTCGTGCCGGACAAAAAAAGCAGAGTTTATGGAGTTTGTATGTATCGAAGCTAAGGCATTCATGGAAATGAATGAGGCTTTGGAAGCCGTTGAAAAGAAAATGCGTGAAACATGCGGAGGAGGCATCTGTAGTATGGATGACTGGATTGATAACCAGGAAGCGTGTATGCTTATGAATGTCTCGCCCCGAAAGCTGTTGCAACTTCGGAGAAGCAGGATTATCCCTTACAGCCATATAGACCGCAAGGTATATTACAGGCGTCAGGATATTATACGTTATTTGGAAAACAGTATTCACCATGTAACCCCCGAATCCTTATGACTCAATTCATACTGACTAAAGAAAGCCCTGAGATTATACGTTTTTTTCGGAACATAAGCACCCTGTCCAAAATGCTGGATGATCAGGAAAAAAGCCTTCGTCCGGTCCTGAACGGAGAGCGTTACATTACCGACAGCGAGTTGGCGGAGAAATTGAAGCTGACACGAAGGACGCTGGCTGATTACAGAATGAACGGCAGGTTGCCCTATTACAAAGTAGGAGGCAAATTATTATATAAGGAAAAGGACATTCTTGTTCTGTTGGAAAAAAACAGGGTGGAAACATTTGATCATTGGTAATACCCGTTTCCAAGTATCACGACATAAACATAAGAAAGTCATGGAAACGATAAAAAGAGAGGGTTTCATGGCTTTCTTATTACAGAACCGGCAGATTATACGTTTTTTTATTTTGGAATCATATATCGGTCAGCATTTCTATTTCTTACATGTAAAGGTAGCCTTTTGCTTCTGATGCGCAAGGCTGTCCTTCGGACTGGTTGGCTGAAAAAATCATCCTCGCTTCGCTGCGGTATTTTTTCGCCAAGCCTTGCACTATCAGAGCAAAAGACAAATGTCTGACATGTAAGAGATAGAAATACCGGCTTTGCCAAAGCCAGAAATGTTTAATCACAAAATAAGAAAATTATGATTCAGACAACAAACAAGTATAGCAAAGAAACTTTCATCCGCCTGAACTACTGGTATGATCGGATACACGAACTTGTACAGGAAGATATAGATAAAGTGAATACCATGGTGGAACACATCGAAAAGACACGCTCCGACCGGTATCCACGAACAGGAGACAACCTGGTCTTTGTTTCCGGTTATGGTGAGCGTTCCCGGCTGTTCTTTATAGATGCCGTATATGGAGATAACATTATACTCCGGGATTTTTCCCGTGTTCCATTCGTGTCCCGTGACAAAGAGGGTATCAAATGCGATATGCATGGCGGTGAGTGTCTGTTGGTAAAGGCAGGCGATGTAAGGTTCAAGGCATGGACTACCGGCCGTTTCAAGCATTGGGGCCATTACGGGGCATATGAAAACGGGGAGGTTTACTACGATGCGAAAATAGCCCTGTGGGAGTGTGGCGCACCTGAACAGCCGGAAAGCCGGGAATGGTTCAAAATCCATATTCGCAAAAACACCCGGCCGGGCGAGGATATGTACGTCGGAGAAATATCCTGTAAGGATGAGGATGGACTCAAACAGTTTGTCAACGACCATGAAGGTAGCATATTCGCAGAAGAGGATTCTCAGGAAATGGTCATGCTGTGTTTCAGGCATTCCGACATGAGGATTTCCCCGGAAGAATGGGAAAAGATGGATTGTCCGGTATCCATGCGTGAGATATACGGACAGATGCATGAAGTAAAGATTGTAAAAGACCATAAAACGCATCTGACCACATTCTACTATTAACATAGTATCGCCACATGAAAAATCACCCTTGTTTTCTTCTGCCACATATGACAGGAAGGAAACAAGGGTATATCATAAGGCAGTCTTTTCAAAACTTCTATTAGATATGGAGCAGATTGTTCTTCCCGCACAAATATTCATTCAGATCCTTATATCCGGAATATTCATGCGAAAGATCGCATATACGGATTCCGTATTTGCCCTTTAATGCCTGCACCGCATTTTTCCCGGCGGTATCATTATCCAGACAGCAACGGATGCCGTCATATTGTGAAAGGAAAGAAAAAGCCTTCTGTAAGTTACTGACAGAATTCAACACTATATAATCCCCCTCTTCCAAAGATGGAAAAGCCGGTCTGAAAGACAGAAAATCCATAAACCCCTCAAAAATATAGCAAATCCTGCTTTCCGGCGTGCTAATGATGCGACTGATGTCCTTGGGAGCAATACAAGCCTTGAAATACCTGTTCCTGATTTCGTACCCTCCGGAAATATTAGGGAAAGCGATGGCAAAATAATTCTTCCCATTCCGTTTAAAATGAGCTTCCCTGCATATTTTTCGGGCAGTTTCCAGATCGATGCACCGTTCCTTCAGATAAGTAAGCAGTATCCGGTTGGCAAGAGGAATGATTTTCAGATCTTGAAAGGCGGGATATGCCTTTTCAAACGGACAGGAAACAGTAACCGGTTTCAGTACGGCTCTTTTATCCCCAATACACTGTAGTACATAACCTATATCTTGTGTCCGATAAATCTCCTTGGCCAACGTTATAATGTCCCCTCCCTTCCCCAGACCGAAATCATACCACAATTCCTTATGGAGGTCAACCTTGAAAGAGGCCTCCTTTTCCGTCCTGAAGGGCGATTTGTACCATACGCTGTTCCCACGCTGTATTACCGGTTCGTATCCGAATCCGGCTAAAAAATCAACAAGTCTGATGTTCTTTGCTTCTTGTATGTTCATGGCATCTCATTTTCATGGATTAGTTCACTATTAATACACGACAAAGAACCGCTTTATATCCGAAACATAAAAAGCAGTGTCATCAGATGTCATTAAAAGTCATCAGATGACATCCTGTATATCCTTTTTACATGAATGGCTCAAAAAAACTTTTCTGTTTTGGCATGCACACCTCCTTCATGCAACAATGCCGCAAAGTATGATAAAGGCATGAATTATAAGTAAAACAAAACTGTACAAAATAATATTTATGGAGAAGTTATGACATTCTGAATAGTATCTGTATATTTGTAGAATCCAATAACACATAATATATTTGAATGGTATAATCTGTAGACATTATATCGAATAAGGTTTTAGGATATTGATAACCAATAGCCCTGTTTCTTTTCTGTATAAACTCTATATTTTAATACAATGGAAATTTAAAAACTGTTGACTGCCGCTTTACTATAAACTATTAATTTAAAAAAGTATTTATGAACAACATGAAAGATTTGATTGCGTTATTTGACAACCACAAGATTTATGATACGGATATATGGACAAATGTCCTTATTCTATTGGTGTTTACAGATTTGTATTTAGGTGTGTGTTGTCCCCAAAAAGAACCTGGAATTACGTTTCAGGATTTAACTCTAATAAACCTGATTCCATTCGTAATATTAGGTATTGTCTGTATTTGGACTGTGAAATTTTTTACTTGTATCCTCTTTGCATTATGTACACTAGCAGTACCCTTAATTGGGAAATATATTTTTCTATTTAAGGATGAAGAAGTTTCGATATTTATGTTGAAAGAATATGCAATGAAAACCAATAATACTGTGATTGCACAAATTGTAAGCGATATAGAGATACAAAAATCAAGAAAGGTAAAGAGTGCTTTAGGAAAGGTGGGAGCCATAATCTTATGTTTAGTAGATCTCTTTGCAGGTGCTTTCATGCCCAAGTCAGTTCCAAACTTTTTGGCGCCTAGTGAAATAGTCGTCATTTGTATTTTTGCTCTTTTAGTGCTTTTGGTTTATTCATGCAAAATAAAGATTCAAGGGGTATATCTTTCTAATGATTTGCGAAGCAAAATTTCCAACTTTAAAGTCAACACCCCAAACAATAAATAAATTCTTAATGCATTTAATTTAGCACATGTTTTTATTTTTTTCTCTTGTTGAAAACTATAATTAAAAGGAATGAAAATATTTGCAGAAATCGAACCTGTGTATTATATTTGCAGTGTCAAAGAGACAAATTTTGTCAGATTAGTAAAGAAAAACAATGAATTTAGCGTAAGGCCAATTCAATGGTTTTCATAAAAGATAAAGCAAAAAATGTGCAGTCACTCAAGGAGTTAGAATAAACCGAAGCAAAAGGTTCGATTCCTGGTGGCACCACTTTGAAGAAAAGCAAAAGAGAATAAAATCCTGATTTCCAAGCGAAATCGGGATTTTTTATTTTCTTTCTACAAATCAACCTATCTCTATAACGACATATTGAAAAGGCATAGCACAATGAAAGCCATCTTTACCTACTTAATCATTATCGTTTCAATACTATATAGCAATCAAATATCATCACAAGTTGTATTTAAAACTTATAGTCAAGAAATAGGTACAATTCAATCAAACGGAGACATACAAAAAATCAATTACACTTTCAAAAATAATTCTAAGCATCCCACTGCCATCACACGAATTGCATCGAACTGCGGATGTACAGCTCCCTCATTTGACAAACGACCTATCCAAACAGGAGAACAACGTACGATTCAAGTATTATTTAATCCCATAGGCATAAAAGGATATTTCAAGAAACAGATAACTGTATACTTTGCAGATAGCAAAAATCCTGTACATCTATATTTAAGTGGAAATGTGATTGCCCCAGAAAATTTGATAGATGGCTATCATTATGTATTGGGGAAATTACAATTAAAAAATATAAGAGCTACCCTACAAGCTTCAGAGGGTCAGACTTTCATGCGAACATTTCCATTAATCAATGCAACAGCCCAAACAGTAAAAGTAACTCTAAGTTCTGATATAGAAGGCATCCTTTTTGAAGAAACACAAATCACTTTGGCTGGACATGAGACATACGAATTACCTATTTATTTTTCCCCAAAGAAGTCTCAGCTGGTTTCTATTAGAATTATAGAAAAAAAGACTATAAACAATGAAGTTGCATTAAAAGTCATAAAAGACAAATAATGCAACTCATTATCAGAAATTAGTAAACGAACTTGCGCTGAACGATGAAATCACCTGTCAAATGAGTTTCATCCACGTCAGTATTCAACCAATAATGACCTTCCACCCAGTTACCTTGTTCATCAAAGGAAGAATAGCTATATGATTCTTCTGCATCTTCTCCAGAAGTTAATCCAGCAGTTTTCTTGGTAATGCCTGTCAAAAGCTTCTTATCATTATACCAATACTGCAATTCATAGTGATTTTCGCTTTCCATGCCTTCAATTATATTGACATAATCTACAGTCGTTTTTTGAGCAGCCATATAAGACTCATTGTCATAAGTTGTAACCTTTTTCTCCCAGCAGCTACCTTCCGGCATTTCATATTCACCAGACATATCCGTTAGAATCTCACGATTTAATAAGAAGCCATTCTCATCAAAATCATATTTCACAGTCTGCTTAGAAATAATCATTGCCTGCATTGTCTTTGTTTCCACAGACGAAACAGGATACTTTTTATTATCATATTGATACGTTCTTTCCACTTTTAACTTAAAGAACCCCGTAGATTCTTCGTTTGTATAAAAAGCAGTATTCACTCCGTCACAAGTCAACAACACATTCCCATTCTCTCTAATTGTAGCAACTCCTTTTTGTAACACAAAATCCAACGTTCCTACGGCAAAAGGCAATGGGACATACAAATTATGATTCCCATATTCAATAGTATACACCAAATCATCTCCTGAAGCTCCAACCGTCTTAATCAATGCAACCACAAGTCTTCCCTTATCATCATACTGGTAAGTAGAAATTCGCGCATCTACCGGAACCCAACGGCTAGCCTGCTCAGTCACCCCAAAAGGATCGTATTTCACCAAATTTCCTTTTTCATTGAAAGAATAAACATAAGGCATTTCTATTTTCCCACCATCCTCTTCCTGAATACGTTTCTCAATCATTTCAACAGGGTTCCCTTTCAAACCCATAAAATAAGAATGAGAATTATCCCATAATATCTCACAGACAGAATCCTCTGGAACTTCTGGGGTCTCAGGCTGCTTTCCACCTTCTTGCGCTTCATTTTCAGAGTCACAAGCCAGTAAGGACAAAGACAAGCAAACACAAAAAATTGTATACAAATATTTCATGATACACCAAAAATAAGAAAACCGGACGGATAGAAATACGTTCCATGCCGTCCGGCGATAATTAGAATGAATAAAATTTATTTCTCTTTATGTAACTCAGCCCAGATTTCATCAAAATCTTGTGCAAAATTCAACTGATAATGATTAGCTTCAAGTCTAAACGGACAATCTTTATTCCAACATTTCTCATACGTAACTCCCTTCGCATCACGATTATAAACAATAACAGGATGCGCAGGCAATAGTTTATCACCGTTACCCCCAAACATGTATTCACCTTCTATACAGCACCAATTTTCCGGAACGGTCCAAGTTAATGACGAACAACCATCCAAATCCAATGCTGTTAGATTGACTGGCACATCATTTCTGCTATTTTTCGTTTCTGTGTACACCCCAAAATCAGCTGGAACAGATGACAATGTAGTATTTTCAGACAAATCTATTACTGACAGAAGTGCATTATCCTTAAACTTGCCAGCAGGAATTGCAGCAATATTATTATTTGCCACTGACAAATAACGCAAATTAGGCATTCCTGACAAATCTGGAATTTCAGTCAGACCACAATTATTCAAGCTAACAAGAATAATCTTATCGCTTTGCAATTTTCCAAAAGAAGTCAATTTGTTATTATCAAAGAATACCTGATCAAGTTCATTATGGCCAATATTCAATTTGCTAAGATCAACAGTAGTCAACTTGTTACCAGCCATTGAAAGTGTTCTCAATTCCCTAATCTTACCTACTGCTTCCGGAATATCTGTAAAAGCACATCCGTCAAGCAACAATCCTTGGAATTTAGTATGTTCTTGCGGAACATCTACAGGAAGAGTAGAAAGATTTTCATTCCAACGGAAATCAAATGTATACACTCTATACAACTTAGTAAATGTATTAGCAGGCAATGATGAGATTTTTGTACGCTGAATACGTAGCTGAGATAGCTTTTCCCAGTTGTCAAACGCATTTTCAGGAATCTGAGCAATTTCATTTCCTACCAAGTCCACCATTTCCAGTCCCTTATGGTTACTCAAACATGAAGGGAACTCTGTCAACTTACTGTCAATAATAGAAATCTTGTATAGATGCTTAATTTGCAAGTTTTCGGGTAATGAAGCCAAAGAAGTATTGATAATCTCCAATGACTGCAGGTTACTTTCGTTCAATTCAATAGGCAACTCCTCAAACTCAGGAATATCCCGAATCATAATATTCTCAAGTGTCGTAAAACGAGAAATGTTTGCAGGCAATTTCTTCATACCCTTAAATTTCTCATCAAATACAATACCTGCAAGATAAAGAATATTATGATTACCATCTTCCTCAAACTCCAGATTTTCCCAAGTCTTGAAGTCATCATTTTCTTCTCTCCAAGTCTTAGGCCACAATGTAGAATCCGGGCCAAGGATTTCCGTACATAAACCAAAAAGCTTATTCTTCAGCATATCTGCTGATTGTACCTCAAGGATATTTACAGGGAAATAAAAAGCTACTGCTTCCTCGTGCTTAATCACAAATGTATTATCACCAGACTCTGGCAAATACATGTCATGTATCTGATCACCTTTATTATTGTATGCAATGTATCTTACTACCGAATAAGTACCTACATCCAAACGCAGTACTTCAGACACCATCTCTTCTCCGTCTGCATTTACATCAATAGTAGGAAGAACCAATTCTTCCTCGCTTCCTTCTTTCTGAAGGGTAACCTTAATACGTGCTACATCTGCAATATCATCAATTGTATATACAGTATGCTCGTAAAAACGGAAAGTGACTTCCCCTTGTCCTTCGGCAAGGGGTGTTTCTGCATTTTCATCCTTACAAGAGATAAAAAACGCAGTAAACAATACTAAACAGTATAATAAGTAATTTTTAATTTTCATGATTCTTCCACAAATTAAAACGTTCATAATAGCGCCAGTAACCAGCCAAAGGTGCGCCCTTAGTCTTTTCGTAATCATTCAGTTCCGGCAGGTATAGGGCTGTAGTCACAGCTTCTTCTGTTTCCTCCGGACAAGGTGTGCTATAATCAAAATCTTTCAGGTTAGTAAATCCAACCGTCTCACTATTCGCTTCCTTAGGAGGTTTACCTGTTTGATTAAATACACGTATATCTGGGTCCCAGCAATTGCGATTAGCATGTTTCAAAACCCAGTTAGGTAGATTACCAGAGAACTTATTCAAACTTATTCGGAAAGAACGAAGTTTTGGCAACACATTACCCTCTATTTCTGGAAGTTCTCCATATAAATAGTTATAACCAATTCCTAAATGCTCCAAATCAGGGAACATAGTAAATAAAGGCTCATCCACTTCTCCTGTCAGCCCTAAATCAGTCTTCCAGTTAACTCCCAATGGTATATCTGTCATATCATCCATTGAATCTTTTTTACGGTTACCACCTAGTTCTAAGTATTTTAACGATTTCTTTCTCGTCACAGTCATGCTTGTTCCATCCTGCTTGGTAATCACTCTGCCATTTGAGAGACCGCTCAAAGACCACAGCAAACTACCCGGTTTGTTTGGAGCCCCTAATTCAATGAAGCTATTTCCATACAAATTCAACTCTTCCAGATTACTCATATTAGCCCAATCCTCCGGTGCCGGAAGTTCACTAATACCATATGCATAGAGTGACAAACTCTGAAGTTTATCCAACTTAGTAATCTCATTACCCAACTTAATAGAACGAAGATAAGAGTTAGAGTTTGCCTTAATTTCCAATGTACGCAGTTCTTTCAAGTTCACAATCTGGAACGGGATAGAACGGTCTGTGTCGAACATAAAGAAACTGATGCCTACAATACGTTCTTCTATTGAATCTTTTCTAATACCTGCTACCTCATCCACATATTCATATTGAATCTCTTCCGTTTCAATATTGTCCCAGTGAGTAATAGGACGGCTGGTATCCCAGTATGTACCATACAATCCCATCAGACGAGCCAATGTCACCACTGTCAGAGAGTCACCACGACGAGAAGGAATAATCCGTTCCATGTGCTCCTGAGTCACCTTATATGTACTTACAATCCCCCCCTCTTTCTTTTCCTTAAAGCTAATGGCAAGCGTTCTATTTTCTGTGCTGCTATTAATATCATAATGGAATCTGAAAGTTTGTGTTTCCGGCTTAGTCAATGACGGCGTATACTCATACTTATAGTCTTTATCTGTACTTAGCCATTTGTCTGCAGCCTCTGCATCCTCAATAACAGCTTCATAGGGCACGTTAGCCATTACTTCTACATCAAAATATGCTTTTTCTTCATCTGCATAATAAGGTAAAGAAGTTTCTTCTGTTATTACTTTAATAACCGGAGCATATCCAAGTTGAGTAACCTTTACCTCTTTATAATCAGAACCACAGATGAAAGTAATTTTTGCTGTACGCTCATCATATCGAGTAGACTGATCCACTACAACTCTACACTCTGCATCTCCGTTTCCATTAGCTGGAGATACCATGCACCACGAAGCATCAGACTTGGCAATCCATTCCCCGTTAGCCTTGACAAAGATTTCTTCTTCTCCGCCTGCATCATACAAATTCAATTCAGTCTTGTCAATCTCAATGCCTGCTACTGGAGTAGCATCATCATCCTTACATGAGAAAGTAATAAGACTGATTATTGCTATGATTAATATTTTATTTATAAATCTATTCATAATGTCTTCTGTTTAATTAGTTCTCTGTTTCCAAGATAGGACATCCTGTAATCATCTGTGTAGCATCATAATATAAATACATTCTACCCATCTGAATAAACGTACATACCTCTGAAGGAATTACCATCTCCAAATTAGGATTGCTTTGCACATTAAATTCTGCTAACTGAGTAGGGAAATCTGTTTCTGGAATTTTACGTATATCATTACCTGATATATCCAGAGCACGTAATCCTAATGCTTTTGATAAGTTAGGAGGGAAGGCCTTCAAACAAGGAACAGTCACTTCTTTGCCATTCATCTTCTTAATCTCAAACTGGCCAGACAACAATACTTTACTCATTGCCTGTACGTTAAAGATATTCGAAGGGAATATAGAAAAAGCATTGTTACTCAGGTCTACTCCAGTAAAGTACGGGAAATTTTCCAAATCGAACTCCATCGGAATATAGCGCAAACGATTTCCCTTCAGGTCTAATGCAACCAGACGTTTCAGTCCCACAAATGAAGTTGCTGGAATAGAATCTAACTCACAATTAGCAAGCTGGAGATTCAAAACAATAGATCCGGATTCCACCAAATCATCCGGGAAATAGCATCTATTACCGTTTTTCGGATCACAATTATCTTTATTCGTCTTAAATCTATTTGATATCAGATTCAAAGTTTCAGTCTTTACTCCATTAAACTTACCTTCTTTTCCTCCTCTGAAAGAGTTTATCTTATTATAAGAGAAATCCAACGATGTCGCTCCGTATATTGTAGCATCAGGATCGCCATTTATCTTTTCCTTATACATATTAGGGAATTCTGTCAAAGCATTATTGGTCACGCTAAAGCTTTCAATATCGTCCGTTCCACAGAAATTATCATCCATATACGTAATCTGGTTATCTGCAAAGAATGCCTGAACCGGATTAAATTTTCGATTGCCACTAGCATCAACCAATGCCGGAAGTTCTTTAAGACGATTTCTGGTCATATCAAGCATTCTCAGGTCAGCAATATTCATAATATTCTTAGGGAACACGCTAATCTTATTGCCAATAAGATACAACAACTGCAATGTCTTACAAATATTGTTATTTGCATTATCAAATAAGCTATTCAAATCATTATTTCCAGTTGCTCCCTCTCCCTCAAACATTTGAGGATTCACACCAAAATTCAGCACCACAAGATTCAAATCTTTTAAACATTGTGGAACCTTTTTCATATTCTTACAGTTATATAGTTCGAATTCTTGAAGAGAAGTCAATTCCTTGAATGATTCCGGCAGTTCACTCACCAAACCATTGGCAATGAACATTGCTCTTAGTTTCTTCAGATTTCCAATATTCTTCGGCAAACTCTTAATTCTATTTGTTTGTCTTCCCTGATTGTTTCCGTATGTTACTGGAGTAGCATATTTCTTCACGTCTACTTGTCCTTTCTTCGGTTTATATAAGTCTGTACGTACCGTAGAAGGATGCAGCAACGCCATGCGAGCACGGAACACATCCATGTAATCTCTCTTGAAATTATAATTAGGATTATGGTTCAGTTTCCACATATCAATAGCAAACCCATTTGTCTCATCTGTAATGACACTTGGGTCTCCTTCTTCATTATGATGTCCTAAATACAGCACTTCCAATTCTGTCAGGTTACACAAATCTTCCGGTACATCTCCATAAGGGTTGAAGGCACCCAGATCAAGCTGAGTGACACGTCCTGCATTATTCAATGTTACACAAGGCTGTTTTCCCCATTCATCAACCGGACGATTTTCAAAACGCCAGTTTGCACCAATCGGGAAGTTTTCTCCATAATAGCTCCATTCTTCACCCTTCATATTTTTCCAAATATTGAAAAGTGCGATATAATCTTTTATAGCCAGATTATTTGCATCGTATTTCACCGGTACATCAGAAGAAGTTGTTTCATTTGCCAATACATTGACAAAACAATCCTTCATATCCTGTGCCAAAAGAAGAACCATTTCATTTGATGCGAACATTCTCAACTGAGTAACTTCATACTCTTTTGCTTCCATAGCAAGTGTATCCGTACGGAACAATCCGGTTTCATAATCGCGATACACCTTACATAAACGGCTGAAAGGCTGTTGCTGAGATCCTTTTTTCTTATAGAAAATCTCTACACTTTCAATGTTGTTATAATTAAATTCATTCGGATTTTGCTCTACATCTGCTTCGATAGCTCTTGATGTTGATTTATTTGCCTCACCTTTTATATTATCAAAAGCCGACAAATCTTTCGTCAGCAAGAAAGAAACCTTTCCTCTTACAATAGATTTTACATCCACATCCACTTTTGTAATAGAAGAAGACATAACTTCAAACGGAGTGAGTTCATCCAAATCTACTTGTATCAATGGCTCAAGATCGTTACCAACTATTTCTGATATACCATAAAGTGTATAGCTCTGCAGTTTATATTCACCATCCAGAAGTTGCAATTTTTCAGAAGTCAAGCCCATGTCTCCCATACCTTCTACAGACGTAAGATTCAGTGTCTGCGTGATACGGTTATCATTGTTCAAGAGTGTAACCTCTATTTTCTTGGCTTCACTCAAATATTCCAGTTCCTGCGAAGAACGGGTTCCTACAGATGCCACATGAAACTGTACGTATCCATATCCGCTCTCCAATTGCTCAGAATCTTCGTCCGAGCAAGATGTTACCCCTGCAACAAAAAGCAGGAGTAACATTAGTTTGTTTATTATATCTTTATATTTCATTTCGTTCCTCTAAATTATTGTTCTGAAGTAGAAGTTGCAGCAGCCTGTCTAATCTCAAAAGCACCAAAATACTGTTCAGGTTTTCCTTCACCAAGCCATGCACCTATATATACTTTTACAGATCTTTCACTTCCTGTTTCATTCTTCTCTATCTTAAAACTAAACTCTTTTCCAGGCTTATAAGAGTCAAAATCCAAACTAGCCCATGGAACTTCATATAGTTCACCTGATTCAATATATTTATCATTATCTATCAGATTTACATTACTATATATGGAAAGATATCCAGGTTCGTCTGAAGAATAATTAATAGTCAAGACTCCACCATCAGCTCCAATCTTATGCACAGGTGGGGTTACTTTACTTACATCTTCTGATTCAAACGTATATTCTTTCACATAAGCAGCTTGACCAAAAGGGATACTCTCACAAATACCCATTACATTCGCCTTTAACTTAAAAGCCGTCCAATTTTCATCTGTAGGATCAAAGAATTTCGTAAAATCTGCATTTTCGGCCATAAATAATTTAAAATATCTAGCCTCTCCATCATCATTCATAGATTTACTACGATCCTTTACTTCTAGCCTAAATGTCTTTGTCTGAGCTATAGCACGCGTTGCAGAGACATCTTTACATGTAATTACCATAGGAGTAGTTGGTGCATAAGTCTCATTTACACTATTATAATACATGACTATAGGGTAAACCTCAGGAGTAGTTGCACGTACTTCAATTTCAATAGACAAGCTTCCATCCTCTGCTGTCGCAGGAAACATTTTCCATCCAGTACCCGTAAGATCTGCAGTCAATTTATTAAATGCCTTATTATCAATTTCAATATAATTATCTCCAACACCTTTCTTCAATAAAGTTATGTCAACCGTTTTTTTATCTGCATTTTCATAACCAAAAGAAAGTGTAGCTGATTTATCTTCTGAATCCAATTTCTGTTCATCAAAGACTGGGAATATTGTCAGTGAATTTGTAAAAATACGATCCAGGTTCTCTCCTTGTTCTACATTACTTACTTCACCAATAATTGTATTATCTAGTTCAGTTAATAACGTCCATGGGACATTCGATTTTACAACCAACGAAACTTGAGTTTTACCTTCTGATCTGATTAATTCCACTGCATCAGTAACAGGAATCAGCTCACTTTGTACATCTCCTTCCACTTTATATCTATAAAATTCTACAGTCGGAGTAAATCCTCCCCATTTCAAAGTCCAGGACTGTGTTTCCACATTTTCTTCTTCTGGCACGAAATTTACAATAATATCTTTTGCTTCTGTCGTTGCCTTTTCATTGTCAGCATAAAAAATGATGTCCTTAGTTACTTCATCAATAGAATACGTAACCCAATCTACATCTTTAATTTGTATATCGTAATCGAAGTTAGCAACTACACTAATTCTATCAGAAATTACTTTATTCTCACTATCAATAGCCAGTTCTCCAACTTCTTTACTTACAGCAAAGTCTACTCCTTCTGCCTCCTGAATCACCTTAAAAGATGCCATCTTGCCAGTAGAAGGTTCGGTAATAATCACATTACCCTGACGTGATACTTTCTCTAGATTTTGCTTTACAGATACACTGACAGAACTTTCACCCTTCTTTCCAACTGGAGTATCAATCAAAATCCAACCTTGCTCAGAAGTGGCTTTCCAATCAGCATTAGCTGTAAAAGTAACCGTTTGAGCTTCGCCCGGTTCTGCCAAGAAAACCAGCTCGCTTTTACTCAATTCCAAATCTTTAGCGTCAATAGCTTCATTATCTTCGGAACATGCTGTAAACATTGTTGCTCCACAAACAGACAGCAACAATGAACAAACCAAATTTTTTATCTGTTTCATAATTATTATTTTTAAAGTTATTATCCAACACCGTTATTCATATCATCGGCTTCTTCCTGAGTCAGACAACGGAAAGCATATTGATACACACCAAAGCTTCCGGCCTGAGGAACAAATACTTCAAGCCAAAGGACGAAGAAATTTTCGTAAGTATTGAAGTAACATGGATATTGTTCTACAGAACGTACATATACTCTACTGAACGAACTTTCATAGAAAGCTTCCTGTTCAGGCACGGTAATAGTAGGATTCAACGGGTCCGAATCGTCAAAATTCAAACGGATAGGCAATCTTTCCTCATCGTCAAAAATATATACTTGCATAGAGTGATCGTCTATCTTCTCACCCTTCACCAAATAAGAAGCTGCATTCTCGCCAAAAGGAAAGGAAGCAATCATCTCAATATTTCCGCCTTCCTTCAAGAACTCATCCATAACAAATGATTTGCACTGCAACATCTCTACTACAGTTTCGTCTTTATAAGCAGAAGAGATCTCTTCTTTTGGAGCAATCAGGCGAAAACAAGCTTTCAGCGTATCTTCACGCATAAACTTGTTATAATCTCCCTTCAATTTAATCTCTGCGGTTGTTTCACCCTTCTTAATCGTGATGTTTTCCGTTCCGTCTACAAAGTCATAATGATAACCACGTACGGCTGTTGATTTCTCATTAACAACCTCTACAGCATAATGACGGTCATAGTCTGCTACATTAGTCACACCAACCGGAACCGTAAATACTTCATCCGGATTTTCCACTACAGGCATCAGGTAGAGTGAATCACTGAACAAAGCATACTGGGGGCCATTGTAAAATTTCTCTTCCTGATTGCAGGAAGAAAAACCTGCTACCATCAGAAGCAAACCAAACAAGGTCGAAAAAATATTCTTTTTCATGTCTTACTTCAATTTTATAAATCATTACTTGCATTGCCCTTCACCACACCATCTGTAGCTTCCAACTCATGTTTTGGAATAGGCCAAGTGGTCAGACAATATTTGGTACTGTTATAAGGTATATTCAACTCATTATTGTCCGGACCATCTACAGTATAGATTTGTTTCTTACGCTGTATAGGCAACTTCCAACGTTTCAGGTCTGACAAACGGAAACCTTCCATATAAAGTTCTATAGCACGTTCGTTCTGGATTTCCTTAAACAAATCGTCACCAGAAGCACCACTGCTACCATAACTTGTGATACGTTTCTTACGGATGGCTGTAATATCCGCATTAGCTTCTTCTTCCAATCCAAGCTTATAATATGCTTCCGCACGAAGCAAATATACTTCCGACAAGCGGAATACCTTAGGCATGTTAATAAACTTCTTGGTAGCTCCTCCATCCAAATTCGTGTTACCAAAATATTTGATAACCATTGGCTGGTCATGTCCTGTACCTACAGTGTAATCTGTTACGAAAAGAGAAGAACGGCAATCGCCTTCATAGAACAGTTTACGAATTTCTTCCGCAAATACATAATCCGGATTATAATAATCGGGAGCTACGAAGTTCAAGAAAATCTTACCCAAAGAAGAACCAAGGCTAGTTGAACTCATTGCAACCTTCCAGATTACTTCAGAACCTGTATCGAATGACCAGATTTTCTCATAATCTGATCCGCTACCGGTTGTTCCGTTACACAATTCATATATATCAGAATTGATAACTTTGCCTGCATATTCTATACACTTCTCAAGATTCTTCTTTTCTGCTTCTGCATCAGGAGTATTGCCTGTTCCGCCCATATACAAATAGATTCGAGATCTCAAGGCATTTACCGCACCGATGCTAAAATAAGGACTGTCAGCCACTGAACGTGAAGACGGAATATACTTTTCAGCGAATTCCAGATCACTGATTACCTGTGCATACGATTCACGAAGTGTAGAGCGTTTAACAGGAGAAGCATCTGCATACGAAAGCTTCAGTGAAACTCCCATCTCTTCCTTATCGGCAATGTCTTCATCGTAAGCTTCACAGTAGAAACGAATCAATTCAGCGTATGCAAGTGCACGAGCAAAATACACGTCACCCAAACGTCTTTCCAGTTCTTCTTTCTCTGCATCTGAAGTAAGCTTACTTTGTACTTTCTCTATATTCTCAATAAAAAAGTTACATGTAGATACGATAGAATACAATGAAGCATAAACTCCCTGTACATCTGCATTGGTCGGTTTAAACTGCCAGCGGTAGAATTCGGTATAAACTCCCATATTAGCATCCGAAGCATACGCCATATCTGCCTGAATATCCGGAAGAAGTGTCATGCTTCCAGAATATAGGTAGCCTGACTTAAAGGCGCTGTATATTCCTGTAACGATAGTGGTACAGTCATCAAGTGTCTCCATCGCCATTTCTTCAGGTATTGCCGAATCAGGATATTCGTCCAGAAAGCCTTTACATGAAGAACTTCCTACCAATACCAATGACAACAAGATTAATCTTATATTTTTTATCATATTTCTATATTTTATTTTTATCAATTAAAATCCTACTTCCAAGCCTATAGAGAACTGACGTGACATAGGATACTGTGCCTGATACATATTACCTGTAGATTCAGGATCCATACCCTGAAATTTCGTAAATGTAAACAGGTTCTGTGCCTGAGCAAATACGCGCAGATTTTCTATGATTCTCGTTTTTTGCAATAACTTTCTGTCGAAAGAATAAGAGATATTAAGATTCTTCAATCGCAAGAAAGAAGCATCTTCAAGCAAACGGTCGTCAAATTCCATCACTACACCATGACGTGGAACCGATGCGATATCACCAGGTTTCTTCCAACGGTCATATAAAAGTTTCTTGGACTGGTTCTGATTGATAAACATACCGTTACTTTCATCAAAATAGCGGTCGTTGTTCATCACCCAACGGTCTTTTACCCAGCTGAACTGAGCACTTACAGAAAGGCCTTTCCAAGAGAACATCGTATTAAAACCACCTTGCCATGGAGCAATGCTGTTCTTTCCGACAAGTACTTTATCGTTTTCACTGTATACATTGGTAATATTACCATCTTTATCATACCACAGAGCATCTCCATTGACTGAATTTACACCTGCGAAACGATTTACATAGAATTCACCGTATGAATGTCCTTTCTTCAACAGCAAGTTGGTATTAGCCAATTCGTACACATCTCTACCGCCATACAGTTCAGTAATTTCATTATGATTGTATGAGATATTTGCACCCACATTCCATCTGAAATCTCTCATTCTCAGAATATCAATATCAAAACTCAAGTCAACACCCTTGTTTACCATTGCACCGATGTTATCCCATTGTTCCACATAACCAGAAGTCAAAGTCACGGGAACTGCCATCAACATGTCAGTAGTTTTCTTATGATAAAACTCTGCTACTACATTAATGCGGTCAAAGAATCCCAGCTTCAAAGCAATGTTCGTAGTCAGAAGTTTTTCCCATGTCAGGTCTTCATTACCTCTTGAATAAGGAGCAATACCCGGTAACACAGAGCCTTCAAGTCCATAAGTCGGGCCACCAGCAAAAAGAGCTAAATGGTCGTATGGCGGAATAGAAGAGTTACCAGAAGTTCCGACGCTGGCAGACAACTGTACGTTTGTCAGCCACTCATAATCTTCAAGGAAAGCTTCACGTTTTGCATCCCACATCAAACCTACTGACCAGAAATTTGCCCAACGAGAGTTTTTACCAAAACGAGACGAGCCATCACGACGAACAGAGAAATCAGCATAATATTTTCCCTGATAGTTATATTCACCACGTGCAAAGAAAGACAAATAAGTAGAACCAGAAAAACTGTCACTTGGACTCTCAGCACGTGTAGCAGAAGACATGTTAAGCAATTTGTCGCTGCTCTGACCACGTGTAATGATAGAGAATGCTTCCGACTGATTATTTACGGCTTCCTGTCCTAAAAGCACATTGAAATGATGGTCATCTTTGTAATCAAATACATAATTAATTGTATTTGTCCATGTAAGATTATAATAACGGGAGAAAGAACGTCCTAAATACCCTTCACCCATGTTAGGTAAATAACTCGGATTTGAAGATACATCTCCACGACGATCCAAGAAATCAATACCGCCAATAGATTTGATAACAAGTCCTTCAATCGGTCTCAATTCACCATACAAGTTAGCCATCACTTTCCACTTGTTTGAGTTAGTCGGATTATTAGCCTGCCATTCCAACGGATTGACATTAGTACCCAGCCAAGTATCATCACTTACAGAAGCGTATGAACCATCTGCCTTGTAAGGATTCCAGTAAGGTAACATGAATCTTGCTGCAGAAATAGGAGTTACAGTTGTATATTCACCAGAAGTGGCTTCACTTATGTCTTCATACGATACTGCAGAGTTTGTTCCAATCTTAAACCAACTATTCAGCTTTGCTTCCAGATTTGCACGGAAAGAATAACGAGTGAAATCAGAACCTAAAGCAATACCTTCTTGATTATATACACCCCCTGAAACATAGTAATTATAGCGATCAGAAGCGCCACTGAACTGAAGTTCTACATTTGAGAAGGGAGCATTATCATTATATACTGCATCTCTCCAGTCAATATTTGTTCTTTCCAGTAATTCACGGTCATAAGTACCAGGAACACGCAAACCAATTTCTTCTTCGTAGTCCAGACGTTCTGAAGTATTCATCTGGTTCCATTTTCCGTATGCCAGTTTAGAAACACCATATTGAGCTCTTGCCGTAATATGTCCTTTTTCCCCCATCTTACCACGCTTAGTAGTAATAACAACTACACCATTTGCAGCACGCGCTCCATAAATAGATGTAGAAGAAGCATCCTTCAATACAGAAACACTCTCTATATCACTCGGATTTAAAGCTGAAAAATCATCTGCTGAAACTGCGATACCATCCAGAATAAACAATGGACTGACTCCTGCATTAATAGAGTTTACACCACGAATCTGGAAAGAAGCCGCTGCACTCGGTTCACCAGAATTCGACATAACCTGTAATCCAGATGCCTGTCCTTGTAATGCCTGATCAAAACTAGCAGCAGGAACACTTTCAAATTTATCACCTTTTACCGTAGAAACTGAACCAGCAATAGTTCCTTTTTTACGTACACCATATGCCACCACAACAACTTCGTCCACAAGCTGAGCGTCATCCTGCATTACAACATTCAGCACTCCCATCCGAGAATTTACTCTCAATTCTTGCGTTTGCATACCAATGTAAGAGAAGATCAAAGTAGCGTCGCCACCTTGAACCTGAAGCACATAATTACCGTCAACGTCGGTAACCACACCATTCGTAGTTCCTTTTTGTAAAATAGAAACTCCAATCAGAGGCTCATTATTCGATTTCGACACGACACTTCCTTTAATCGTGTACGATTGAGCCAAGGCTGATTGTACTCCTAATAGCACAAAAAGGACTAACCAAAGACTAAACCTTTTCATCTTTTGCCTGTTATAAAATAAATTAATGATTAAATAAAAATTTCAGTCAAATATCAATAATACAGATACAAACCTCTCAATTAAGAGATGCTTAAACGTGTAAAAAAAACGCATAGTTAATTATTGCGTCTTTAAGAAAATAAAATGAACAATGGTTTTTACACAGAATTTCCCTTAGGTTAAGCAAATGCATTAAAACGAATCACGAGACTTTACATTTCGAAACACCAATTCCTGATTATTAACACACCAGAATATATAAAATGAATTTATATCCATAATCCCCTATCTATATAACAATTCTTTTTGCAAAGTTATATAAAAACTATAATATGACATGTTTTTTGTAAGTATTCGGCCAACTACAGGTATTAAACCTTTATATA
>UMFG01001058.1_pt1 | contig 35387 bp, 26 predicted proteins | sample 1964961 | NCBI WGS metagenome assembly UMFG01 (sample SAMEA4836041, study PRJEB28245) | human gut metagenome | biome: gut microbiome; material: fecal sample | place: Denmark | collected 2008
TCATTCGAATGACGTCGGAGGTTGTCCGATGACGCCCTTCGACTTTTCCAAAATCCCCAATGTCACTCTGATCGTCTGTCCAGTCGACATGTGTTCCGGGTTCGATAAGATCGTCAAGATGCCCCGGTAATGCGTAATAAAGCATTCAATATTAATGCAGGCTCCGGCACGCGTCGGGGCCTGCATTGCTTTTGCAGCCAGGGAATCAAGTTTTGCTCGCACCGTCTGGCTGGAAAGCGGTACGGCGGGTGAGGTAAGGGAGAGGCTGAACACTGTTCAGATGGAAGCGCTCTATGTTTCAGGCTGCTGAGGCAAGAGGCGGCGTGAAAACCGGTTGGGGACAGCAAATAGAAGGAGAGGATGGTTGGTGCGCGAAAGCAGACTTTCAGTCAGCCGGGAAGAGATGCGCAGCCGCATCGAGGGTTGCAGTGGGAAAAAGTCAAGGGAGCGGAAGAAGGGAGCGTTCCTTCTGGTCTACTGAGGGGACCGATTACTTGGATGAACGCCTGGGGCGCTTGAGCGAGACGGTGGAAGTTCCGCACTCCTTCTCCTCTGTGTCGGACTCGTCTTTTTTACGGCGGGCCTTCGTAGAAGCCACCTCTTCCATCGCTTCTTTGCTGGGCGTCTCAAGCCTGCCCCGCACGAAGGAGCCTGCAGGCAGGTAGTCCTCGACGGTCGTGCCCGCGGCCCTGTTCACCTGCAGAGGCGTGTCGGGGGTGAGCGTCGGCGAGGGCCCCACACTGGGTGCGGGCGACGTCGGTGGGGCGGGAGGCGGCAGCGTCACCATCGCGAGCCTCGGACCCGAGACCGCCTGTCGCGCCGCCGCATGCGCTTCATCCGGAACCTTCACGCCGCCCGAGATGTCGGGAAGCGCCGGGACGATTGAAGAGGCGGGTTCGTTCGTGTTCCTGGCGGGATCGGTGTGAAAGACCTTTCCGGGAGTCTTCGAGCCGAACTGGGAGGAGAGCTTCGAGATGTAGGCCGCATCGTCGTTTGCCTTGAGCAGGCTCTTGATGCGGGCCTCGGTCTCCTCGGGCGTTTCGCCCGGACGGGGCGTAAGGCCCGCGCGTCCTGCGATCGCCTTGAGGTCCTTGACTTCGCTTGTCTGCGTCTCGAGCCGGGACTTCTGGTCGGCGATGATCGCGCGCAGTCGCGTCTCGGTGGCGGAGGCCTCGCGCTGCACTTCCGAGATCCTGCGGCTGAGCGCCAGGAAGTTCGCGTCATAGCGTGCGATGAGCACGTCCTTGTCCGTGCCGTCGGGGCGCAGCGTGATCATGGCCGCTTCGGACGGAGCCTTGCGGGCGGGCTTGGTGTCAGATGCCTCGACAGCAATGAAGGCGATGATCGCCAGGGCGGCGAGGATCGAGGCGGCGAGCGCCTTCTGCTTGAACCTGTGAGTGCTGTTCGAGGGCTGGGAGACGCCGTCAGAAGACGCGGAGAAAATGTCCTTCAGCTGCATGACGACACTCCAGGAAGATGGCCGGCGTCAGCGTTGCGCACGGTGCATGCGCAATCGTTCGTTCTGATCTCATTCACGGGCGTTCTCCACGAGGACGAGCTTACAGCTGTCGCCCGGCTCAAGAGAGGTTTCGGTTGCGGCAGCAGCCCAGACCGAGCCCGAGAGAAGCTCGGGATTGATCTCGACGGGAAAGACCGTGCCGTTTTTGACGGTGAGTTCAACCGCCTCGGCATGGCGGGAGCGCCAGATGCCTTCGATGCGCACGCGAAGCGGTGCGAGCTTCTTCATGGCGGCGGCCGCGCCCTGAGCCGGTTCGGTCATGGCGGTGCGGGAGACTTCATCGGTCTCTTCGCCCCTGAGGACGAGCGTCACGAGGCGCTTCATCTCGGCGGGGAAGCCCTCGGCGCGAAGGGGCGCAGCGGGCACGCGAACGGGAGCATTCGCCTGTTCGGCCCTGCGTACGATCTTTTCGAGGATGATGGTGCGTGGCTCCGCATCCGCAGTGAAGGTGAGATGCAGAGGAGCAGTCTCGCCCGATCTGCAGGTGACGTAGACCATGGCCGAGCCCTCCATCTTCGGGAGGACGTAGAGCATGCCGCTCGCGGCATCCGTCTGAACGTCGATCAGGTGACGGTCGTAGACGGCCGAGGCAATGGGGTCGGCCGGAATGGCGACCATGGTGGTCTCGTGCGCGGGCAGCGTGAATTCAAGGGGCGCGTCGCCTTCGCGGGCCGTGAAGACGGCGGCGTCGGACGACTGTGCGAAGGCCGAGAGGATCAGAATGGCTGCGCCTGCGAGCGCGAGCTTCGGGGCGAATCGCGTGAAGGACTCAATGTTAGAGCGAGTGACGATCATGAGGGCTCCGTGAGGGAAGGTTTTGTCAGGACCCAGACGACGGCTGGTCGGTGAGGGACGTGAGGAAGAGGCGTCCTGCGTCGTAGCGGAACGTCAGTCGCCAGGTCTTCTTTCTCGAGCTCGTGACGGTGCTGCCGACGAGCGTCTTCTGGACGCCTTCGACCTCGACGGAGAGGTCGGACGTGTTCACGCGGGCGCGGTCGGCATAGAAGATCGTGGAGGAGTGGTCCTTCTTGATGCGGTCGGCCTCAACGATGAGGGCCTCCTCGAGCTTTCCGTAGAAGCCCGGGTCAACGTGCTGAAGGACGACGCGGCGGGAGGAGTCGACGGTTTCGGGCGTGACGCTTGCCGCATGGGAGAGGACGGAGATGGCCCAGCGCTCGAGGTATGGCGCTCCGGGACCCGCCTCGTCGAAGGTCCAGACCTCGCGCTCGGCGGCGAGCGTGGGCGGAACGACGATGGTGCGCGTCTCGGGCTGCTGCAGGAGAAGCGCGAGGGCGAGGATGAAGTTGAGCGCAAAGCTCATCGTCATGATGACGGCAAAGCTTCGTCTCAAGCCGATACGTTCGGCGACGATGGATGTGTAGAGCATGAGAAGGATCCCCGAGGCGGCTGCGCATGCGCGGACGTACGGCTGCGGCCCTGGGGAATGGGGGGAAGTGATTGACGTTCGGACCTGACCGTCGGCGGACGGGCTTCAGCGCACCAAGTGTCTGGCCGAGCTCGGGGGCGTCCGCCCGAAGGAAGACGCGCCGAGGTGCCAGTAGGCGAGCGCTGCGCCGAAGCCGCGGCCGTGAAGACCCGAGACCTTGTGCCAGCCGTAGGCCGACAGCGCGCCCAGAAAGACGCCGGCCCCAATGTGGTCCAGCACCGCACCGAGATAGGTCACGGTGAGGACCACGGCGACGAGGTCCGCATTGAAAAAGAGAAATCGAGGCGGATCGTCAAGGCCGGTCGGGACGCGAACGCCCTCGGGTGCCGCCATCAGACAGTAAAGATGCTGTCAGTGACGGAGGGTGCGATCATCAAGGTCAAGCCGCAGGCAATGGATACAACTGCAGCATATAGACTCCCCTTGGCGAGCCCGACAGCGAGGCCGACAAGCAGGAAGATGATGGCGATGGACTTCCCCAGGGAGCCCTGGGCCCAGCCCGTGAGCTGGGTGTACAGTTTGTCGAAGGCCTGCACGTCCCCCGCGGAAGCTGCTTGGGCGTACAGAACAAGAAGGCCTGCGGCGATCTTGTCTTTCTTTGATCCCACGGCGGATACTAGTTGATGGAAATTGATTTTCATATGATTTTCATCTGAGTTTTGAGAAAACCGCCGACGTTCGGTTGGTCCGAGACGGTTGGCGGGGTTTTTATTTGCCGGCGAGAGCAAATGTACGCTTCGGCAAAAACCTTTCGCCATACGGGACATTCATTACGCTTCAGCCCCGTTGGGGAAAACCCTCGGAATTGGGTTTCCAGAGGAAGCGGTTTTAACTCCTGCAGTCGTTTCGAGCCGATCGACTGCCGTGCAAAGGTGTCAAAACAGAGCGGGTGAGCCGCTCGGACCCCTTCGGTGAGGGGGAGCGGAGCGGCTGAACCGTAACCCATTCATGGGATGGCGATCGGTAGAAAAACGTAAAATTTCGGAAGAGGGCGGGCCAGGGCGGCCGCTTTGCAGGGAAAAGGTCAGGGGACTTGAGAACCGGTCCCCTTCAGGGTTAACGCGAATAGGCTACAATCGGGGAGTAAATGAAAACCCTAGGACGATGGTCGTTCCGGGATTGGAGGAAATTCTCGATGTCGCATCTTTTGCAGGCCGTTGTCGGCGCAGCCGTCGGCGACGCTCTTGGCGTGCCCTATGAAGGGAAGGAAAGGGACACCTACGTCTGCGAGAACATGCACCCCCTTGGCTGGCATGAAAAGCCCGTCGGTTTCTGGTCGGACGATACGGCCATGATTCTGGCCGAGCTCGACAGCCTTCGTGAAAGGCAGGGCTACGATGCCGAGGACGTGATGATGAAGTTCGACCGCTGGCTGCACGAGGGGGCCTACACCCCCGACGGCAAGGCCTACGGCTGGGGCCGCACGACGGCCAGGGCCGTCTCGCGCCATCGGAGCGGCACGCCCGCCGACATCTGCGGCGGTGGCGACATTCTCGACAACGGCGCAGGCGCACTCATGCGCATGCTTCCCTATGCGCTTCTCAACAGCCCCGACCGCCTCGAGATCGTCGATGCGGCTGGTTCGCTCACGCACAGCCACCAGATCAGCATCGTCATCTGCCGTCTCTACTCGTGCTACGTCGACGAGCTCCTTCAGGGGCACAAGCCCGCCGAGGCGCTTGAAGCGCTCATTGAGAACCACTTCGTCGAGATTCCGGACTACTACCTCCCGAAGCTGCAGCTCATGCCGCACCTCTCGCGCGTCTCCGTGCCGAACTCCGGCTTCGTCTCCGACGTCTTCATGGCGTCCCTCTGGTGCCTCATTAACTCCGACAACTACGTCGATGCCGTCCTCAAGGCCGTCAATCTGGGCGGTGACGCCGACACGATCGGTGCGGTTACCGGCGGCCTTGCCGGCATCATCTACGGCCAAGACGGTGACAACGGCATTCCCGTCTGCTGGTCTCATGCGCTTTCGCGCATCGACTACATTGAAGAGCTCTGCACGGCCTGCGATGGCATGATGCGCTGACGACCGTGCACTTTGCGCTCCATTCGACACTCAAGAGGACTGCCTGCAGGCGGTCCATTTTTTTTTAGGTCTGATCCCTGATCTCGAGGGTGATTTCAGGAAGGTTTGATCTGAATCAAGAAACCGAAGACTCGTCGATGCTCCTGATGAAATCCGGAAGTGAACATCGCCTTAAGGCCTCTGTCTTTCAGGCGTTGACGGCGATCACGTTTTGTTGAAGCAGCAGAGATCTTCACTCTGATAAATTGATTTCAAAAGGCGAAAGCCGCCTTGGATGCGCCTTGATACGACATTTCCGTCATTTGCTCGGGTTGAAAACCTTTGATCTGCATGGCACGATGTTCGCGTCGCAACCGCTCAGGCGTTTCGACATTTCTTCGCAATAACACAAGCTACAGAAATGACACCATACATAAAAAACAAGACCCTCAGGAAACCCGTCGTCGACGAGCAATGGCTTTCACTCAACCGAACCATCCATCAGGTTGCGCCTCTCTGCAGGAATCCCGAACACCTTGAAAACGCCGCGCGCGTCCTTCAGGCCGAGGGTGGTCTCGAGGCGCTGGCGCGCCTGATCACCACCGAACAGACGGCGTTCCTCGTTCTGGCCATGCTGGAGAAGTGCGGAGCCTTTCAGCGTACGGCCGTCATTAACGGCGGTCCGTGCGTCAGGATCTCGGCCGGGGTGTCGGCCGACGCACCCAGGAAGGCGGGTGTCAAGCTCACGCGTCAACAGATGATGAAAATTCGCTTCTCGATTTCGATTTCACCTGAAATGCGCAGCATGTGCTATGACGGCAAAATACCGTATCCGGACGGCACGATCTTTGAAAAGGATTCCACCGGATATTTCCACACCAAGGGCTGCCGCCGGACCTAGCCTTGAGGGATTCGTCTCCCGCGACCCGGTCATCACCGCTGAAGAATGTCGTCGAGGAGACGTCAAATGGCGGGCTTGAGTCCCGAAATATGATCGATGATCGTTTCGATGGGGATCTCCAGGGCCGCCGAGGTCTTTTCCAGCGTTCTGTAGAGGAGCGAGGTCGTCTCGCCGGCCAGCATGGTGTCGGCCGTGAATGAGTGCACGCCGCTCTTGTGAATGAACTCGGACTTCGTGAGCTTCTTGTGCTCCATCATGGCAATGACAAGCTCGCAGAAGCGCTTCGCACGCTTGGCTTCGGAGGCTGTGGTGCTCTTCGAGGTGTCGTATCTGAAGATGAATTCTTCGGGATCGATGCGAAGCGCCAGGGCAGCCGTGATCTTGAGGTCGGGATCGAGTGGGAATCTGCCGACCAGGAGCCTGTAGGCGTTCTCGACGGAGCAGTTGGTCATGGCGATCCAGTCTCTGAAGCAAAGTCCCCGCTTCTGGAGCTCGGAGAGCACGATGGGCGTCCTGTCCTTCGTGCCCACGAGACTGGTGGCATGTTCACGGATGGCGTCTTCGCCGACGTCAAAACCCTGTGCAAGGGCTGCGACAAAGGCGTCGGAGGGCTTTCTCGGGGGATACATGAGCTGATCAAGAGGAATGCCCGTCATCTCCGAGAAATCGGTCATGGGAATGGACCTGTAGGTCAGGGTGTTTTTGATCATCATGGCGAGCAGGGCGGTCTCGCCCTTGGGCATCATGCCGATGACGTACTTCGTGCGAACCTTGCCCTGGCAGCGCACGCGCGTGTAGAGGTCGCGAAGCACCGCATAAGGAACGTTGAGCTCGGCTGCGAACTTCTGAATGCTCTGGGGCTTGATGGGCTTGCCGGGGAGGTTCAGATGGGTGAGAACCGTGGGGAGCGCAATGCCCGTGTTTGCCGCGATGGTCTTCGGATCGAGACCGAGCGCGGACATGCGTCCCTGAAGATAAAGGTTGAATTCGTCGGGCTTCTCACCGGTGGGCTTGTAGGTGGTCATGTGAATCTCCATGAGGGTCGGCGTGCTGCGCGGATTCATGTCGCGCATGAACCTGCTCACAACGTCGAGCAGCCGGAAGGTCGCTGGTCATTTTCTTTGTAATGGACCGGTTCAATCAGCATAGTGTTCAGGCGCGCTCATTTCCTCTGCGCGGCCTCGGCTTCGGCCTTCTGCTTGTCGGCGAGGCGGGGCTTCTGCTTGCGGTTGGCGACGATCTTGTCCCAGAGACAGTTGGGCGCAATGCGCATGGCCTTCGCGAGAAGGCCCATCTGCCAGGGAATCGTGCGGTAGGTGGCGTCGCTGTCGATGGTCTTGACGGCGCGCTCGGCGAATTCGTCGGGCGTGAGTACGAAGGGCATCTTGTAGGGATTGGCGCTCGTGAGAGGCGTCCTCACAAAGCCCGGACTGATCGTCTGGACCTTGATGCCCGTCTTCCTGAGGCCGACGCGAAGGCTTTCGTTGTAGGTGATGACGGCGGACTTGGATGCGCCGTAGGCTTCGCTGCCGGGAAGGCCTCGAATGCCGGAGACCGAGGCGATGCCCACGAGCTTGCCGCGGCCGCGCTTCGTCATCGGCTCGATGAAGCCGTGGAAGGTGTAGGCCATCGCGAAGACGTTCGTCCTGTAGATGGCTTCCATCACCTCAAGGTCCTCGTAGAACTCGGTCTTGCAGCCGATGGAAATGCCCGCGTTGGCGATCACGATGTCAGCGCCCCCGGAAAGGGCCTCGAACTTCTGTGCGGCCGCAATGATCTCATCCTTTTTCGTCACGTCGGCGGGAATCGCGTGGTAGCGAGACTTGTCGCCGGGAAGCGTGTCGATGAGGGCCTGCAGCTTTTCGGGATTGCGGGCGACGAGCCCGAGGACGTCGCCTCGCTGCGCATACTGGCGGGCAAGTGCCGCACCGATGCCGCTTGAAGCGCCGGTGATGAAGACGTTGGACATGTTCCTGATCTTGCTTAAATAACGAATGAGCTCAAGTGTACACGAGGGAAAGCCAAAAAATACGAAGAAAACGCTCGAATCGCCGGAAATGCATGACGGCAGGCAAAAAATGCGGCGGGTCGGGATGAAATCCGGTCTCCCACTCGTCCGCGATTGTCTTCAAGCGCCGCGTCGTTTGGCACGAAATCAAATCGGGTGACGTCGAAAAGTCCCTTCGTCGTGAGCTTGAGGTACGGAATAACGGGGAGCACAAGGAACCAGAGGGTCATGAAGGCGTCGCTGTCCTGCGAAATGCCGTAGTGCCCGTGGGCGAGCTTCGTGAGCCGCCTGATGGTCGCCGCCGTCTCTTCGGGTGTCCCATCGCTTATGAGGCCCGCGACGGGAAGCGGCAGCGCGTCGAGTACTTCTCCCCTCGCAACCATGACAATCCCGCCCTGCATTTCCTCAATCTTTTGAACGGCGAGCGCCATGTCCTCTTCGTCGTCACCTGCCACAACGATGTTGTGCGAGTCGTGGGAAACCGACGTGGCGATCGCGCCACCTCTGAGCCTATAGGCGGGATCAAGAAGACACGTGCCGATGCGGCCCGTGCGCCTGTGCCGTTCGACGACCGCAAGCTTCACGAGTCCCGGATTGTCGGAGAGCCTTACCGTACCGTCGCGAAGCGTCTTCACCGAGGCAATCTCCTCCTCCGTGATGAGGCTGTGAGGCAGAAGGCCGATCATCCTGGCATTCCCTGACGAGCCTGGAAGTCGAAGGATTCGGCCGTGACGGGCGCAATCCTCACCGTGTCCGCAAGAAATCCGGGCTTCTGCTTCGGAGCGTCGATGACAAGGCTCCCGTTGCGGGCGACAAGCCTGCCCTTCGTTCAGACGGCGAGCGGACTGAAGTCATCAAGGTTGTCGAGAAGCAGCAGGTCGGCTCTGCGTCCGGGCGCAATCACGCCGCGGTCCTGAAGGCCATAACATTCGGCGGTATTGAGAGTCGCCATCCTCATGGCGTCAACGGGATGGATGCCCGCCTCAACGGCCATCGCCAGCATGCCGTTGATGTGCCCGCGCTCAAGCGTGTCGGCGAGGTGCCTGTCGTCGGTGCAGAAGCTGCAGCGCCGCGAAAGGTCGGCAATGAGGTTCTCGATCAAGGGAAGACGGTTTCTCGCGAGCGAGCCTTCACTGATCGAGACGTACATGCCAAGTGAAATGCGTTCCCTAAGCTTTGAGCTCGTCGTGCATTCATGGTCCGTGCGGATGCCGGCACGGGCATAGGCTTCGAGATCCGCGCCCGAGCAAAGCGGCGCGTGGCCGTCGACGGGCTTGTCGAGATTTAGGGCAGCCGCGACCTTGCTGCAGGCCTCGGGGTTGCCATTGAGGATGCCGGGCACGTTCATCATTTCGCCAAGACCGAAAAAACTCGGGGTGTTCGAGCAGCGCCTGTGTCTGCCCGGCATCAATGAAAGCGCCTTCATCCTCGAAGGGCAGGGCCGGAACACAGGACGGCACCATGAGCTTCACGACAAGCGGGAGGTCCCGGCAGGCCTCGACGAGCCCGTGCATGGCGTAGGTTGGTCATTTCATGAGGGTCGGCGGTGACAGTCGTCGTACCGAACGGAAGAACCAGTGAGGCGAAGCTGGCGGGGGAGAGCATCGGGCTCTCGATGTGCACGTTCGAGTCGATGAGGCTCGGCAGAAGCACAGCGCCCTTTGCTTCGAAAGTTTCTTTTGCGGGTTCCGAACCGAACCCGTGGATGAGGCCGTCTTCAACAAGTACTGTCTTCGTATCGAGCGCTCCCGTGAAGACGTCGAGCACGCGGGCGTTGAGAATGGCAAGGTCGTGGATCTTCGGCTTCGGGCTCTGCATGGCGTCCTCTTCGTGAATTGCTTGATGACGTCATTCTAAGGCGAATGTCCTCTGCAAAAGGAGAAAACGTGCATCGGCAAGCCTTCGTCACGGACGAGGCGGCGGGCGAGGGCGGCGCGGCAATCGGATCGGCTTCAACGGCGCTCGTCCCGTGGGACTACAATACGGAATCCTTTTGCAACCACAAGAACCCGACTGACATCCAATTATGAAAGACAGAATCGGCACTGCTCTCTGGGTGGCCGGCGCGATCATCTGCGCCTGGGCCCTATCGGTCTCCCTCTCGATGATGTTCGACTTCACGATCGAGGAGGCCCGCCAGAACTTCCGCCAGGGCTCCTTCATTTTCGGCGCAGCCGTGGTCTTCGCCTTCGTCTTCCGCTCGAAGGTCCAGACCTGGGGCGCGTTCGAGAAGTTCCTCATCTACGCGCTCGTGCCCGTCGCGGGCATCCTGCTCACTGCCTACGGCTGGTGCCAGCAGTTCGCGCCCGAACTCGTCGCGAGCCTCGGAGCCTGATCCCGAGTTCCGCCCGTTCACGACTCCCCAAAAGGCCGTTTCGCCGTCATCGCGAAGCGGCCTTTTTGCTGGCTTGAAAAGCCGTGTTTCGACATAGAAATATTTATCCTTGTTGGACTGTTTAGTCTGGTAAGGGTCCGCGTTTTTTTTCAGGAAAACAGGAGAGGGCTGGCAATTGCAACCGAATCCTTCAGAATGTTCACCTTTTCACGACAATCGGGTTGAAACCCCGCTCCTGCAGAAGTATTCAGGATCCGAGAATCAGTCTCATGACGCTTTGGGGAAACCTAAAGGCAACTGCCAAACTCCGGGCTCAATCATCGGAGAAAGGTTAATTTTGGGAAAAACCCTTGATCAGGCGCAAGAAATTTTTTCTTTAGGGGCCCATCTCAGGTGTTTGTCGTAGACAGCAGGGGGAGGCGCGACTGTATCATATACGCGAAAGAAAAGACGGCCTGACGGTCCCTCGGATTCGAGACTGTCGCGCCTGTCGGGGATACGCACAATACCCCGCAAAGGCAGGAATGACAGGGCCTTGCATCAAGGAGCCGCCGCTCAAGGCCGAATCTCAACTCGAAAATAAACAGAGAGAAACTGATGATCAGAATGAATTCGCACAAGACGGTCCTCATGCCCAAGTCCCTCGAGGATAACCAGGCTCAGATGGACAACATCTGCAAGGCCTTCAACAATGGATCCGCCTCCGATGCCGCTGCAAGCATCGGCCAGCTCTTCCGCTGCCGCGGCATGAGCCAGGTTTCCATGGCGAGCGGCATCGGCCGCGCGGTCCTCTACAGGTCCTTCGGCAAGTCCGGCAATCCGACGCTTCAGGTGCTGCTCGACTCGCTGCGTGCAGTCGGTCTCACGCTCGTTGTGGCGGAAGCCAAAGACAGGTAAAAAAGACCCGGTCCAAACAATCAGGAGCCGTCGGAACGAAAGCTTCCGGCGGCTCTTTTCCTATGCGTGTCTCGTTTCCTGCATGACCTTTGGAGGGATTTTGCCGTGTAAAGACGGCCCGTGAAGGAGGGCGGGGTCAAGAGGCGCTCACTCGTGACGCAAAAGTGCTATCAAATAGGGGGTATATGTCGATTTTTCCTCCCGAAGGTCCGATTCTTTCTATAAGATAAGGGGCACAAGGGTGTTATTCGACGCCTCCCTTTCGTTCCGACCGTTCCGACGGACCCTGCGTCGAGGAGCACCTCTGTGGAGGACCAAAAAATGAAGATTCTTATTCCCATCGACGCGTCCGAATGCAGCAAGAACGCCGCCTTCTGGGCGACGGGCAAGCCCGCTCTCTTCGGCAAGGATCCCGAGATCCACATTTTCTATGCGCAGGAGCCCGCTTCGGACCGCATCCGCTTTGCGACGGACCCTGACACCCTTGACGAGTTCTACCGCGAGGAGGCGAAGACCGTCTTCGACTCCATCATTGACCGCTGCGGCACGCTTCCCGCCAGCGTGACGCTCGACTACGGCGTCGGCTCTCCCGTCCAGACCATTGTTTCCGCCGGCGACAAGCTTTCGGCCGACATGGTCGTGATGGGCACGCACGGCAAGGGCCCGCTTGACAGCCTGCTCTTCGGCTCCGTCTCGAACGACGTCGTGGCGCACTCTCATCGTCCCATTCTGCTCATCCGCGAACGCATGCCGACTTCCGAGTCCCTGAAGCGCATCGCGATCTGCCTTGATGAGTCCGACCAGTCGCTTCGCGTCCAGGGCTTCTTCACGGAGCATGTCGACCTCTTCGAACAGGGCACGTCCTTCACGCTGATCCACGTTCAGAAGAGCGCTGAGGACGAACAGGCCAACGGCTTTGCCGAAACGGGCACGATCGCCAACGAGGTCGAGTCCATTCTCACGCGCGCCGGCATGAACGTCTCGACCAAGACGCTCTACGGCGACGTGGGTGACGTCATCGCCGAACACGCCGAGGAAGAGAACTACGACATGATCGTCATGGGCTCCCACGGCTACAGTTCCGTCTCCGCCACGCTGCTCGGCTCCGTCACGATGACGGTTGCGAGCGAGTGCGACGTGCCGCTCCTGATCGTCCGCTGACAAGTGGATTCCCTCTCTTGAGGGCACCAGACGACAAGACCGTCCTGCATCACGCAGGGCGGTCTTTCTTTTGGGCGGGTTCTTTGTCGTAGTGTTGCGAGGTCCGGAAATCGCGAAGCTTGTCGATGATGAGAGGGAAGGGTAAGGCGAACGAAAACGGCGGGCGTGAAAAAGGCCGGCGGCTCCTTTCGGAGGCCGCCGGCCCTTGCTTCATGAGGACTCAGGGCTGAGGATCATTTCCGAGCACTGAAGGATCCGGTTAGAAGCGGTGCGTCAGACCGAGGTAGGCCTGGGTCGTCTTGTCAGAGCCTTCATCGTCATACTTGACCTGGGCGAAGCCGGCACCCGTGTAGACGGACGTGCGCTTGGAGAGGTAGTACTCGTACTTGGCACCGAAGGCGTAGCTCTTGGCATCATCGTCGTGATCAGCATATTCGACGGCGAAGTCCGTGAAGTAGGCCGCAACCGTCAGGTCGCCGCCGGCAACCGGGACAATCGTGCCGAGGTGAACGCCGTAGCCCTTGACGCCGTCGGAGCTAGCGCTGTCGACGCGATCGGCATCGTCTTCAGTAAGGGCGGTGAGCTGACCGGCCTTGATGCCCTTGAAGTACTGGCCCATGACGAAGGTCTTGGCGAAGCCGCAGTCATAGTTGCCGCCGAGGTAGACGATCTGGCCGTCGTCATGTTCGCCAGCAGCACCGAAGGACTTGTAGTTCTGGAATTCGTAGGCGAGGACCGTCTGGAGAGCGCCGAAGTCGCCGGTAAGAGCGGCGGAGCTGTAGCGGTTCACGGCGGAGGAGCCTTCACGAGCCGTTTCCTCGACGGAGTCTTCGTTGAAGGAGTACTGGACCGTAGCCTGGAGACCGGCGAACTTCGGGGTCTGATACGTGACCATGTTGTCGTAGCGGTCGGAGGTGGCGAAGCCGAAGACGTTGTTGTCGCCGCCGTCGAAGGCATCAGCCGTGGCGAGGACGAGGTCATACGTGCCGGCACCGGAGCCAACGCCGCCCATGCGGCCCATGGAGAGCGTACCGAAGTCGGAGTAGAGGGAGACGGAAGCTTCGCGGTCGAAGATGCGCTTTTCGGACTTGAGTGCGCCGGAATCGGACTGGAAGCCGTTTTCGAGCTTGAAGCCGACCATGAGGCCGTTGCCGAGTTCTTCCGTGCCCTTCAGGCCGAAGCGGGAGGCGGAGGAGACGCCGGAGTCCATGGCGAAGTTGTTGACGTCAGCCTTGGAGTCGTCAGCAAAGGTCTGGTGCGTGTAGATGAGGCCCGTGTCGACGACGCCGAAGAGGGTCACATCAGCAGCGGAGGCATAGCCGGCGGCAGCGCCGAGAACGGCGAGCGCGGCGAGAGACTTCTTGAACATTTGTGTATTTCTCCAATTTCCTCCGTTTCCGGAGGCTCAATGGGTTTGAATTGATCGCAACGCAAATCTAGTGCCGATGCGCGCGGTACGCAAACCCCTCCCAACATGGTCCGGGCAATTGAAAACGCGCGTCCACAAGCGATGCTGGGGCTCTCCGGGACGACTTAACGGATACAAACGACAAGAGCGCCACCCTTGATGCGCAAGGGTTTGCGGCCTTCTTTTCGCGGAGAAAGGGTATTCCCGAAGGGCGGTAAGAGTAGCCTTCAGAAAGGGGCGATCGTGACGTCAGCCTCGGTTGTAAAAATATGTGTTTTGCGTGCGGAGTGTTGCTAATTTGCAACAACCTGCCCGGGAGACTGACGTTCAAGGGCGGGGGAAGGTGTCTTGTAAAGCGCTCTCCTGCAGTTGTTTGTAAATGACACCCTTCCGTACATCCACATAGGGGACGAGACTCGATGGGTGTCGATCGGCGCAAAGGAAACGGGCGACTCCTCACCGGGAGCCGCCCGTCCTGTTTTTCAACCTTTAATCCCGGTCCGCGGAACCGATCTTTCCCATGCTGACCGAAGGATCAATGCATGAGCCTCATCAGAAGCAGTGCGTGAGGCCGAGGTAGGCCTGGTAGGCCTCTTCCTTGTAGACGTCGTCGGCGGAGTAGTCGACCTTGGCCTTGTACCAGCCCGTGCCGCCATAGACGGAGGTGCGCTTGGAAAGCGGGTATTCGTACTTGAGGGCGACGCCGTAGTACTTGCCGTCGGCGTCTTCGTCGGCGTACTTGGCCGTGGAGTTGACGTAGTAGAGGCCGCCCGTGAAGTCGCCGCCCGCGACCGGGACGATCGTGCCGACGTGAGCGCCGAAGCCCTTGACGCCTTCACCGTCAACAGGATGTCCTTCGAAGGCGTCGGCTACGAACGGATTTTCAGCGAGGCCCTTGAAGTACTGGCCCATCACGAAGACCTTGGCGACTTCGAAGTCGTAGTTGCCGCCGAGGTAGACGACCTGACCGTCTTCGGTGTTGGCCTGAGCCTTGTCACCGAAGGAGGCGTAGTTCTGGGTTTCATAGGCGAGCACGCTCTGGAAAGCACCGAGTTCAGCGGTCAGTGCGAGGCCGAGGTAGCGGTCGACCTGAGAGGAGTTTTCGCGTTTCGTGTTGTCGACGCTGCTTTCGTTGAGCGAGTACTGGACCGTGGCCTGGAAGCCGGAGAAGCTCGGCGTCTGGTAGGTGACCATGTTGTCGTAGCGGTCGGACGTGGCGAAGCCGAAGACGTCGCCGTCACCGCCGTCGAAGGCGTCGCCGATGGCGAAGGCGGCGTCAAAGTCGCCGGCGGCGGAACCGATCGCACCCATGCGGCCGAAGGAGAGCTTGCCGAAGTCGCCGGAGAGCGTCAGGGAGGACTCGCGGTTGAAGAGGCGGTCGTCGCCGAAGCTGCCGTCGTCGGCGTTGAAGCCGTTTTCAAGCTTGAAGCTCACGGTCATGCCGTTACCAAGATCTTCGGAACCCTTGATGCCGAAGCGGGACGGGGAGGAGATGCCGCTCTCAAGAGCGAAGGAGTCGGTCTTCGTCGAAACGCCGTTGGTTTCGACCCTGGAATGCTTGTAGAGGAGGCCGTTGTCGACGATGCCGTAAAGCGTGACTTCAGAGGCGGAGGCAAGGCCCGCGGAAAGGCTGAGAACAGCAAGCGCGGCCATGGACTTCTTGAACATTTGAATGCTCCTGATGGTTTGTCGCGCTCCCGAAGGAGGGAGCAGCTTGGAAATGTCGGAAGAAACTCTAATGCGAGTCATTCTCATTGCGCAAGCGTCATCACGAACCGTGGAGAATGGCTTCCAATGACTTTCCGCTCGAATCGAACTGTCGTTCGCAAACGGCAATGCGACCCATTCTCATTGCAGGAGAAGGCTTGCCGACAATCGTTCTCATTGAAAACGGCAATGGTGTGGACGCGTGACAGGGGGGATCGGGACGCGTTCCGAATACCGCAAACATGGTATTTGTTAGAGCCTTTTTCGTTGCAAACGCGCCACACGCTGGCGCTTCAGGAGGGCTGCCAATGGGGGCGCTTGAGCTCAAGGCGCCTCTCGGGACGGGGTTATGCGCCCTGCGCCCCGAGGAAAATTTCTTCTGACGGGAAATGGCGAATTTTCAGGTTCCCTTTGACAAGACGGGGTGGGGTGGTGCATCATGAAGGTGCTTAACAGCTGCAACGTGCATGCTGCAGACTCCGGTCAAGCAAGCACAATCTCCGCCGCCTCTTCATCTGAAGAAGGCGCGCGTCACATCTTCAACCCCACGAGGGCGTTTGCCCTCGGGGCCCTGCACATGCGGGGTACATGGGGTCGGGCGTCCTCGTTTTCTTTTTTCAAAGGAAACAAAATGACTCCCGACATCAATCTCTCCCATCTCACTCCCGCAACCCGCACGGTCCCGGCCTCCGTCTTCGGCGAACATCTCGCCGGCGAACGCGACTGCCTGGGCTACCAAGTCGAAACGCTTCCTGCTTTCGCCCGCACCCGCATCCCCGTCCTGAACCCGTGCCACTTCTTCAACGAGGCGCACTACCGCACGCTCGCCGCGTGGTGGAACCTCGCTCGTCGTGAACCGATCTACGTGTCGGGTCCGTCGGGCTCCGGCAAGACCAGTACGGCCATGCAGTTCTGCGCCCGCCTCGGCATTCCCGTGGTGAGCGTCACTGCACGCGCCCGCATGGACCGCCGCGAGCTTCTCGGTCACTGGGCTCTTCAGGGCGGTGAGACCCGCTGGATCGACGGTCCTGCGCTTCTCGCCTGGAAGCACGGCTGGACGCTTCTCATCAATGAATTCAGCGCAGCACCCGCAGACATGTGGGTGAGCTGCAACGACATTCTTGAGGGGCTTCCGCTCGACAACGGCGCAACCGGCGAACTCGTCGTTCCGCATTCCATGACCCTCGTGATCGTCACCGACAACACGCGCGGCCATTCGAGCGAGATCGACGAAGGGTTCTTCGGTCGTCAGATCCAGGACAGATCGGTCATCGACCGCTTCTGGTACATGCGCATGGAAGGTCTCGGCGAAGCCGAGGAAGCCTCCCTGCTTGCAGCGACGGCCGATCAGGACTGGCTCGCCGAGTTCGAGCCCGAGGTCCTCGACAGGCTCTTCAAGGCGCTCGCGCGTCTTGGAGCCGACAGCAGGGCCGCGGCTCAGGCTCAGGCCATCGGCTTCGAGTCCAGAGCCGTCCCGCTCAGCTTCCGCGTCCTCTCGAGAATGCGGAACATGATGCTCGATGCCGCAAGGATGCCCGCAGCTTCCGACGATGATCCTCTTCGCAGGATCATCAGGACCAGTCTGACCGAAGCCCTCGACTCCACCGCTCGCGAAACGGCGGAGACGCTGGCGGTCACGGCGATCGGCAACCTCATTCGCGAGATGAGGGTGTCACGCGCCAGAATGGTCCTCAAGAACGCCACGGGCTCTGCGATCAAGGCAGCGTCCGTCTGACAATCGTCGGAAGGACCTTTCATCAACCCCGAGGGGATGCTTCATCCCTCTCGGGGACGGACGTCCCCTCATTCATTTGAGAGACGACCGTCATGAAACGCAGTCTTGACATGCGCGGGAATCAGGCCCCCGCTGCGGTTGCAGTGCAACATCCGTTCAACATCCTTTCCGAAGGAGGCGAACGATGCGCACCGTAATCGTGGAAGACGTCGAAACCGCCGAAGCGAAAAAGCAGAGGCTCGCCACCACCGCCGTGGATGCAGCGCTCGAGATCCTCCGCACGGAGGCCTCGGGCCTCGTCATCGAGGCTGCATCGCCCCTGGTCTTCCAGGGACTCTGCCGCCGCGACAACATCCGCGTCCGGGCGCGTGATCTGGCTCGGTCCCATCGACCTCGGCCACAAGCTCGCGTCCATCTACGTCTACGGACACGGATGCCACGAACGTCATCACGTGATGTACACCAACTTCGCGGCGATGAAGGGGATCGGCGATCCCGGCGTTCGCGACCTCGCGAACGTCTTCGAGGACATCCGCGTGGACAAGCTCGGTGCAGCGGACTACGAAGGCTACCTTCTCTGGCGACTCGTGCTCTTCAAGGCGCACGAGTCGACGGGGACGGCAGGCTGGAGCAATCCGAACGACCTTGAGCCCGCACACCTCTTCGCAATGATGCTGCTCACGACCCTCGAATTCGAGGTGCTCGGGATCGACATGTTCGAGGAGATATCCGCGAACCTTCGCGGGGAGTGCGACCGGCTCTTCGGACCAAGGCCCATGGCCCGCGTCCTGAAGATCGTGCGCGCAGCCTTCCCGCTCGACTCTACGGAGGCGGCGGTGGAACTTGCGCACAAGGTCATGCGGTGCATCCGCGCCGAGAAGAACAAGGCGCTCAAGGCTGTCGAGGAAGCGGCAGGCGAAGGCTCTACGGACAACTTCGAGTTCCGTCAGGGCGAAGGCCAGTCGCTTCTCTTCGACGACGACGGCGCGGTGACCCCCGAGGGTGATCCGCGTCTGATGCACCCCGAGCTTGAGGCGATCAACCGAAACGCCCGATGCCTCTCGGTCATTTCCGACCAACGGCAGTGGCCCGATCGCGAGCCCGAGGAGGAAAGCTTCCGCAAGCTCATCGGCAACGGTGAATCCGGCAACGGCGATCCGAACTTCGCTTCGCCCGAGCGCCACTTCGCCAATGACCGCGAGTATCCGACGCTGCAGCCTGAGAAGGCGGCGATGAACCGCCGTCTCTTCTACAGGGCGCTCGCCAGCAGCGCATCCCTCAGAAGGCTCCTTCAGAGCGCGCTCATCCACCCGCAGTCGAACCCCGACAGGCTCGACGAACGTGGAGAGGAGCTCGACGGAGATGCGCTTGCGCTCGCCTCCACGGGTGAAACGGCGGTCTTCCGCCGCGAGCTCGTGCGTCCGGGTCGCGAAGCGGTCGTCGAGATCATTCTCGACGCTTCGGGTTCCATGGAAGGCGAGGCGATCACGCTTGCCAAGGTCGCCTGCATCCGCCTCCTTGAGGCGCTCCGTGCGGTGACCGGCGTGAAGGCATCCCTGACGATCTTCCCCGGCCCGAACCGTCGCAGCGTCACCTGCGCGGCGGACTTCAACACGCCGGTGAGCCGTGCGCTCAAGCACGTCGACTTCCTTCCGGGGTTCGGTGCGACGCCGATCCTTCAGGCGCTCTTTCACTCTGCGATCGTTCTCGATCAAAGACCGGGGCCCGCGAAGATCGTCTTCGTCATCACCGACGGCTGGTTCCCCAAGGGGCCGGTCGACAACCTCGTCAAGGCACTGGAAGACCGCGGCATCGCCGTCGCAATGGTCGGCATCGGCAGGCACAGCACCCCAAAGGGGAGCATCATCGCCAAGGCCGAAAAGATCGCCGACCTTCCGCGGGCCGTTGCAAAGGTCCTTTCGGGCCTTGCGGGCAAGCTCCGCGGGATCGCCGCATAGGCGAAACCCAAGGGCCATCTGAAGGCACGCGTCTTCGACTTTTCGACACGACCGGGATCGACGGAGGACTTCTCCTCCGTCGTCCGGTCGCCGTCGATTCTTCAATCATCTCCCTTCGCTTCAGGCTCCCTGCCTGAGGCCGCAGTGCGGCGTCCTCTTCGCGCCCGTTCCGTCTCCCGCCCATCATTCTCCGCATCATCCTCACACGAAGAGGCCGGCGCACTGCGAACCTGTTTCACCCATTTCACCCCGCATCCAGCCTTGCGTCCTTCCTCTCTCCAATCTCCCATGCAGCCCACAGAAACACGATTCCTCACGCGCGCCTCCGCAGGCCCCGAGCAGTGGCAGAGCGCCGTCTCGGGGTACGCGTCCGACCCGATCCGAAGGCCTGTGCCGCTCTCCGACACGGATCCCGATGACTGTCTTGTCGCGCATCCCGCCGACGGGCGTCTGCGCACGATCCTCGCGCCTGAGGATCCCGTCCGCATGCTCCTTCGTCACAGGGCCGCCGTCGAGCAGCTGAGGATGGCCGTGGGATCGCGCAAGCTTTTCGAAGCGCACCTCATGCCCGCCATGGCGGGCTGGGCCGCGATGGTCCAGGGACTTCCTCGAGACGAAAGGGGGCTCTGGTCGGGGCCGGACGGCCTCTTCGAAGCAGGCCTCATGTTTGCAAGAGGCGCTATCAATGCGGTCGACGCACGCGTGATCGGTCCCGAACTCGCGCCGGGCATTCGTGACGACTGGACGCTTCGCCTTCGAATCGCCTCCGCACTCGCCGGTCTCATGAGCGACAGCCGCAAGCTCGCCGCACTGAAGCTCGAGGCGGGAAGCGAGGATCCTGCCACGGGCACCTTCACCGTCACGAGCCGCTTCAATCCTTCGGAAGAAACGGCACTGTCGTTTTGCGTGCACGAGATCGGGCGCGTAATGAGGCTCGAGCGCCACACGGCGCGTGAATCTGCGGGAAGACTCCCAACGCTCAACGCCGACGTCCTTCGTCTCGTCGTCCCTCGTGAAACCCTGATGTGGCTCGGCGTCATCGAGCGCCCCGACGGCGAGACTGTTCTCACGGCCCTCAAGGCCGCCGCCACCTATGCGGCCGGCCAGACGGAGGCCGAACGCCTGATTGCTGAAGCCGCAGCCCGCGGTCGCGAATGGGCGATCAACCGTCGCGCGGCCGAGGCCGCAAGACGAGAGGGCAAAAGTCCGCTTCTTCGCGGCTTTGCATCCGTCTATCGTGCCGAATTCAGCCAGAGGCTCTACGACGGACACTGGCGTCTCAACCGCGGAGACTCGCCCGTCGTGTGGGCCGACGACGGCCTCGCACTTCGCTGGCCCGAGGGCTTCACCGCCATTGCAGCCACCGCCGACGACAAGTGGCTCTTTCGAGACGTCCCCGACGAACCCGACGTTGCGGCCGAAATTCTCGTTGCCGACGGATTCGCGATGGCCGATGAAGCGGGCAATCCGCTCTGGCTCACGGACTCGGACTGCATGGCGGGCGAGGGCGCGTGGCTGCGCCTCACCGACTGCGACATGCTGGTTGCGAACGCCCGCCGAGCGGCGGACGCCGCAGGCGAATCCCTTCCCATGCGCTTTCCCGCACTCTTTGAAAAGCGTCCGTCGTCAAGCGCCAGGTCGGGCGGCACGGTGGCAAGACAGTGCTGGGCTTTGTCCGCCCCCTCTGAGCTCGAAGCTTCCGACAAGGCAGCGGCGCTCGCAAGGGCGCTCGAAGCCGTGAACACCCGGGACGACGCCGTCATGCTCGTGCATCCCGAGGGCGTCTTCGTCCCCGAGAGCCTGCTCCCCGTCGGATGGATCGAGGATCCGGCCGAAGCAGGGATCCTCCTGAGAGTCAAGGCCATGCCCTTTGCCGAAGGCGTACGTCACATGCGGGCCTCGCCCATTCGCCACGTGCGAATGACGGGATCCTCCGCCTCGCGGGCCGCCCGATACGACCCCGGTCTCAGGGGCGCAAAGGACGGTTCGATCGAACTCACGGGCGTCGTCATCAACCGGCATTCCGTGCGCCCCGTCGTCCGATTCGTCAATGGCGAAGGCCGCACCGTAGAAGAAACCGAAGGCCACTGGCCGCGCGTCCTCGACATGGAGGCGATCGACCGCGATCCCCCGAAAGGAACCGAAGCCTTCAGGGCCCTCAAGCGCGCCGTCGGCTGGAAGCCGAGGGAACGAGCCTCAGACAAGGCATGATTGAAGGGAGAACAATAAAATGAAGACAACAGAAGCCGTCACGAGCGGCGTATCCTCCTCGCGACTCACGGGCTGGCGGCCCGCATGGGAGGGCTGGAGCGCGGCCGCGGGATTTGCAGCCGCAGGGACAACCGCCGCCATGGTTCCGGGCTGGTGGGGCGCGGGTCTTGCCTCCGTCCTCGCCCTCATGGGTGTCGTGCGCACCGCCGAAGCACTCCGGACCGCTTCCCGCCGCATTCCGCTCGCAGGCTTTGCGCCCGCCTTCATTCACGCGGGCGACCTCATCCGCATTCTTCGTGAAAAGGGGATGGACGAGAAGAAGGCTGTCGACCCCGCAAGGAAAACCGCCCGCGAGCGTCTTGTCGCCCGCTACGAAGCGGGCCGGATTGCGCTTCTCGACTCGATGCGCTTCAATGCAGGCCGCGAAGGCAGGTTCGTCAAGAACCTCTGGATCGGCCGCGGATTCGAGTGGACTCCCGCACACGCCCAGGCGCTCTATGAACTTGCCGCCACACCCGTCAAGCCCGTGATCGTCCCGAAGCGCATCCGCAAGGCGCTCTCACTACCGGACCCGCTCGGGGCCGGGGACATCGGAAGTCCCATCATTCATGGGATCGGTGCGACCGAAGAGGACGACATCGTGCGTCCGCTCTCGAGTCTCGGCGGCGGCACGCTCATCGTCGGCACGCCTCAGGCAGGGAAGGGCGTGATGCTCACGAGCCTCGTCACCCAGGCGATCCTTCGGGGTGAACCCGTCATCGTCATCGACCCCAAGAGCAGCAAGCGTCTTCGCAACGCCGTCTGGAAGGCGGCCGAGATCGCGGGTCGTCCCGCTCCTCTCGAATTCCATCCCGCCTTTCCCGAAACGGGCGTCAGACTTGATCCGCTCGGCGCATGGACGCGTCCCACGGAACTTGCCACCCGCATTGCGGCCGTCATGCCGCCCGACAGCGGGGCCTTCGGCAACTTCGCCTGGATGGCCGTCAACGTTGCCGTCGAAGGACTCTTCTACGTGACCGAAAGGCCGAGCCTTCTGGGGCTTCGCCGTCTTCTCGAAGGCGGCATCGATCCGCTTCTCAAGAAGGCTCTGGCCCGATCCTTCAGGGACGCAGGGATCGACGATTGGGAGGAGCAGGTCGAGCGCATGGACAAGCGCAACATCTGTCCGCCTGCCGCTAATGCCGGCATCGAGCTCACCGCTGCCGTCGCCCTCTGGGAGGAGACCGTCGGCAAGAAGGACGAAGGTGACGCGAACGCTGTCGTGGGCGGTCTTATCGCCGTCTTTCGTCACAACCGTGAACACTACGCGAAGATCACGGCCTCGCTACAGCCCGTTCTCTCGATGCTCACGGGCGGCACGCTTGCCAAGAGCTTCTCGCCCGATCCGTTCGATCCCGACGACGAGCGTCCGATCGTGACGGTGGAGAGGGTTGTTGAAGGCGGCGACATTCTCTATCTCGGCCTTGACGCGCTCCCCGACTCGACCGTCGCCGGCGCGCTCGGTTCCATCATCCTCGCCGACCTCACGGCCTATGCCGGCAAGCGATACAACCGAGGCGAATCGGGTACCGACGTGAAGTCCGTCTCGCTCTTCGTGGACGAGACCGCCAACGTCATCAACGGTCCCATGATCGAGCTCCTCAACAAGGGGCTCGAAGCCGGCATTCGCGTCACCGCAGCCATGCAGACGGTGAGCGATCTTGCAGCAAGACTCGGGAGCGACAGTCGCGCCCGCATGGCGCTCGGCAACTTCAACAACCTGATTGCGCTGAGAAGCAAGGACCGCCTCACGCAGGAATTCATCTGCGAAACGTTCGGGAAGACCACCGTCTGGTCGACCTCCGCTTCGCTCTCCTCATCGGCCGACGGCTCTCCCGTTCCGGACTTTCGCGCCTCCGTCACGCGCAGCATCCAGGGGCGGCGTGAGGAAGTCGTCCCGCCCGACGTCCTTGGCCGACTGCCCAACACCGAGTTCTTCGCAAGCGTCTCGGGCGGCAGGCTCTACAAGGGTAGGATTCCGATCCTTCTCTCCGACGACTGACCGCATCCATTCAAATCCCTTTGGAACAAAATGATGAAGTACATGCTGACCGCGACCGCGCTTGTTCTCATCCTCATGGTGATGTGGCTGCCAGCCAGAACCCCGCCCGAGATCTTCGAGGAGACGGCCTTGAGAGAGGCGCTGATGCTGAGAACGGGCGAGGGGATTCCCATGCCCGAGACGGCCGCGAATCTGGCGGTTGAATATCTCGACGGGCTCGTCTGGGTCTCGGGCGTCCCCGACCGCTACACGCTTCGACCCTACGGCGGCTCACCGATGACGAAGGACGAGTTTGCCGAGATCGGCAGGGCCGCCGAGCGTACGACCCAGACCGAGTGGCTGCGTGCCATGAAGAGCCTCTTCGTGATGGCGACCCAGCGCCTTGCCGTCATGACCGCGGGCACCATCGCACTCATGCCCTTCATTCTCGCGCTGATTGTCGACGGATTCGTGAGACGCCGCATCCGCAAAGCCGAGTACCACGTGCCGAGTCCCACCTGGTGGACCGCCTCCCTCTCCCTGCAGCTCCTTGCGGTCTGCCTCGGGATCGTGGCCATCATGCATCCCAACTATCCGCCTCAGTGGCTTTCCGTCTTTCCCGTTGCGTTCGCCCTGGCCGCTCGCATGACGGCAGCGACCTGGCACAGGTTCATTTGAGTTTCCCAAATGCGGCGGATAGATGACGAGAAAGATCGTGCCCTTACCCTGGGAGGCCTTACGGACGGAGTGCGAACTCCGGAGCAAAACTTGTCGTAAGGAGTCAGCAGAGGTCATAGTACTCGTAACTCGAGGAAGGACCGAAGCGAGTCAGTTTACTCCTGCTGCGCGCACCTCTTTCTGACCTGCCTGAATGCTCCACACGGGAGCGCCTCGGAATGAGAACTCTGCGGAACAGAGTTGTCTACTGCTGAGGTAGGTAAAGGGAACAGGGGATGCAAGCAGAAGAACAGAGAGGACGGAGATAACTCCGATGACTGCTCACAACCGCGTGGTACGAGAACCGTACGCCACGTGGTGTGGGAGGACGCCCGTGGAAATAATCCACGGGCTCCTACCTGATTATGGAAAATTCTCGAAACAAAATACCCGGGAGGCCACGACATCAATAGTGGAAAGCACTGTGGCGCTGGCTGACTGGTCGGGCAGAATGAAGATAAGGACAGGGAAAAGCCGGACACCTCGATTCGCGACGGCGTGAACAAAGCATGCATCACGACACGCGCGAGGCGCACCGTCCGGCCGTTTCCCTTCCTTTCCGACACAACCATTGTCGGCGCAGCCCTTTGGCAACTGCGCTGGCCCTTGACTCGAGGTTGCAACATGCTCTTGACGGACAATGACCGAAACGCTCTCGAAGCTTGCGATGAGAACGGCGTCACGAATGTAGGACGCATCTTCGCCTTGCTCGACAACTTCGTGGAAGAGGGTGTCCAGCAGGGCCGATTCTCACGCGAAGAAGCCGATGCCGATCTGGAAATCGCGCTCTGGCGCTCGTTCGCGCTTCTGCAGTGCGACGACTACGTTTCATATGCACAGGCGGTCGAAGTGCTCCAAAAGGCCGAAGCCGCGGCCGCCGGGAGCGGTGTCTGGCATTATCGCCTCGCCGCCGCGCTGACGCACGTCGGTCGACTCCGGGAAGCCTTCGACATTGCCCGTCGGGGCGTCGAAGCCGAACCCGGCTATCCCTGGGGATGGCTCCATTATGCAAAGCTTCTGGCACACTTCGGGGAGACCGAAGCTGCACAGGCTGCCGTTCAAAGAGGCCTTGAGCTCGTGCCGGGTGACGCGGAATTCCTGACGCTCGAAAAGGAGATCCGGGACGGTGCAACGCTTCCGGAAATGCTCTTTCACTACATTCGCCCGGAACATGACGAAGACCTTCAGAGCAACCGCATGGATCTCAAAGAGGTGATGGAAAAGCACCAGGCGCTCCTGTGCGTGGTCAAGGATCCGGAAGGCTTCGAGGCGGCCTGCGCGGCGTTCGAATTTGACGAACTGAAGCCTGACGAGGAGTTGCCCTATCTTTTGTCGGCCCGCATGCCGGTCGAAGGCGTCCGCGTCCCTGTGACTCTGCGCATGAACGAGGCCGGACTCTCGCACATGCCGCCGGTCTGGATCCGACATGCCCGCAGCGCCATTGCCGACACGATGAACATGCAGGATTTGAAGGCGGGCGACATCGTCAACGTCGCTTTCGACCTTGATCGCAGCATTCATCTCATCTTCATGCCCGACCCTGCGACCGGAGAGTCACGCGAGCACCACTTCAAGCTCAATCCGGCCGTCAGCGGCCTCGGGGATCGGGAGGCGCCCGAACGCTCCGAGGATTTCCCGCCCGACGTGGTCAAAATGCTCGAGATCGTCGCCGACCTCGACGAGAAAGAGGACTATCGCGGCATCATTCGACTGCTCGAAGCCGAGCCCGACGACGAACGCCATCCCGCGCTCACCTTTGAGCTGGCACGCGCCTGCAACAATGCGGCCGAATTCGGCGGTTCCGAACTTCTTCGTGCGATCCGGCTCCTTGAGTCCGTCCGTGACCGCTACGAAAACACGCACAAGTGGCAGTTCCGCATGGGCTATGCACTCTTCTACCTCGAACGCGAGGAGGAGGCGCTACCCTGTTTCGAGCGTGCAGAAGCGCTGCAGAAAGGCGATCAGGATTCACTTGAATTCATGCGTCTGTGCCGTTTTCAGATGGCCTTTCCTCGTTTCTCGAAACCGCTGCGGGAGCGTATCAACGATTTCTGGGACGGCATGGCGCAGAAGACGCCCGGGCTGCTGAAGCGTCTGGCCGATCCTGACGAATGCCAGGATGCGCAGCTCGAGATCACCGAGGACCTTCAGAAGGTCGTCCCGGGAGCTCTGGCGTACGTCGGAGCCATTGCCGGCCCGGTGGATCTCAACCTCTCGGCCGACGGCGACTGGCTGAGGACCTATCTTCTGCGGGCACTCATCCGACGGATGCCCGAAGAGCTGAGGTCCGATTGGCGCTTGACGCTCGGACGCCGCAGAGGGTCGATCCCGCTGCGGTTCGACATCAACGGCAGGGAGCTCCATGCCGGTAACGTCTATCTCTGGGAGGAAAAGCCGGAGGAAGGGGGTGCAGACCGGTTGATCGCCTACCATGAAGCCTTCGAAACTCTCGAGGAGCCCGAGTATGCCGAAGCCTTTTCGTGCGTGCAGGCGCTCCTTGACAATGCCGTGGGCGAAGCGGTGCGGATGAAGTATTACTACGATCTTCGCCTCACGCGCAAGCCTGAATCGGGCGTCGGCTTCTCGGTGCAGGAATTCCAGAGCTACCTGCGCGAAACCGATCCGATGAAGCTCGTCACGACGATGGATGACTATCTCGACGAGTCGAATGAATTCGACTGGGACGGATCCGAAGAAAAGGACTGCGATTACCTGCTCGATGCCGTGCATGCTGAGCTGTCCTGTCCGGCACTTGTCCTCGCCTACTTCAAAAACGACCCCGATCTCATGCGCATGCTCGCGCAGTCGGGCGCAACGGCGGGCATCCTTTACATGAACACCCGCGATCGGTCGCCCGAAGGTCGAAGGGAGGTTCGAGATTCGCTCAGAACCGAGCTGCAGGCAAATGTTCCTGAAGCTTATGAGAGTGTCGGCATCGTCGACGGCAGGCGGTATGCCTATGACGTGTTCCTTGCCTGGGATCTCCCCGCAGTGCTCGAGGCTGCGCGGGAATTTGCAGAAGGTCGCGATGACGTGCTCGAGCTCGGGTTCCACTCCCTTTGGCGCGAAGCGGGCGGTCTTTCAATCAGGAAGCCCGAAAAAGCCTGATCGGCTACGGAAGCCGTGCACGAGGTTGACACGATTTTCGAAATGCCTTGGCCGCGGCTTCCTGAAGTCAGATGTCTCCTCGCGGCGTTTCTATGAAGCCCGAGGTGAAGGGCGAGAGCCCGGCATGTGCCCCCGTAGCGCCGAGAATGAGGCCGACCGGAACGAAGCCCGTCATGACGGGCACGGCGGCACGAAGGCCCCTGAGGACCTCCTGCGCCGTGTCGGGTTGTGAAACGAGAGCTTGGTCTGACATCTTCAGATCAGAAGAGAGCCTGTCGTTACAACGTGCCGAACCACGTGATGACGACGGCGTTGATCAGGTCGATGAGGAATGCGCCCACGACCGAGACGATGAGCCAGGCGCGCGGGGACGAGCCGTACTTTTCGCTGATGGCCTGCATGTTGGCAAGACCGTTGGCCGTAGCACCCATGGAGAAGCCGATGCCGCCCACGGAGAGCATGACGGCGTCGTAGGAGCGGCCGAAGGCCGTGAAGAGCACTGTCCAGGCGTAGATGAGCATCAGGATCGTCTGGCAGGCGAGGATCACTACGAGCGGGAGCGCGAGGTGCACGAGCTCGTGGAGCTTCAGGTTGTTGATGGCCATCGTGACGAAGAGGACGAGCGTGATGTCGGCCACTGCGTTGAGGCCCTTGCCTTCGACCTTGTACATCCCCGAGAAGTCGCCGACGTTGCGGATGACGGTGGCGACGATCATGGCACCGATGTAGGCGGGCAGCGTGATGTAGTGGCCGAGGAAGTTCGAGACGATCGTGCCGAGGCCCATGGCGAGCGCCGTGACGGAGACCGCCCTCATGATCTCATTCGTGAAGTTTGGCTTCGCGGATGCGTGCTGTTCCGTAATGTCGGTGTCCATGTCGTCGGGGAGGTGCAGCTCGGGTTCAGGCTGCTGGACTTCGTCGGGAGTCTTCACCTTGTAGCGGCGGATGCACCATTCGCCGAACGGGCCGCCGATGAGAAGGGCGGCGACCATGCCGAAGGTGGCGGCGGTGAAGGCAACGGCGGTGCCGCCCGTGATGCCGTAGGTTTCCTCAAAATAGGGACCGAAGGCAGCGGCGGTGCCGAGGCCGCCCATCATGGAGACGGAGCCCGCGAGAATGCCGTAGTGCTTGTCAAAGCCCATGGCTTCCGCTATGGCCATGCCCATGCCGTTCTGGAGAAACACAAGTACCGTGACCGCGAGGAGGAAGCCGAGAAGGAGCCTGCCGCCGTCCTTGACGACGCGAAGGCTGGCCATCAGGCCGATGGTCGTGAAGAAGCCGAGCATGAGCACGGTCTGCAGCGTCGAGTCGATCTGAACCTTGACAATGTTGAAGTACTCGAGGAAGGAGACGACGATGGCAAAGGACATGCCGCCCACCACGGGACTCGGGATGGAATAGCGTGAAAGCACGCCGACCTTTCCCTTGAGCCAGACGCCAAAATAATAGGTGCATACTGCGAGCGCGACGGCCTGCACCTTGTCCACTGCGATGACCGGCACCGTTCCTGCTATATCTGTCATGTTTCCTTCTCTTTTTGTTGGTTGTTGTGAACGCCTGATTTTCAGGCAGACTGATGAAAAGTCTAGCAGTGCGGGAAAGCGGCTCAAAGTGCCTTCCCTAAGGCATTCGCCCAAGGGGAGTCGACATTTCTCAATCAAAGGCCAAACCCTGCAGGGTTTATCCTGACTCGGGCTCAAGGTCCGCACCAGGTCCCTTAAAATCGAACAACTGCCGTGGAAGTCGTCCGCGGAATCACAAACTTTCAACCGCTGCCGGAGTCTAAGAAATGGCACAAACCTCACGAAAGCACGCCCTGACCATCGTCGACCTGCAGAAGGATTTTCTGCCCGGGGGCGCGCTGGCGGTACCCGGCGGCGACAAGATCGTGCCCGTCATCCGTGAAGTGCTCGAAAAGAATTCCTGGGACTGCATCGTCATGACCCAGGACTGGCATCCTGCGGGTCACGTCTCCTTTGCCCGGAACCATGAAGGCAGGCACGTGCTCGACGTCATTGAACTTCCATACGGCATGCAGATGCTCTGGCCCGTTCACTGCGTTGAAGGCACCGACGGTGCTGCCATCGAGGGCGTCGACACGATGAAGGCCGACCTCGTCCTTAGAAAGGGCAGGGAACTCAACATCGACAGCTACTCCGCCTTCTGTGCGGCCGACAACGAGACGAAGACGGGGCTGGCGGGGTGTCTGCGCGAGCGCGGCATCACTGACGTCTGGGTGTGCGGCCTTGCACTTGACTACTGCGTCTCGTTCACCGCAATCGATGCAGCTCGCGAAGGGTTCGACACCCATGTCATCACCGACGCCTCCGCCGCGATCGACGCCAACGGCAGCCTTGAGAAGGCCGAAGCCGCCTGGCGACTTGCCTGCATCGACGTGTGCAGGGCCGAGGATGTGCTCGAGCCCGAGTACTGACGCAAATACAACCCATCAATCTTTAAAGGCCGCCCCTGTTTCACGACTCGGACGGCCTTTTTCTTTGCTGGCGACGGGCGGCGTCGGGTTTGAAGCCCGTGAGAACGCATCGGATTCGGAGAACGGAGGGCGGAAAAGGGGGCTTCAGAGGGGTGCCAGCTGAACGAAATCCTCGTTTCGGGAAATAGAGAACAGAAGAATTGAAAGCTGTGGACCGTAAGGTATCATCATAGATACAATCTATCCCCCCCCCATGAGAGTCTAAATTAACAATGTACGGGTAAGCCCGCAGGGAAATTGGTCTAGACTGGGGTAGACCCTTATTCGTGTTGTCAGGCGCGATGGAAACGCGTGCAAAAGTGTTCGATCGGGCAACTTGATCAAAGTCAATCTGCACATAAGGTTCTAAAGGAATCATTAATAATGACTCTCAGGAAATATTTTACTTCATGAAAGTCAATGGGGCAAAGGAAACATGGGGGTTAACCTTGACGTTTTAAAGCGACTCAAAAAACAGAGGCTTGAAAGGAAGGGAGCCGAGAGTTGCCTACGGTCTTATTCTGCGTATGTCCCAACTCGAAAGTGAGCGGGGATGAAATGACCAACCAAAGACCAAAATATTTGGAGATACGCAGATGAATCGCGTTTTCAAGACCAAATGGAGTGCTGCCCATCAGCAGTACGTTGTTACTGACGAGCATCGTGCCACGAAGGGCAAGGCTTCCAAGAGCGCTGTGGCTCTGACTGTTGCTGCCCTAATGATGGCCGGTGCGCATGCAGCTTACATGGAACCCGGCTTTGAGGCGTCTCGCTACCATGAGGTTGATCAGGCCCAGCAGTCCTGGGAAACCGCGGAATATCAAAAGGACTGGGGTCTGGCTGCCATGAATGCTTCGAAGGCATACGCCCTCGGCTTCCATGGCCAGAAGACCATGGTGGGCATCATGGACTCTGGTGCTCTCCTTGACAAGCATCCCGAACTTAGAGGCGACCGTTTTTCAGCCACCCATGTCACGGGTGAATATGGTTCGACTGGTAACCGCTATCCCCAGTCTGTCAGCAGCGAAAATAAAGGCCAGCCCTTCAACAAAGGCGAACACTTTGACGTGACGGGCAATTGGATGTCCGATCGCAACGACAATCATGGTACCCATGTTGTGGGCACCGTTGGTGCCAATCGTGACGGCTCCGAATTCCACGGCGTTGCTTGGGGATCCAACATTCTTAGCGGTAACACTGGCGCTACCGACAGCAACAACTACGGCCCGTATCAGGACCATGACTTCTTCTTCAAGGGGTGGAAGACCATGGCTGATACGATCACCAAGGCCAATAAGATTAATGGGCACGATCGTGGCGGTGTGATCAATAATTCGTGGGGCACGAACATCCGTACGAAGGAAGTTTACAAGTGGAGTGCCGCTAAGAACGATTGGGTGTGGGATCACTACGTCACCCCCGACGAAGATACGTCCAAGTACACAACCGGTGATGTTCCCGAGAATCCTACCGACGGTCAGATTTATATGCAGACCGGTCATCTCGCCGCGAACACTGTGCAGCAGTCTGAGTACGAGTACTTCTACTTCAAGAAGGTTTACGGTGACAAGTTCAACGCGGGTGAAGCGACTTCTGACAAATCTTTCGTCGATGCCGCTTGGGAAGCAGTGCAGGGTGAGAACAAGAACGTCGTGCAGATCTTTACGACGGGCAACCGCAACATGGGAAATCCCTTCTATCGTCCGCTGTATCCGTACTTCAATCCCGAGGCAGAAGGGAATTGGATCGCTGTTGCCGGTCTGAGGAAGGCCAACAATTTTGATCCCGCAAATCCTAAGTATGCCCTCGTCGACGGCTTCAACGAAGCTGGTCTTGGCAAGTATTGGACTGTTGCGGCTCCTGGCAACGGCATTTACTCTACGATCGTTGGCAAGGATCCCAAGATTACCGAAAGTAAAGATCCGCTTAAGCCTGCCTTCGGTGAGCCTGGTTATGGCAGCAAGTCCGGTACTTCGATGGCTGCGCCTCACGTTGCCGGTGCAATGGGTGTCCTCATGTCCCGCTATCTGGACATGAATGCGAAGCAGGTTCGCGACGTGATGTTCACCACTGCTAACCATTACAATCCCGATGGTTCGCCCATGGAAGGCTGGAACAATGTTGACGGAACGAAGCCGGCGGACGGTCAGGTTTCCGATCGTATGGGTTGGGGTGTTCCTGATCTGGACAAGGGCATGTATGGCCCGGGCCAGTTCCTTGGCGAGTTCAATTACAACATGGCCAACACCAGTCTTGACGTTTGGACCAACAATATCACCAATGTCGCTCTCGACCAGCGCATGGAAGAAGAAAAGGCATGGCTGGCCGACTATGATAAGAATCTGAAGTCTGAATTGGTTCTTGGTGACAAGTTCATCGTTCTGAACGGCACTGATGACAAGAAGGATCACATCATTTCTGAAAGCGACGCAAAGAAGTGGCGTCAGGAATACTTCGAACTGCGAAAGGCTGAAATCGAAAAGAAGCAGGCGAATGACTTTGCAGGTTACAAGGGTTCTCTGATCAAGGATGGTGCCGGTACACTCGTCATGACCGGTAAGAACGAGTACAAGGGTACTACCACGGTCAAGGGCGGCACGCTCCTCGCCTTTACGGAATCCATCGGCGAAAACAACACCGTTGAAGTTGAGGGTGGCAGCTTCGGCGTCCTTTCCTCTTACGACGACCAGTTCACCATGAAGGGTCTCATCGAGAGCAAGGCGACGGATGCGGATCTTCTCACGATCAATGTTGGCGAGAATGGTTCTCTCTACATCGATGCCGCTTCCAACGTGGCTGTCAAGGCTGTTAACTTTGCGAAGAATAAGAAGGTCACGGTGGGTCTCGCCGGTGCTGATCGTTCCAGCCTTGTGAGCGTCTACAACGGTGAAAAGGATGCGGTTTCCGGCACCTTTGAAATCAAGGAAGGTACGCTTACTGGCGTTACTCACGACGTTCTGAAGACGGACTCGCTCTTCTTTGATCTGGCCAAGGAAGACGTCAAGGTCGAGGACAAGAAGATCTCCGTCTCCATGAAGAAGAAGGAAGGCGTGACGATGGAATCGTTCGCCGATACCGAAAATCAGAAGAAGATTGCATCTGCGATCGCCGCTTCCGGCAACGCTCTCACGGGTGACGTTCTGACGGCCGCCAACGAAAAGCAGGTCAAGGAAATTTTGTCGACCCTTGACGATGACTTCTATGCAACGGCCCGCAATGCCCTCGTGATGAATGCCACCGCCGTGTCCCGCACGGTCATGGATCAGGCTCGCGGCATGGGTGAAGGCCGCTCCGCCGAAGTTGACAACGGTCGCGCCCGCATCTGGGCTGCCGGCATCGGTCACTGGGGCGAAGCTGAAGGCACGAAGAGTACGATGGACGTTGACTTCCGCACCGGCTTCCTCGGTGCTGAAGCTCTTGTCCTCGACAACACCAAGGTTGGTGCCTTCTTCGGCTACGGTACGACGGACTACAAGTCCGGCCTCAACAAGATCGACGGTGAAGACAAGCACTTCGGCGTCTACGGTCTGACGGACATCGGCAACGTGACGATGACCTACGGCGTGGCTTACACCGACGAAGATCGTGACACGGTTCGCGTCATGAACACCAATGTCAACCAGCACAGCGAAAACGCCTCTGTCCTTCAGGGCTTCGTTGAAGGTGCGTACAACTTCGACCTGAGCGTTGCGAAGGTCTCCCCGTACGTCGGCTTCACCTGGGCCCGTGTCGAAACGGATGCCGTGGTTGACAACGCCATCGGCCACAGCTTCAAGACCGACGAAATCAAGGACGACATCCAGATCGCCACGCTCGGTGTTCGTACCGCTGTTCCGTTCGCCATGGGCAACATGCCGGTCGCTCTGACGGCTGATCTCGGGTGGTCTCATTACTTCGGTGACACCGAAGGTCTCGTGAACGTCCAGATGGGCGAGGGCGGCAAGTTCGCCGCGATCGAAGGTTCTGAACTCAAGGATCAGGCCAACCTCGGTCTCGGCATCGTCGGTCAGGTCGCGAAGCACGCCACGGTTGGTGTCTCCTACTCCAGTTCCTGGGGCAGCGACATCAACACGCACGGCATCTTCGCCAACGTCCGCTTCAACTTCTAAGCCTTCGGGTTTTGAAGCAGGTGACATCACCTGCGGATAACTGAAAACGGCCTGCAGTTCTTCGGAGCTGCAGGCCGTTGTTTTATTCTGATCAGTCGCTGCGAGGCCCGGCCCTATTGCTTGACGTAGGGGCCTTCACCGTGTCCTGACCTCAATGCCCATCTCAACACAGAGAGTCCAACCGTTCCGCTGAGCGAGAACGACGTTCTAAAAGGGGGGCAACAGTCAGGTCGACACGATCAGCCACGGAGAGATGTCTGCTCGAGACGCCGTTTGTCCTGCGAAGCCGCCACCAGACTTCAAACTCCCGTCTTGTTGTCGGGGATATGGAGGGCACCCGAGACGACGGCGAAAGAAGGCGGCCTGCGGGATTTTCCGTGCGACAGATGTTGACGCACGAGGTCCTCATAATGAACTCATCAGGAATCGGGAAGAAAGAGAGGGAGTGTCTCGGAAGATAATGTCAGACGAGGATGGAATCAATCGGCGGCAGCTTTCCTCAAGTCAGCCACTGTCCACTGCTTCAGGGAGTAGAGTTTCATCAAGGAGTTCGTGAATGCAGGATTTCAACAAGGAATGTGCGGCCTCGTCCGACAAGGGCAGTGAACCTGTCGTCCTTTGCTCGAAGATGGTGAGGATTGCCGCTGCGTTCCTCAAGGAGACGGATCCGGAAGGCTATGAGATGCTCTGCGAAGGCCTTGCAAAGGCCAATCCCGACTCGATCGCCTTCATCAACGAGCACCTCCTCAAGGGGAGAACTGATGACCCAGAGCAGGCTGATTGGGACCTTCCGTCCCTCATCATCGGGCATAGGCTGGCGGTCGCATCCGGACGCTGTGCGATCATCGAGCCCGGGGCCGAGGAGAGTCCGCGGGGATGGCGCATCAGAGTGAAGAAGGGGGACAGAGAAAAAGTCACGAAGGTCTGGGACCGGTTCTCTGCCAGCGACATGAGGCATGACATCAAGCTGCCGAGCGTTGCACGTCTGAGCGAAAAGGAGCGGGCGCTGCTCGGATCTTCAGCCGAGCCCGCAACGGTGCGCCTGGAACTCGAGCCGAAGCCCCATCTGGTCCTGAACGTGGTGGGCGCTTTGGCGGAAGATTGGGGTTTGACCCATTGGTCTCCGTCTATGGGAATCATCAGCATCGTGAACGGGACCGTAAAGACCGTGTGGGTCGATACGGAAATTGAAGAGATTGACGGCGAACTTCATTACGAGCTCAGCATTGAGGCACTCATGAAGATCATGGCGATCGACGATGCCTGGCTCACGACGTCCGTAGTGCCGGGAGCGTGGTATTCCCGGGTCCCGTCTGTCGACGGCACCAGAGTTCCCGTGGCCTGGAGCATGATGGCGCACAACACCGTTGAGGTGCCGATGCCGGCCACGGTCTACGCGGCCCTCAACAGAAGAATTCCGTGGTTCGGCGTTGACGACGCGGAGAGGTGGATCATCCGGATGTTGCGCGAGGGCCAAAGTGTGCCATGCTGACGGCAGGGGCGGTGGAAGTAGGGCGACAACATCCAGCCCTGCCGGGCGATTACGGCTGGCGCCATCCATCAGCTGCTGCGCGCCAGGGCAGACGAATCTCCGGTTTCGTCCTTCACGCCGCATGATCTTCGCCGAACCTTTGCGACGCGGCTCCTTGAGTCCGGCGCCGA
>UMFG01026808.1_pt1 | contig 35186 bp, 29 predicted proteins | sample 1964961 | NCBI WGS metagenome assembly UMFG01 (sample SAMEA4836041, study PRJEB28245) | human gut metagenome | biome: gut microbiome; material: fecal sample | place: Denmark | collected 2008
CATTGTACCAAAGGGTGAGGGAATAGGTAAGCCTTTGGTACCACCTTTTGTTGATATTCATATTCACGGTGGATATGGTGTTGATATTATGAACTCATCAAGTAGTGAAATTATTTATTTAAGTAAGAAACTTTATGAAAATAATGTTGGTGCTTATATGCCAACGACTGTTGCTAAGTCATATTCTAAAATTTTAGCTTCTGCTAAAGAAATAAAGTATGCCTCTAAAAATAATAACTATGCTGAAATATTGGGTATACATATTGAAGGTCCTTTTATAAGTAAAGAATACAAGGGGATTATGGAGGAAAGTTATATTACACCTTGCAACATTAAATTATATGAAGATTTAAAAAATATAATGGGGGATTTAAAAATTAGATTTACCATTGCTCCAGAATGTGAAGGTGCCTATGAATTTTGTAAGTATGTTACTGATAATGGAGATTTTATTTCAATAGGTCATAGTGGTGCAAGTGTTAGTGAGTGTAAAGAACTTATTAATAATGGAGCATCTTCCTATACTCATTTGTTTAATGCTATGTCACCAGTTAATCATAGAAATATGGGGGTTGCTGGAGCTGGTATTATTGATAACAACTTTGTTGAAGTTATATGTGATTTTGTTCATATAGATAAAGAATGTATTGAACTTATTACTAAGTTAAAAGAGGATAAAATCATACTTATTACAGATGCTATGGAGGCTATGGGATGTGAAATAGGTGCCTATGTTTTTTGCGGTACAAATGTGGTTGTTAATGAAAATTCTGTAAGAGATAATACAGGCAGACTTGCCGGAAGTATACTAACAATGAATAAGGCTGTTGAGAATATGACTAAAATTGTAGGATTAGAATCTGCTATAAAAATGGCTTCTGAAAACCCTTCAAAACTTTTAGGTTTAAGTAAATATGGATATATAGATGTAGGAAGGAGGATAATAATATGAACATAGGAAAACTTCCAAATAGTATGCTTGAAAAAATTGTTATTGACCCTATTAATAATCACAATATTAATAGGAAAGAGGTACTTCTTAAACCGTCAATAGGTGAAGATTGTGCTGCTCTTGATTTAGGAGAAAATATTTGCCTTTTGTCTACTGACCCTATTACTGGTGCTGTAGCTGATATTGGTAAACTTGCTGTTAATATTAATACTAATGATATTGCATCAAGTGGTGGTGAACCTATTGGTCTGATGGTTACTGCTCTTTTGCCAGCAAGTATTACTGAAGATGAAATATCTCATATTATTACTGACCTTTATAAAGAGGCTAAAAATGTAAATGTGGCAATTTTAGGTGGTCATACTGAAATAACAGATGCAGTTGTTAAACCTGTATTAAGTTGTACTGTGGTTGGCAAAACAAAAAAACTTATACCATCTGGAGGAGCAAAAATTGGTGATAGCGTAATAATGACTAAATATGCAGCTATGGAAGGTACTGCAATATTTGCATCAGACAAAATTGATAAACTACAAGGCATTGACAATAGTGTAATTGAAAAGGCTAAAAAACTGGGTAATAGTCTTTCTGTAATAGCAGAGGGTAGAATAGGGGCTAAGCTTGGTGCTAATGCTATGCACGATGTGACAGAAGGTGGTATACTTGGTGCTTGTTGGGAAATTGCCGATTGTTCAGGTCTAGGTATTGAGGTTTATGAGGATAAAATACCTGTACTTGAAGAAACAAAAATAATTTGTAACAAATTAGGTGTAAATTATTTAAGGCTTATATCTAGTGGTTCAATGCTTATTGTATGTAGTAATGGCGATAAAATGATGTCGGCACTTGAAAAAGAGGGAATAGTTGCAAGTACTATTGGTAAAATAGTTGAAAAAGGCAAGTGGTTTATTAGTAATGGTGAAAGAACTGTACTAAATGAGCCAACAAGTGATGAACTTTATAAAGTGTAAATTAAATTGTTTTTTTGACATTTTAATTATTTTATATCATAATCTTGAATATTTTGATTTATTATAGTATACTATACTTAATTATGGAAACACTGAGTTTTCCTATATTTGGAGGCGAAAAATATGTGCGGTTTTTGTGGTTTTACAGGAAACCTTGATAATAGAGAAGAAGTCATCAATGCTATGATGGACAGAATTATACATAGAGGTCCAGATAGTGGTGGTGTTCATACTGATGAAGAAGTTACTTTTGGTTTTAGAAGACTTAGTATAATTGGTCTGGAAGATGGTTCACAGCCTATTTATAATGAGGACAAAACTGTTGTTATTGTATTTAATGGTGAAATTTATAATTATCAGTCATTAAAGGAAGATTTAATTAAAAAAGGTCACAGTTTTTATACTCACGCAGATACAGAAGTTCTTGTTCACCTTTATGAAGAAAAGGGCGAAGATATGCTTAATGATTTAAGAGGTATGTTTGCTTTTACTATTTATGATATGAATAAAAAGAAACTTTTTGCTGCTAGAGATTTCTTTGGTATTAAGCCTTATTATTATGCTCAAGTTGATGGTGAGCTTTTATTTGGTTCAGAAATAAAGAGTTTCCTTTCTTATCCTAAGTTTAAGAAAGAAGTTAATACATTGGCTCTTGAAAATTATCTTACATTCCAGTATTCTGTACTTGATGAAACATTTTTCAAAGGTGTTTATAAGTTAAAGCCTGCCCATTATCTTACTTATGAAAATGGCAAACTTGATGTTAAGAGATATTGGCAGCCAAAGTTTGAACCAGAAAAGGATATAGTAGCTGACCCTAAGAACGGAACTAAACTTCAAGATGCCATTCAAAGTGTAGAAGATGTACTTCTTGATTCTGTAAGTATGCACACTGTTGTCAGTGATGTTGAGGTTGGTTCTTTCCTTTCTAGTGGTGTTGATTCTAGTTTTGTTGCTGCAACATTTAGAAATGGTATGGATAAGGCAAGTGGAAAAACATTTACAGTTGGTTTTGATTATGAAAAGTATAATGAAATAGGCTATGCACAGGAACTTTCTAAGTATGTGGGTATTGAAAGTAATTCTAAGATTATATCAACTGATGAATATTGGGAAAGTTTGCCTAAGGTTCAGTATCATATGGACGAGCCTTTAGCTGACCCAAGTGCTGTTGCTCTTTACTTTGTTAGTAAACTTGCTAGAACTAAGGTAAAAGTTGCTCTTTCTGGTGAAGGTGCTGATGAGTTCTTTGGTGGTTACAATATTTATGAAGAACCAATGGCACTTGCTCCTATGAGAATATTCCCTAAGCCAGTTAGAAAGGCTATTGCTAAAATTGCAGGTGCAATTCCATTTAAGTTTAAGGGTAAAAATTATTTTAGGCGAGCTGCTCTTGATGTAGAAGAAAGATTTTATGGTAATGGTAATCAGATGTTCTCTAAAAAGGAAAGAGAGGCTATACTTAAAAATCCGACTGGTAAGTATGACCACACTGAAATTACTAAGCCTTACTATGATTTTTGCAATGGTCTTGATGATGTAACTAAAATGCAGTTTATTGACCTAAATTTGTGGATGGTTGGCGATATTCTTCTTAAAGCTGACAAAATGAGTATGGCTAACTCCCTTGAGGTTAGAGTTCCTTTTCTTGATAAGGAAGTCTTTAATGTAGCTAGAAAGTTACCTACAGATTACAGAGTAAATAGACGAGCTACAAAATATGCTTTTAGAATGGCTAGTAAAAAATATTTGCCAGAGGCAACTGCAACTAAGAAAAAACTTGGATTTCCAGTGCCTATAAGAGTATGGCTTAAAGAAGATAAGTATTATAACATTATTAAGGAAGCATTTACTTCTCCTGCAGCTGAAAAGTATTTCAATACTGACAAAATTGTTCAGTATCTTGATAACCATAGAGCTGGAAAGGGAGATTATAGCCGTAAGATTTGGACTGTTTATATGTTCCTTATTTGGCACAAGAGATTTTTTGAAGATGAAAATGTAGCTTAATATATAATGAAAAATAGGAATTGTTAATTGCACTTGGACAATATAAATAGTCATAAATACAACTGCACAATATTCAAAATCAATACAGTTGTTTCTAATTATTTTGTATAATATAATGGATTTAGGGAGGTAGTTGTTTTATGTGGTTTTGGTTATTTATGTTTGTTTGGGATTTGTTTATACCAATACTAATGATAAGTTTTGGACGAATAATGTGGAAATATCCAACTAAAAAAATTAATGGAATAAAAGGCTATCGAACAACTTTATCTATGAAAAATATGGATACTTGGAGGTTTTCACAGGATTATTGTGGACGACTATGGTGGAAAGTTGGTTGGATTATGTTAATACCATCTATATTAGTTCATTTTCTAATTTATAATAGTTCAGAAACTAGTATTGGAGTAGTCAGTATTATTTTGTGTGTTATACAATGTATAATTTTAATAATTACTGGTTTTAATACAGAACGAGCCTTAAAAAGGACATTTACTAATGAAGGAATAAGGAAATAAATCCTTTTATAGTTTTGTTGTGAAAAGCATAAATGTAGTAAAGGGTTTTATTAAAACAAAGGACTAATAGATTAAAAATAATAAGGAGGCTTTTAATATGGATTGTATTTTTTGTAAAATTGCTAATGGAGAAATACCATCAACTACAATATATGAAGATAATGATTTTAAAGTAATACTTGATATTAATCCGGCGAACCTTGGTCATAGTCTTGTTATTTGCAAGCACCATTATGCTAATATTTTAGAAATGCCAGAGGATTTAACAGCTAAGGCTTTTGCTGTAGCTAAAAAGGTTGCAAAAGCTGTAGACAAGGTAACTAATTGTGATGGAATTAATATTCTTCAGAACAATGGTGAGGTAGCAGGTCAGACTGTTTTCCATTTCCATATTCACATTATACCAAGACATAAGGGTGATACTGTTGACATTAAGTTTGGTGAAATTAATGCTGATGCTCAAAAGATTGCTCAGATTGGTGAAGAAATAAAGAAAAATTTATAATTTTATAATTGGAAAAATATTTAAAAATTTTTTAATTAATGCTTTACAAATTATAAAAAACATATTATAATGAAATAGATTATTTTGATAAACACTATAGTTGGGACAGTAAGATATACTAATACTAAAGAGAGTCGGGGTTAGGTGAAAGCCCGATGTTAATGTATATTCTGAATATCACCCATACTGTGGCATACCAAAAGGTTTTATACTTAGTAGGCTATGACGGTTAACCTGCGTTAATGGTTTTAGAGAGGACATAATATTTTTATGTCAATTCAGGTGGTACCACGCTGCTGCGTCCTGTTGGACTCGGCAGCTTTTTATTTTGTATTAAATAGTATCAACAATATTTGAAAGGAGAAAATTACCTATGTATGACAAGGTAAGTACCAATCTCAACTTTGTTGAGAGAGAAAAAGAAATTTTAGGCTTCTGGAAAGAAAATGACATTTTTGGTGAGTCTATTAAAGCAAGAGAAAACTGTCCAGTATTTACATTTTATGATGGACCTCCTACTGCTAATGGTAAGCCTCATATTGGTCATATTTTAACAAGAGTTATTAAGGATTTAATTCCTAGATATAAGACAATGAAGGGTTACAAGGTTTTAAGAAAGGCTGGTTGGGATACTCACGGTCTTCCTGTTGAACTTGAAGTTGAAAAGCAGTTAGGTATTAGTGGTAAGCCACAGATTGAGGATTACGGTGTTGAACCATTTATTAAGAAGTGTAAGGATTCTGTATTTACTTATGAAAGCCTTTGGAGAAATATGAGTGACAGAGTTGGTTACTGGGCTGATATGGATAATCCTTATGTAACTTATCACAATGATTATATTGAGTCTGTTTGGTGGGCATTAAAGCAGATTTGGGACAAGGGTCTTTTGTATAAGGGTCATAAAATTGTTCCTTATTGCCCAAGATGTGGTACTGCTTTATCATCTCACGAAGTTGCACAGGGTTACAAAAATGTTAAGGAAACATCTTGTATTTGCCGTTTCAAGGTTAAAGATGAGGATAATACTTATTTCCTTGCTTGGACAACTACTCCTTGGACACTTCCTTCTAATGTTGCCCTTTGTGTAAATGGTGCAGAAAATTATACTAAGGTTAAGGCTAATGATGGCAGGATTTATATTATGGCAGAGGCTCTCCTTGATGAAATTTTAAAGGACGGTTATGAAGTTGTTCAAACATACAAAGGTCAGGATTTAGTTGGTAAGGAATATGAGCCTTTATTTAACTATGCTAAACCAGATAAAAAGTGTTATTTTGTAACTGCTGATAGTTATGTTACATTAACAGATGGTACTGGTATTGTACACATTGCACCTGCTTTTGGTGAGGACGATGCTAAGGTTGGTAGAAATTATGACCTTCCATTTGTACAGCTTGTTAATGACCAGGGCTGTTTTACTGAAGAAGTAGAAGGACTTGCTGGTGTATTTGTTAAAGATGGTGACAAGGAAATCTTAAAGAGATTAGAAGAAAGTGGAAAGTTATTTGCAGCTATTCCTTTTGAACACGACTATCCATTCTGTTGGAGATGTGATACTCCTTTACTTTACTATGCAAGAGATACTTGGTTTATTGCTATGACTAAGGTAAGAGAGCAGCTTTTAAAGAATAATAATACTGTTAATTGGATGCCAGAAAATATTAAGACTGGTAGATTTGGTAATTTCCTTGAAAATGTTATTGACTGGGGTCTTTCAAGAGAAAGATATTGGGGTACTCCTCTTCCTATTTGGGAATGTGATTGTGGCTACAAGCACACTATTGGTTCTATTGCTGAATTAAAGGAAATGAGTGATAATTGTCCGGATAATATTGAGTTACACAAACCTTATATTGATGCTGTTGAGCTTAATTGTCCTAAGTGTGGTGGCAAGATGCATAGAGTATCAGAAGTTATTGACTGTTGGTTTGACTCTGGTTCAATGCCTTTTGCACAGTGGCATTATCCATTTGAAAACAAGGAAATTTTTGATGAGAATTATCCTGCTGACTTTATTTCAGAGGCTATTGACCAGACAAGAGGTTGGTTCTATACTTTAATGGCTATTTCAACTCTTATTTTTGACAAGAGTCCATATAAGAATGTTATTGTTTTAGGTCACGTTCAGGATAAGGACGGAAGAAAGATGTCTAAGCATTTAGGTAATGTTGTTGACCCTTGGACTGTACTTGATAATCAGGGTGCTGATGCTGTTAGATGGTATTTCTATGCTAACTCTGCTCCTTGGTTACCAAATAGATTTGATGACAAGGCTGTTAATGAGTATCAGAGAAAGTTTATGGGTACTCTTTGGAATACTTATGCTTTCTATGTACTTTATGCTAATATTGATAACTTTAATCCAATGGATTATAAGCTTGAGTATAACAAACTTGCTCCTATGGATAAGTGGATTTTATCTAAACTTAACTCACTTGTTAAGTTTGTTGATAAGTCACTTGAAAATTACAAGATTACTGAATCAGCAAGAGCTATGGCTGATTTTGTAGATGAGCTTTCTAACTGGTATGTAAGAAGATCAAGAGAAAGATTCTGGGGCAAGGATATGCCACAGGATAAAGTTAATGCTTATATGACATTATACACTGTTCTTACTACTATGGCTAAATTATCAGCTCCATTTACACCATTTATGGCTGAAAGTATTTATCAAAATCTTGTTGTAAATGTAGATAAAAATGCTCCAAAATCTGTTCATTTATGTAACTTCCCAGTTGCTAATGATGATATGATTGATGACAAGCTTGAAGTTAATATGGAACTTGTACTTTCTATTGTAGTTGCTGGTAGAGCTGCTAGAAATACTTCAGGTATTAAGAATAGACAGCCTATTGGCAATATGTATGTTCAATCTGACAGAAAACTTGATGCAGAATACTTTGATATTATTCTTGATGAGCTTAATGTTAAGAATATGGAATTTGTTGATGATGCGTCTAAGTTTACAAGCTATAGCTTTAAGCCACAACTTAGAACTTTAGGTAGAAAGTATGGTAAACTTGTTCCTGCTATTGGTGAATACCTTAAGAATGGCGATGGTAATGCACTTATGAACGAGTTAAAGGCTAATGGTGTTATTAAGTTTAATATTGATGGTACTGATGTTGAACTTGGTGAGGAAGATGTATTAACAGAAACTGCACAGGCTGATGGATTTGTTGCTGAAAGTGATAAGACAACTACTGTTGTATTAAGCACAACTCTTACTCCTGAACTTATTGAGGAAGGTTTTGTAAGAGAACTTGTATCTAAAATTCAAACAATGAGAAAAGATTCAGGATTTGAAGTTCTTGATAGAATTAAGGTTTACTATAGTGGCAATGATACTATAGCTAAGGTTTTTGCTGATAATAAGGATTCTATTGCTACTGATGTACTTGCAGATGATATTTGTGAGGGTACTTCTGATATTAGTAAAGAATGGAATATTAATGGCGAAAAGGTTGTTCTTTCTGTTGAAAAGAAATAAATTAAATTATTTATAAAAATACTAAAGGCTGGTACATTTTGTATCAGCCTTTAGTATTTTATTTGGTTAAATTTGTACTAATTTTTATATTTTTAACAAAAAAGCACTTGACAAAAAAATATATATGTTGTATTATAACTTAAGGTTAGAGAAAGCTAATCAGAGTAGTTGCGCTTAATTTAAATAGCGTTCGCTAACTTGATTAATGTTGTTTTAGATTATAAGTAATAACTAACTTATTTTTTTGGGAATATAGTTAGGGATTGCTAATATAATTAGTATTGTCTAATTGACAAGGAGGTTTTATATGATGCCTTTAACTTTTTGTGATTCGGGAGTAAATAGTATTATAAAGAAAGTTGGCGGTAAAGAAGAAACTAAAAGGTTTCTTGAAAGTTTAGGCTTTGTTGTTGGTGCCGAGGTTAAAGTTGTAGCAACAATGGCAGGTAACCTTATTGTTAATATTAAGGAGTCAAGAGTTGCAGTAAGCAAAGAAATGGCTAACAAAATTATGGTTTAAGTTATAGGGAGGAAATTATGAAAACTTTAAAGGAAGCTAAAGTTGGAGAAACTCTAAAAGTAGTTAAGATTGATGGCTTTGGAGCTACTAAGAGAAGAATTATGGATATGGGTATTACTAAGGGTGTTGAATTGTATATTCGTAAGGTTGCACCGTTAGGTGACCCTGTTGAGATTAATGTAAGAAATTATGAACTTTCTCTCAGAAAAGCTGATGCAGAAATGATTCAAGTTGAAAATTGCTAATATATTTAAGGAGGAAAGAAAATGAGCATTAAAATTGCATTGGCAGGTAATCCAAACTCTGGTAAAACAACTTTGTTTAATGCCTTAACTGGTTCTAATCAATTTGTTGGTAACTGGCCAGGTGTTACAGTAGAGAAAAAGGAAGGTAAACTTAAGTTCAATAAAGATGTAACTATTATGGATTTACCTGGTATTTATTCTTTATCTCCATATACACTTGAGGAGGTTGTTGCCAGAACATACCTTATTAATGAAAGACCTGACGCTATTTTAAATATTGTTGATGGTACTAATCTTGAGAGAAATCTTTATCTTACAACTCAGCTTACAGAGCTTGGTATTCCTGTTGTTATTGCTATCAATATGATGGATGTTGTTAAGAAAACAGGTGACAAGATTAATATAGAGGAACTTTCAAGGCAACTTGGTTGTAAAGTTGTTGAAATTTCAGCTTTAAAGGGTGTTGGCATTAAAGAAGCTGCCAATGAGGCTGTTAAGGCTGCTAAGTCAACTAAGACTATTCCAATGCATACATTTAATAGTGAAGTGGAACACGCTATTGCTCATATTGAAGATGCTTTAAAGGGTAAGATTAATGATGAACAGCAGAGATGGTTTGCTATTAAGGCATTTGAAAGAGATGATAAAGTTGCAACTCAGCTTAACCTTGATTCTGTAATATTAGAACAAATTGAAAATATTACGAATGAAGTTGAAAAACACTTTGATGACGATAGTGAGAGTATTATAACTAATGAAAGATATATTTACATAGCTGAAATTTTAAAGAGTTCTTATAAAAAGAAGAATAAGGGTGGTATGACTGTTTCTGATAAGATTGATAAGGTTGTTACAAATAGATTTTTAGCACTTCCAATCTTTGCTGCAGTAATGTTTATTGTTTACTATATTTCTGTTACAACAGTAGGTACTTGGGTAACGGACTGGACTAATGATAATTTATTTGGTGACGGTTTCTTTTTCCTTAACCACGGTGCAGAGGCTTATGAAGATGCTGTTGGTGACTTTGAAAGAGCAAGTTCTATCTTAGAGGCTATGGAGGCTGGTGAGTCAACAGTTGATATTACTGATGAAGATGGAAATGCAATTGAAACAGTTGAAATTAATGATGCTACTGTTGAAAAAGCTGAGGCTATCCAAGAGCCTAATCCAGCTGATTATGGATGGTGGGTAGATGGTATACCTGTTATTGTTGGCAACTTCCTTGAAAAGGTAGATTGTGCTGAATGGTTATCATCACTTATTCTTGACGGTATTGTTGCTGGTGTAGGTGCTGTACTTGGTTTCGTACCTCAGATGCTTGTACTTTTTGCGTTTCTTGCATTCCTTGAGTCCTGTGGTTATATGGCAAGAGTTGCATTTATTATGGATAGGATTTTCAGAAAGTTTGGTCTATCTGGTAAGTCATTTATACCTATGTTAATTGGTACTGGATGTGGTGTTCCTGGTGTTATGGCATCAAGAACTATTGAAAATGATAGGGATAGAAAAATGACTATTATGACAACTACATTTATACCTTGTGGTGCTAAGCTCCCAATTATTGCTCTTATTGCTGGTGCTTTATTAGGTGGTGCTTGGTGGGTATCTCCTAGTGCTTACTTTGTAGGCATTTGTGCCATTATTATTTCAGGTATTATGCTTAAGAAAACCAGAATGTTTGCTGGTGACCCTGCTCCTTTTGTTATGGAACTTCCAGCCTATCATTTGCCAACATTAAATAATATCTTAAAAAGTATGTGGGAGAGAGGCTGGTCATTTATTAAAAAGGCTGGTACAATCATATTACTTGCAACTATTTTAGTTTGGTTTTTATCAGGTTACGGCTTTGGTGCTGATGGTTTTGGTGCTGTTGATATGGAGCAGAGTTTACTTGCTAATATTGGTAATGCTTTTGCTTGGATTTTCAGACCACTTGGTTTTGGCGATTGGAAAGCAACAGTTGCTTGTATAACTGGTCTTATTGCTAAGGAAAATGTTGTTGGTACATTTGGTGTACTTTATGGTTTTGCTGAAGTTGCTGAAGATGGTGCTGAAGTTTGGGGTTCTTTACAGAGTGCTTATACTCCTGTTGCTGGGTATGCTTTCCTTGTATTCAATCTTCTTTGTGCCCCTTGTTTTGCTGCAATTGGTGCTATTAAGAGGGAAATGAACTCAGCTAAGTGGACATTCTTTGCTATTGGTTACCAGTGTGTATTTGCTTACTGTACAGCACTTGTTATTAATCAGATTGGTAACATTGTTTTAGGTCAGGCAAATATTATTGGTATTATCGCTTCACTTGTCGTTATTGCATTGGTTCTTTATATGTTATTTAGACCATATAAGGAAAGTTCTAGCTTTAAGAGTAAGTTAAGTATTGAAGCTTAGTATAAGTTAAATTGTTTATAAGTCTTAAAAAGGAGGCTTTGATATGGCTACTGTAATTATAAGTATTATATTGATTGTAATAGTTGCTTCTATTATAAGGAGTATGATAATAAAGAAGAAAAATGGTGGAGGCGGTTGTGGCTGTGGTTGCTCAGGCTGTGCAAGTGCAGGTATTTGCCACAAGAAATAATAGCTCTAATAAGTTATAAACATACACTTTTTCTAAACAAGGCATCGGATTTTCCGGTGCCTTGTTTGTGTGTTTAAAAATGTAAAAATATTTATATAAAACAATTGACAAATTATTAAAGTAGTGATACAATATAGTTAAAGATGAGGTGATAGATTGTGAGTAAGAGTGTTTACAGCATAGTTTTAAATGATGCTGTTGTTGAGGCTGTAGATGCTTTGGCATATAAAATAGGCACTAACCGTTCAAATATGATTAATCAGATTTTGGCGGAAAAAGTAGCTTATGTCACGCCAGAACAGCATATAAGAAATATTTTGGATACAGTTGAAGATATTATAAATGGTCAAGATGTTTTTAGAATAATGGCTACTCCTGGTGATACTTCGCTTATGATTAAAAGTTCTTTTAAGTATAAGTATAATCCTAGTGTTAAGTATTCTGTTATTCTTAATAAAAATGGAAATTCTGCCAGTGGCGAGTTAAGAGTTATTTTTAGAACTCAAAATGCTGTGCTTTTGCAGGAGCTTGATAACTTTGTTAATATCTGGAACGCTTTGGAGAGTAAATATCTTAATAGAGAAATAAAATATGCTAAATCCAGTGGTAAATATGTGAGAGAGCTTGATTTGCCTAGTGACAAGTATGATGAAAATCAAATTGGAGAAATGATTTCATTATATATTACTGGTTTTGATAGAATAATGAAGTTGTATTTTGCAGGTGAAAGTGTTAAAAATATCGAGATGGAATATGTTAAGTTTTTGAAAAAGTGTGTTTATAAAATATAGCACATAATTTAACAAAAAAATAGCAAAACATATTTATAGCGTTTAAGTTATTTAATATTTTAACATATTATATTGAAAGGGGAGTTATATATGAATATGAACAAAATGACACAGAAATCATTGGAGGCTATTCAACTTGCTCAAACACTGACTGTTGAAAATAGTAATCAGCAAATTGAACAGTCCCATTTATTATATGCTTTGATTTCTCAAGATGGTGGAGTTTGTGCCCAGCTTCTTATTAAGATGGGTATTGATATTGGTAGTTTTGGTCTTGCTGTTAAAAAGTCTATAGACTCTTTCCCTAAGGTTGGAGGTAGTTCAAGAGAGCAGGGTAAGGTGTATGTTTCTTCTGACTTTGACAAAGCTATTGCTGATGCAGAAAAAACTGCAACAAAAATGGGTGATGACTATGTTTCAGTTGAACATTTAATGCTTGGTCTTATTCAAAATCCAGACAGCAAGGTTAAGGAAATATTTAAGACCTTTAGTGTAACCAAAGATAGATTTTTAACTGCTTTAAAGTTTGTTAGGGGTAACACAAGAGTTACTACTGATAATCCGGAATCAACTTATGATGTACTTAATAAGTATGGTCAGGATTTGGTTTCTATGGCTGAAAAAGGTAAACTTGACCCTGTTATTGGCAGAGATAGTGAAATTAGAAATGTAATAAGAATTCTTTCAAGAAAGACTAAGAATAACCCTGTTCTTATTGGTGAACCTGGTGTTGGTAAAACTGCTATTGCTGAAGGTCTTGCTTTAAGAATTGTTAAGGGTGATGTTCCAGATAACATTAAGGATAGAAGAATTTTCTCTCTTGATATGGGTGCGTTAATTGCTGGTGCTAAATATCAAGGTGAATTTGAGGAAAGATTAAAGGCAGTTTTGCAGGAAGTTAAAAAGTCTGAAGGCAAAATTATTATGTTTATAGATGAGCTTCATACTATTGTTGGTGCTGGTAAGGGTCAAGGTGCTATGGATGCTGGTAATCTTCTTAAACCTATGCTTGCAAGAGGAGAACTTCACTGTATAGGTGCTACTACTCTTAATGAGTATAGACAGTACATTGAAAAGGATGCTGCTCTTGAAAGAAGATTTCAGCCTGTTATGGTAGATGAGCCTACAGTTGAAGATACAATTTCCATTTTAAGAGGTTTAAAGGAAAGATACGAGGTTTATCACGGTGTTAAAATACACGACCAAGCATTAATTGCTGCTGCCACACTTTCTAATAGATATATTACTGACAGATTTTTACCTGATAAGGCTATTGACCTTGTGGATGAGGCTTGTGCTACTATTAAAACTGAAATGAATTCTATGCCTACTGAACTTGATGAAATTAGAAGAAAAATTATGCAGCACGAAATTGAGGAGGCTGCACTTAAGAAAGAAGATGATAAACTTTCTAAAGAACAGCTTGAAAATGTTCAAAAAGAACTTGCTGAATACAGAAGTCAATTTGCAGCAATGAAGGCTCAGTGGGAAAATGAAATGTCTGATATTAACAAGGTTCAGGATTTAAGAAAGCAAATTGAAGATGTTACTAAGCAGATTGAAATTGCTGAAAGAAACTATAATCTTGATGAAGCTGCAAAACTTAAATATGGTAAATTGCCAGAACTTCAGAAAGACCTTGAAGTTGAAGAAAGCAAAAGTGACAATGGTTCTAAGGAAAATAAAATATTAAGAGATAAAGTAACTGAAGAAGAAATTGCTAAAATTGTGGCAAGATGGACAGGTATACCTGTTTCTAAACTTGTTGAGGGAGAAAGACAGAAGTTACTTCATCTTGATGATATTCTTCACAAAAGAGTTATTGGTCAAGATGAGGCTGTTGAAAAGGTATGCGAGGCTATTATCCGTTCAAGAGCCGGTATACAGGATCCTGACAGACCTATTGGTTCATTCCTTTTCTTAGGTCCTACTGGTGTTGGTAAAACAGAGCTTGCTAAGGCTCTTGCAGAGGCTTTATTTGATGATGAAAGAAATATTGTCAGAATTGATATGTCCGAATATATGGAGAAGTATAGTGTGTCAAGATTAATTGGTGCACCTCCGGGATATGTTGGTTATGAAGAAGGTGGTCAACTTACAGAGGCTGTTAGAAGAAAGCCTTATTCAGTTGTACTTTTTGATGAAATTGAAAAGGCTCATCCAGATGTATTTAATGTTCTTTTACAGGTTCTTGATGATGGTAGAATTACTGATTCACAAGGTAGAACTGTTGACTTTAAGAATACTATAATAATTCTTACTTCTAATTTAGGTTCTAGCTTTATACTTGATGGAATACAGCCAGATAATACAATTAGTGATGAGGCTAAGTCACAGGTTGAAAACTTGCTTAAGACTAGTTTTAGACCGGAGTTTTTAAATAGACTTGATGAGATTGTATTTTATAAACCACTTGCAAAGTCTGAAATTGGTTCAATTGTTGACCTTATGCTTAAAGACCTTAACAAGAGAATTGCTCACAAGCAGATTTCTATTGATGTTACTGAAGCTGCAAAACAATATATTATTGATAGGGGTTATGACCCAATTTATGGTGCTAGACCTTTGAGAAGATTTATTCAATCTAAGGTTGAAACTCTTGTTGGCAAGATGATTATTGCTAGTGACTTGCAGCCAGATGATGTTATTAATATTGATTATGATGGTAGAGAATTAGTTGCAAGTGTTAACTAAAATATAATATTTAAACATTGTTGCATTTATTGTATTTTTTTGGAGGGGTACTTTAGTACTCCTCCTTTTAATATTAATATATCCACATTTTAAGCAATCTGCCTATATTTTTATATATTCCTGCCTTATCAACATCATTGTTGGCAACAACATTACATCTAGCAATTTCTTTATTATTGCTGTAATATATTATTTCCCCTATTTTATCACCTTTTTTTACAGGTGCATTTATACCATTTGAAAATTCTACTTTATAGTCAATTTTAGCTTTATTTTCCTTTGGTGTTACTATATTTAATGGTGAGGCAACAGCACCTTTTACGGTATCTGTCATTCCTTTGTAAACTGGAGTTTCACCAACTATTTCACCAACATCTTTACCTTTTTGAAGCTTATAGTTGGCAAAACCATAGTCTAAAAGTTTCATATCTGTTTGAAATCTTACTTTTGGGTCTGGTGCAGCCATAACAACAGCAATAAGTTCCATACCATCTCTTAATGCTGTGCCGGAAAGACAATAAAGTGCTTTACCAGTTGAACCAGTTTTTAAACCAGTAGCATCTTTATACCATTTTATAAGTTTATTGGTATTAGTTAGCCCAAATTCTGTTGTTCCTTTTGATGTTGTATGAGTAATTGTATCTTGCCAAGTTGTTGTATATTTTTTCACATCAGGATATTTTGTTATAAGTTCACGGCTCATTAAGGCAATATCTTTTGCACTCATTTTATGACCTTCAGTATCAAGACCACAAGCGTTGACAAATGTTGTATTTTTCATACCAAGGTTTTTGGCTTTTTCATTCATCATTGCAACGAAGCTATCTTCACTTCCACCTATAAATTCAGCCATTGCAACAGCAGCATCATTAGCTGATGCTATGGCAATAGATTTTGTAAGAGTTTCTACACTTTGTTGTTCATTAGGTTCCAGAAAAATTTGAGAGCCACCCATACTTGCTGCGTGTTCAGACACAGTTACCATATCGTTCCATTTTATTTTACCGGAATTAACAGCATCATATATTAATAAAAGTGTCATTATTTTTGTGACACTGGCAGGGGGAAGTGGCTCGTCAGAATTGCTTTCTGATAAAATTGTTCCAGTTGATGCTTCCATAAGTATATATGATTTTGCATCTATGGCAGGTGGTTCTGCAAAAACAGGGGTAACAAATGTAAGGGATAATGTGATTGCTATAAATTTTTTTAACATAAAAAATACCTCCTTTTATGGAAGTATTTTTTGTTATTTGTATTAAATTTATACAGATTAAAGAACATAAAAAATTATTGCAAAAAAGTGTGCGACACTTCCTAATACAACAAATATATGAAAAACATTATGGGCATATTTTTTCTTAAAGCTATATATAATAGCACCTATTGTATATAGCAAACCACCTGTCACAAGAAATACAATTCCCATAGGTGCAAGACCGGCTACAAGATATTTGTAGAAGAAAATAATTGTCCAACCCATTCCTATGTAACAAACCATTGACATTTTTTTTGTGCTTTTAAGGTCAATTGCTGTAAGGGTTGTGGCGATTGCTACAAGTGTCCATTCTATACCAAATATAATCCAGCATACAGCTACACTTTGTTCTCTAATGCTACAGAATATAATTGGCATATATGAACCAGCTATCATAAAATAAATTGTACAATGGTCAATAATCTGAAAAACTTTTTTAGCTGTTCCTTTATGTAATCCGTGATAAATACTAGACATAGTGTAAAGAGCAATCATTGTTACACCATAAATGCAAGATGCAACAATACCCCAAGGGTTGTGATGTAAAGCAGCTACAATAATGCAAAGTACCATAGCAACTACAGATAATGCACCACCTACAATATGGCTTACCATATTAAATATTTCTTCGCCTTTAGTGTAATCTGGTAGTTCTCTATCTGCAAGTTTAGTTCTGAACATAGTATACCTCCAATTAAAGATTTTAAAAGGGCTTTTGCGAAAGCAAAAGCCCTAATTGGTTTATATTTTAAACCTTAGTTTCTACCTCTTAAAAAAGTAGGAATTATTAAATCACTTGCTGTATCGTCATCATCAGTGTTAGTTGGAGCAGAAACAGTGTTACGCATTGATGTTGAAAAACTCTGTGTTCTGTATGATGGTTGAGCAGTTGTTTTAGCAGGGGTAGGTTCAACTGGATTTTCTGCCTTTTTAGGTTCGTCACCAGATACAAGACCTGTTGCAATAACAGTAACCTTTACCTTATCTCCCATAGTTTCATCAACTACAGTACCAAATATAAATTCTGCCTCTGGGTCAAGAGCCTCAGAAATAAGTTCGGCAGCAGCATTTGCTTCAAGAAGGTTAAGGTCTGGACCACTTGTAAAGTTTACAATAACACTCTTAGCACCGTCAATAGCAGTTTCAAGAAGTGGAGATGTAATAGCCATCTTAGCAGCTTCTTGAATATCATCTGATTCACCAATACCAAAGTGAGCAAGACCTTGATTAGCAATAACAGTACATACATCGGCAAAGTCAACATTAATTTCACCAGGTTTAGTAATAAGGTCTGAAATACCAGTAACACCTTGACCTAATACACTGTCAGACATAGCAAAAGCTTCACGCATTGTAGTAGACTTATCAGCAGTTTCAATTAACTTCTGATTAGGAATAACAAGTAAAGTATCAACATAAGCCTTTAAATTTTCAATACCCTGAAGAGCATATTTCATTCTCTTAGGTCCTTCAAATTTAAATGGCTTAGTAACAACACCAACAGTAAGAATACCCATTTCTCTGGCAAGTTTAGCAACAATAGGAGCAGCACCAGTACCAGTACCACCACCCATACCGGCAGTAATAAACACCATATTAACACCCTCAAGAGCTTGAGAGATTTCAGCTGCAGTTTCTTCAGCAGCCTTTTCGCCAACTTCTGGTCTGCCACCAGCACCTAAACCTTTAGTAAGTTTAGCACCAATTTTAATTTTCTTTTTTGCTATAGAATTATCAAGAGCTATAGCATCAGTATTTACTGCAATAAAATCAATATTAGCTGGGTTAGATATTAACATTCTATTTACGGCATTACAACCACCGCCGCCTACACCGAGTACCACTATTTTGGCAACATCGTTCATTTCATTGAGAACTTCAATCATAATATACCTCCTATGTATCCTCTATTCATAGTAAATTTTATCAATAATCATATTTTCACATAATAAATCAATTATATTATATTGTAACCTTTTTTATATCATATTTCAAGAGGAAAATAATATATTTTTTAACTTTGTATGTTTTACCTAAAAAAAGTTAAAATTCATATAATTTTTACACTTTTTTACATCATATATTCAAATGTAGCCTTGTCTGCTGTAAGATTTATAGTACCGGGAACACTTGTATCAAATGTTTTTAGAACTTCTATAAGCATAAGTAATTTTCTGTTTGCATCATCAAAGCTGCCGAATTTAATATCTACACTACCAGTATATAAATGAATGTCTGTTACATCTGTCATATCAACTCTTATAACATTTGATAAAAGTTCATATTTTTCAAATAATTTAGACAAGTGAACCATTGTTTCAAATGTTGACGGATTATCTACTTGCAAAATTTCACCAACTGTAACATTGTTGAATTTAAGACCTTCAACAACTGGCAATGACTTTGTAATTTTCTTTTGTACATCTAAAACTCTGCCATCTCCATCTATAAATAAATAACTTCCAGAATATGGTACATAACCTCTAAGCTTATATTCATTTACTGTTACATTAACTGTTGATGGCAAAACCCTATTAATTTCAATAGATTTAACAAAATGGTTGTTAAGTATATTATTCCTAGATTTTCTTTTACTAAAGAGGAAAATATTGTCATCTTCTTTAAAGGTTAAGTAATTTTTGATTTGGTCAACTGTTAATGACTCATTTCCACTAATATTTATAGTTTTGATACTAAAAAATGGCATCATAAAAAGTGTTATCATTATTGACATTATAACTAAACAGCAAAATGCAATAGGTATTGCAGAAGATTTCTTTTTTTTGTGTCTTTTTTCCATATAAATTCTCCTTATTTCAACATATAATTATTTTAATCTTTGTTTTAACTGTTGTCAATAGGTGGATTTGATACTTTCGTGAAATTATGATATAATTAATAAATCAATTTAATGGAGATGAGTATATGAAAGATTATATAAGAAAAGTACAGTATTATGAAACTGACAGAATGGGTATAGTTCATCATTCAAATTATATTAGGTGGTTTGAAGAAGCTAGAATATTTTATATGGAGAAACTGGGTTATAGTTATAGTGAAATGGAAAAAATGGGAGTAATGATACCTGTTTTAGGTATAAATGCTGTTTATAAATCTGGAGCGTGTTATGGAGATACTGTAAAAATACATACTAAAGTCAAGAGTATTACACCAGTAAAGTTAAGTTTTTCATATAAAATAGTAGATGATAAAACAGGAGAACTTAGAGTAATAGGTTCAAGTGACCATTGCTTTGTAAATTCAGCCTTTAAGCCTTGTAGTATTAAAAAGGCTATGCCTGAATTTTATGAAAAGTGCCTTAGTATGATTAATGATTAGGCAACTTATAGGTCTTATAGGTTCAGAATATATTGACTTTTTGGCTTAAATAGTATATACTTTGATTATCAAAATAATTAGGGAGGCATTGTCTTATGGAAAGTACAATAGTTACTTTGAACAGACTTATAAGTGGTGCCTTTAACGATATGTCAAGAAGTGAGCAGACGGCTATCAAGTCTGAGGGATTTGCAGATGTGTCTGTAAATGAGGCACATACTGTAGATGCTATTGGTATCTATCTGCCTAAAACTATGTCTGCTGTTGCAGAAAAGCTTGATATAACTATGGGAACTTTGACTGTAGCTATTAATCATTTAGTAAAAAAAGGCTATGTCAACAAAGTTAGAAATGAACTTGATAAAAGAGTTTTTATGCTTAGTCTTACTGAAAAGGGTAAAGAACTTTATAAAACTCATCAGAGATTTCATTTTGAGTTGGTTAAGTCTCTTGTTGTGGATTTGTCTGACTATGAGGCAAATATGTTTATAGAGGCACTTTCAAGTCTTAATCAGTTCCTTAAAAAAGGTAAACCAATTTAAAAGATGAAGGAGAAAATTATGTTAAATACTGGTATTGCGGCTGCTGATTTTTATGTGCCGTCTGGTGTGGTTACAAATGATGACTTGAGCAAAATTGTGGACACAAATGATGAATGGATATATTCTCGTACAGGAATTAAGCAAAGACATTTATCACAAGGTGAAAATACATCTGAGCTTTGTATCAATGTAGCTGAAAAACTTATTAAAAAATCAGGCATTGACCCTCTTGATATTGACCTTATTGTTGTGGGTACAATTACTCCTGACTATGCTACACCTAGTACAGCTTGTCTTGTTCAAGGCGCAATAGGTGCGACTAATGCTTTTGCTTTTGACATAAGTGCTGCTTGTAGTGGCTTTGTGTATGCTTTAAGTATAGCAGACAAATTTATAAAGTCTGGCAATTATAAAAAGGCACTTGTATTAGGTGCTGAAACTTTATCAAAGATTGTTGATTGGAGTGACAGAGCTAGTTGTGTACTTTTTGGTGATGGTGCCGGAGGTGCTATACTTGAGCCTAGAAAAAATGGTGGTATACTTTGTGAAGATTTACACGCTAAAGGTCAAGACGGACTTAAGTTAACAGCGAATGAAAAGCAACCAGAAAATATGTTGTATAAGCCAGACAGAGAAAATAGCAAATATCTTCAAATGGACGGAAAGGCTATATTTAATTTTGCAACAAAGGTTGTCCCTCAAAGTATAAATAATGTTTTAGAAAAAAGTGGTTTAAGTATTGATGATATTAAGTACATAGTACCTCATCAAGCTAATTCAAGAATTATTGATATAGTTGCCAGAAAGTTAAATGTGCCTATTGAAAAGTTTTATTTGAATATTAATGAGTATGGTAATACTTCGGCAGCAAGTGTGGCTATTGCTCTTGGTGAAATGTCAGCTAAGGGTATGCTTGAAAATGGTGATAAAATTATTATTTCAGGTTTTGGTGCTGGTCTTACTTGGGGCAGTATGCTTATTGAATGGTAATTTTTATATGAATATAAAGAGTGAAAGGATATAAAAGGTGAAATTAATGAGAACTAGAATTTGTGATATGTTAGGTATTAAATACCCTATTTTTCAGGGTGCTATGGCTTGGATTGCTGATGCAAGTCTTGCTTCAGCTGTTTCTAATGCAGGTGGTTTAGGAATTATTGCAGCAGGTAATGCTCCAGCAGATGTTGTTAGAGAAGAAATTAGAAAATGTAAGGAACTTACAGACAAGCCTTTTGGTGTAAATATTATGCTTTTATCACCTTTTGTTGATGATATTGTTGACCTTGTATGTCAGGAAGGTGTTAAGGTAGTTACTACTGGTGCTGGTAATCCCTCTAAGTTTATGGACAAGTTTAAGGAACATAATATTTGCCTTATTCCAGTTGTTCCATCTGTAGCTCAAGCTAAGAAAATGGAAAAGATTGGTGCTAGTGCTGTTATTGCTGAAGGTATGGAGTCTGGTGGTCACATTGGTAAACTTACTACTATGGCTTTAGTTCCTCAGGTTGTAGATGCTATTAATATTCCTGTACTTGCAGCAGGTGGTATTGCTGATGGTAGAGGTATGGCTGCCGGCTTTATGCTTGGTGCAGAAGGTGTTCAAATTGGTACTCGTTTCCTTGTAGCTAACGAATGTACTGTTCACGAAAATTATAAGGCTAAGATTATAAAGGCTAATGATATTGCTACAGTTATTACTGGTAATATAACTGGTCACCCGGTTAGAGTAATTAAGAATAAGCTTGCTAATGCTTTTTTAAAGGCAGAAAAGGAAGAAATGGGTAAGGACGAGCCTGATATGGCTAGATTTGACCAGCTTGGTACAGGTGCATTACAGAAGTCTGTTAAGCTTGGTGATGTTGACAATGGTTCTGTTATGAGTGGTCAGATTGCAGGTATGGTAAATAAGGAACAGTCTTGTAAGGAAATTATTGAAGAAATTATGGATCAGTTTGACGAGCTTGTAAAATAAGGAGATTAAAATGAAAACAGCTTTTATATTTAGTGGTCAGGGTGCTCAGTATTCTGGTATGGGTAAGGAGCTTTATGACAATTTTGCGTGTGCAAAGGAAGTATTTAATAAGGCAGATTCTGTGCTTGACTTTAAGCTTACAGATTTATGCTTTGGTGATGATGAAAGATTAAATGAAACTGAGTATACTCAGCCTGCTTTACTTACAATTAGTTATGCTGTGTACAAGATAATGGAAGAAAAGGGCTTAAATGCTGACTATGTTGCTGGTCTTAGCTTAGGCGAATATTCCGCTAATGTTGCAAGTGGTACAATGGACTTTGAAGAGGCTGTTAAACTTGTAAGAAAAAGAGGCAAGTTTATGACTGAGGCTGTACCAAAGGGTCAAGGGGCTATGTGTGCAGTGTTAAATCTTGATGCTGACAAAATTCAGGAGGCTTGTAATGAGGTAGCTGAAATTGGAAGATGTATGATAGCTAATTACAATGCTCCGGGTCAGATTGTTATTGCTGGTGATAAGGAGGCTGTTGAAAAGGCTGCTGAACTTGTTAAGGAAAAGGGTGCTAAAAGAGCTGTTATGCTTAATGTAAGTGGTCCTTTCCATACTTCACTTTTAGAACCGGCTGCAATTAAGTTAAATGAAGAACTTAATAAAATTAAGTTAAATGATATGAATATTCCTGTCATTACTAACTTAACTGCAGAAGTTGTTGAGGATAAGAGTCAGATTGTTGACATTCTTACAAAACAGGTTATGAATCCTGTTAAGTGGGAACAGTCTGTTAAGAAAATGATTGAACTTGGTGTAGACACATTTGTAGAAATGGGTCCAGGTAAGACCTTGTCTAGTTTTGTTAAAAAGGCTGCAAAGGAAGTTGGTGCTGATGTATCTATTTATAATGTAGAGGATTTAAAGACTCTTGAAAAAACAGTAGAAGGGTTGGGTTTATAAATGAAAGATAAGACTGTTATTGTTACAGGTGGTGCTAAGGGTATTGGCAAGGCTATTGCTCTTAAGTTTGCATCAGAAGGTGCTAATATTGTTTTAAACTATAGAAGCACATCTCCAGAAGAAGTTAAAAATGAAATTGAGGCTATGGGTGTTAAGTGCCTTACTGTACAAGCTGATGTAAGCACTACTGATGAGGCTCAAAAGTTAGTTGATGAGGCTATTGCTGAATTTGGTGGTGTTGATGTGCTTGTTAATAATGCAGGTATTACAAGAGATACTCTCCTTATGAGAATGAAAGAAGAAGATTTTGATGCTGTTATTAACACTAATTTAAAGGGTTGCTTTAATATGATGAAAGCAGTAAACAAAATTATGATGAAGCAGAGAAGTGGTGCTATTATTAATATGTCAAGTGTTATTGGTCTTGCGGGTAACATTGGTCAGGTTAATTATGCAGCTAGTAAGGCTGGTGTGCTAGGTATGACTTATAGTGTGGCTAAGGAACTTGCAGCTAGAAATATTACTTGTAATGCTATTGCACCAGGTATGATTGCAACAGATATGACAGAAGTTCTTTCAGATAAGGTTAAAGAACAGATATTAGAGGGAATTCCTTTAAAGAGATTTGGTCAGCCTGAGGAAATTGCAGAAACTGCACTTTTCCTTGCTAAGTCTAAGTATATTACTGGTCAGGTAATTACTGTTGACGGTGGTATGGTAATAGGTAGATAGTATTAAGGAGGATTATATTTAATGGAAAGAAGAGTTGTTGTTACGGGTATTGGTGCTGTTACTCCTATTGGTAATAATACTAATGATTTTTGGGACGGCTTAAAGAATGGTAAAAATGGTATTGGTTTAATCACTCGTTTTGATACAACAGATAGCAAGGTTAAGTGTGCTGGTGAGGTTAAGAATTTTGACCCAACAACTGTTGTAGATAAAAAGGAAGTTAAGAGAACTGATTTATTTAGTATTTATGCTATGGCTGCTGCTGATGAGGCTGTTAAAATGTCTGGCATTAATTTAGATACTATTGATAAACATAAGTTTGGTGTTGTTATTGGTTCTGGTATTGGTGGTCTTTGTACCATAGAAGAACAGGCAACTAAACTTGCTACAAAGGGTATGTCAAGAATTGCACCTTTGTTTATTCCTATGGCTATTTCTAATATGGCTGCTGGTAATGTTGCTATTAGATTTGGTGCAAGAGGTACTTGCCTTGATATTGTAACTGCTTGTGCAACTGCTACTCATTCTATTGGTGAGGCATTTAGAAGTATTAAGCACGGTTACAGTGATTATATACTTGCTGGTGGTTCTGAGGCATCTATTTGTAAGTTGGGTATTGGTGGTTTTGCTGCTTTAAAGGCACTTTCTACAAGTGAAGACCCATCAAGAGCATCTATTCCTTTTGATAAGGAAAGAGGTGGCTTTGTTATGGGTGAGGGTGCTGGTATTTTATTTATGGAATCTCTTGAATCTGCTCAAGCAAGAGGAGCTGAAATTTTAGCAGAAGTTGTTGGTTATGGCTCAACTTGCGATGCTTATCATATTACTTCTCCTTTACTTGATGGCGATGGTGCTGCAAAGGCGATGGAGGCTGCTATGGCTGAGGCTGGTATTGAAAAAACTGAAGTCGGTTATATTAATGCTCACGGTACTTCAACTCATATTAATGATGCCTCTGAAACTCTTGCTATTAAGAAAGCCTTTGGTGATTATGCTACAGAAATTAATATTAGTTCAACTAAGTCTATGACAGGTCATCTTTTAGGTGCAACTGGTGGTGTTGAGGCTATTGCCACAATTCTTGCTTTAAAGAATGGAGTTGTTCCTCCAACAATTAATTATCAGGTTCCTGATGAAGAATGTGACCTTAACTATACTGTAAATAAAGCTGTTGAAAGAGATGTTAAGTATGCTTTATCTAATACTTTAGGCTTTGGTGGTCACAATGGTGTACTTTGTTTAAAGAAGTGGGAGGAATAATATAATGATGGATATTAAGGAAATTATGAATATTTTGCCCCATAGACATCCATTCTTGTTAATTGATAGAGTTCTTGAAATGGAGGAAGGCAAAAAGTGTGTAGCTCTCAAAAATGTAACTATGAATGAACCTTTCTTTCAAGGGCATTTTCCACAAGAACCAGTAATGCCTGGTGTACTTATTATTGAGGCTCTCGCTCAGACTGGAGCTGTTGCAATGCTTTCTATGGAAGAATTTAAGAGTAAAATTGCTTTTTTTGGCGGTATTGACAAGGCTAAGTTTAGAGGTAAGGTTGTTCCTGGTGACACATTACGCCTTGAAGTTGAAATGATTAAGATTAAGCGTAACGCAGGTATTGGTAAGGGTATTGCTTATGTTGGTGACAAAAAGGTTGCTGAAGGCGAGCTTACATTTATGATTGGCTGATGAGGTGCTTTAAATGAAATTATTTGAAAATATTAAGTCAGGCATTGAAAAAATAAGTGTTGATAGCCTTAAGGATAAGGTTGAGGCAATAAAGGATACAGTGCCTAAAAAGAATAAGAAAGAAGAAAAAAAGGAGGAAACTCCTTCTCCTAAAAAGGAAGAAATACCAGAAGGTTGCATTAAGTGTCCATCTTGTGGCAACATTATGGAAAAAAGAGCATTAGGTAAACTTAGAATTTGTCCTAAGTGTGCTAAACTTTTTAGAATGAATGCTAAAGATAGGATTAAATATATTGTAGATAAAGATAGCTTTGAAGAATTTGATGTTAATATGGAGTCTAAAAATCCACTTAACTTCCCAGATTATATATCTAAGGTTAAAAGCTTACAGGAAAAAACAGGTCTTAAGGATGCTGTAAAGACTGGTAAGTGTACTATTGGTGGTAGACCTTGTGTTATCGCTGTTATGGATAGTGGCTTTATGATGGGTTCTCTTGGCTCAGTAGTAGGTGAAAAGATTACCAGAGCTTTTGAGTATGCTACTAATAATAAAATGGCTATTATAGTATTTACTTGTTCTGGTGGTGCAAGAATGCAGGAGGGTATTATTTCTCTTATGCAGATGTCTAAGGTAAGTGCTGCAGTTGCCAAGCATTCTCAGGCAGGACTTCTCTATATTACGGTTCTTACTGACCCGACCTATGGTGGTGTCACTGCAAGTTATGCTATGCTTGGTGATATTATACTTTCAGAGCCTAAGGCTGCTGTCGGTTTTGCAGGCAGACGAGTTATTGAAGGTACTATTAAGCAGAAACTTCCTGATGAATTCCAGACATCAGAATTTTTACTTGAACACGGCTTTGTAGATGCTATTGTTGAAAGAGAAAAACTTCCTGGAGTTTTGAAGAGAATTCTTAAACTTCACAATGTTAAGAAAGTAGGTGAAGAATAATGCCAGCTTATGATAAGGTAAAAATTGCCAGAAAGGTATCAAGACCTACTGCCCTTGATTATATAGAACACATTTTTGATGAATTTTTAGAGTTCCACGGAGATAGAAACTTTAGAGATGACGAGGCTATTGTAGGTGGTATTGCTTTCCTTGGTCATACACCGGTTACTGTTATTGGTATTCAAAAAGGTAAGACTATGGAAGAAAATATTGAAAGGAACTTTGGTCAGCCTCATCCAGAGGGTTATAGAAAAGCCTTAAGACTTATGAAGCAGGCTGAAAAATTCAATAGACCTGTTATTAACTTTATTAACACCAGCGGTGCTTATCCGGGTGTGGGAGCCGAGGAAAGAGGTCAAGGTGAGGCTATTGCCAGAAACCTTATGGAAATGGCTGTGTTAAAGGTTCCTACAATTTCTGTATTTATTGGCGAAGGCGGCAGTGGTGGTGCTCTTGCCCTTGCTGTAACTGACAGAGTATGGATGCTTGAAAATTCTATTTATGCGGTTCTTTCTCCTGAAGGCTTTGCTAGTATTCTTTGGAAAGACCCTAAGAGAGCTAAAGAGGCTGCTGATGTAATGAAAATTACTGCTGATGACCTTCTTAAACTTAATGTTGTTGAAAAGGTTATTAAAGAAGTTGATGGTGGTTGTCAAAATGACTTTGGCTTTACAGCTAATCTTTTAAAGGGTAAGCTTGAAACAGAAATTGCACTTTTATGTAATAAGGATATTGATACTTTACTTGCTGAAAGATATGAAAGATTTAGAAAATTTGGTGAGTTTACAGAGTAATAAAAAAACTGTCACATTTGTGGCAGTTTTTTATTTAATGTAAATTAATTATAGCAGTTTGTATGTCGAAAATATTGATAAATCTTTTAGTTAAATAGGATTTACATTATAAATAGTATACTGATTATTTGTTATAAGAAATTATTAACTTTAATTTCCTTATCCCTTTTTGACAATAATTAGCTTTTGATTAGGATAAATTAAATCAGGATTTTCAATATTATTAATTGTAGCAATATCATTAACTGTTGTATTAAATTTTTTTGCAAGTTTCCAAAGAGTATCCCCTTTTTTTACTACATAAATAGCTATGCTAGGTATTTTATCAATTATTTCAGGCAAAAGAGGTGTAATAATAGTATCAGTAATAATATTTATACATTTTTTATCTCTTACTACTGTATTAGTGTTCAAAGCACATCTAACTTCTACTTCTCTATCGGAAAGCATATTAAAGCCTATATGGGCAATATTAGCATTTATATCAGCTTCCATTCCTTCCATAGCACCTCTGGCATCTATTGTTTGATTAAAAGGTATTGAATCAGAGTGGCTTGCAATAGGCATATCATCATTGCCTGTAATATACATTATATCTATGTTTATAGCACCTTCAACTACAATTTTATTTTCATATATGTTTACATCGTCAACAAAGGCTGTACCAGTGGCTCTAAAAATTTGTAACATATCAGGATTTTTTTTATCAAGGGTTACAACTTCTTTAACTGGGCATTGTCCTCTGTTTCTACATACAACATTTGAATAACAAAGGGTTGTTGTATCAAAAGCTATGTTGTTATTAAGTGCATAAGCATCGCCAAGAATTTCATTTTCTTCAACTTGAGATGTATGAATATTAGTACCAATATTTATTTCGATATTTATTATTTTAGGTTCGCCATCATCATTTTCTGATACATTGTAATAACAATCTTTTACAAAAAGGTTTATATCTTCATTGCTTGAAGGTTCAGTATTTTCTGCATCAAGAGCAATATTAAAAGGAATATCAAACTCATAAATTTCAGGAAAACCACCTTCTGTACTTGTGTAAAGCATAGTAATAGATACATCACCACTAGCGTTAACAATATCATCTTGTGGTTTAAATTCGGTATTTGTAATATTGCAGTCTACACTTAATATTTCCTCAATAGAAAGTTTTGTTGCTGGCAATGTTATATCTTCGTTTAATGTAAAGCTACCACTTTTGTGGCATAAAGTTTTAGTTGTTGTAATTGTGTTAGTTATTTGTTGTTCTTTTGGTATATCATAAATATCTGTTATTGCTTCAATTTCTGCGGTATCTGTTATAGTACCTTTCACTTCTGACATAATTTTATATCCAACTTTTCTATCATTAAGTTTTTTGCATTCAACATTAGAAATGGACATATAGACAGAGGTAAACATTTTGTTATTGGCATCATCAATATTAATAAAGTCATTAATAGGTACTTCTGTTGAAATATTATGTACATTCTTGTCCTTACCACAATAGAGAATATTTATTATTAATCTGCCTTTGTAGCTTAAACGGTTTTCCTCTGCTTTAGAATCCTCACATATTATTCTACTATCGCACTTTAGAATTGTTTCAATATCTGGCTGTCCTTCATTTAATACAACTTCGCCTTCTTGTATAATTTGAGCTTTTTCACAGCCTACTATTTTGTCAGCAATTATTTTGTTAGTTATATAATTCATTACACAAACCTCCCTTAAATATAATTTAGTATATTATATTATTGTTTGTGTTATAACTAAAATTTGTATTTATATTAAAAATCACCCCACAATATTTTTTGTGGGGTGAATACATTAATCTTCAATGCACTTTAAAATTGTAACAGAAAGTGGAGCAAGTCGTAAACCAATGCTGTTTTCTCTATGATTACACTCAATTTTTTCTGACTTAGCAGGAGTTGTATTTATAACACCACTACCACCAAAACGAGTATCATCACTATTTAAAATTTCTTTCCAAGTACCTTCAAATGGAACGGCAACTCTAAATTCTTCATCAGCATTAGGAGTAAAGTTACACACAACAACTAAAGTATCTTCTTTAGTTTCTCCTCGTCTAATAAATGAATAAATACTTCTATCCTTATCATCGGCATCAATCCACTCAAAGCCAAAGCCATCAAAATCCTTTTCCCAAAGGGCGTTGTTATCAAGGTAAAGATGATTTAATTCTTTTACAAAATCAAGAGTTTGCTGATGGTGGTCATATTCAAGTAAAAACCAATCTAAAGGTCGTTTTTCATTCCACTCAATGAATTGACCAAATTCACCACCCATAAATAAGAGCTTTTTACCTGGGTGAGCCATAGCAAAACCATAAGCTACTCTTAAGTTAGCAAACTTCTGCCACAAGTCGCCAGGCATTTTGTCAAGCATAGATTTTTTGCCGTGTACAACTTCATCGTGACTTAATACAAGTACAAATTTTTCACTGTAAGCATAAGTTGATGCAAATGTCATATTGTAATGATGATATTTTTTATAAATTGGATCAAGTTCAACATATTCAAGAAAATCATTCATCCATCCCATATTCCACTTTAGAGTAAAGCCTAAGCCATCTTCTTGAGCTGGTGTAGTAACTCCTGGCCAAGATGTAGACTCTTCTGCTATCATATGTACATTAGGGTGCTTGCTTGTTATTACAGAATTCATATGTTTCATAAATTCTACAGCATCAAGGTTTTCTCTGCCACCATACTTGTTAGGTATCCATTCTCCGTCTTTTTTGCAATAATCAAGATAGAGCATAGAGGCAACGGCATCAACTCTTAAACCATCAATATGGAACTTTTCAATCCAATAAAGGGCATTAGCAATAAGGAAGTTTTTAACTTCATTTCTGCCGTAATTAAATATAAGAGTTCCCCATTCTGGATGTTCTCCTTGTTTAGGATTTTGATGTTCATAAAGAGCAGTACCGTCAAATTTAGCAAGACCGTGGGCGTCTTTTGGAAAATGTGCAGGAACCCAATCAAGAATTATACCAATACCAGCTTGATGACACTTATCAACAAAGGTCATAAACTCATCAGGATTGCCATAACGACTTGTTGGTGCATAGTAACCTGTAACCTGATATCCCCAGCTACCGTCAAAAGGATGTTCCTCAATAGGCAAAATTTCAATATGAGTATAACCCATTTCTTTAACATAAGGTATAAGTTCATTAGCAAGTTCTAAATAACTTAAAAATCTGTTATCTTCATCTTCAACTCTTTTCCAAGAACCTAAGTGTACTTCGTAAATATTCATAGGAACATTGTATTTGTCGGATTTGTCAAGGTGCTTATACCACTTACTATCCTTCCATTTGTAATTGTTAATATCATATACAAGAGATGTAGTACTAGGTCTAAGTTCTGCAAATTTGCCATAAGGGTCAGATTTTTGTATTAATTCACCACTTGTAGTTTTTATTTCAAATTTGTATTTATCACAGTTTTGAAGTCCGGGTATAAATATTTCCCATATACCAGAAGTACCTAAAAGACGCATAGCATTTCTTCTGCCGTCCCAATTGTTAAATTCACCAATTACACTAACTCTTTTTGCATTAGGAGCCCAAACACCAAATAATACACCTTTGACACCGTCAATAACTGTAGGATTTGCACCTAATTTGTTGTAAATTTCGTAGTGTGTACCTTGATTGAAAAGGTAAACATCTTGTTCACCTATACCAGGAGCAAATGAGTATGGGTCATAAGTTGTCCAACTATGACCTTCATAGTCCTCAATTTCAAGTTGATATTTAAACCATTTTTTTCTGGATTTAATAATACATTCAAAAAATCCATCCATATGTATTTTTTCCATTTTAAATGTTTTGTCTGTTTTTTTGTCGTCTATAATAGTTATAGATTTAGCTTGTGGTATAAAAGCTCTTACAACTAAACAAGCTTTGTTGTCAATAGTCATTTCGTGCATACCAAGGACAGTATGAGGGTCACCGTGTGAAGCTGTAATTATTAGTTGCATTTCTAGCATATTTAATGTGGTAAGCATAAATAGCACATCCCTTCTCTTTAAAAATAATACCTTATATTTATTATAAACCATAATTAAAAATAAAGCTAGTATAAAAACAATAAATGTAGTAAAATATTTCGTAGAGAGAATTAATATAACTTATGAAATGGAGGAATAGTGATGAATACTGACTGGAATTTAGATAATATATATAAAAGTGTAAGTTCAGAAGAGTTTAAGAGGGATACTAAAGAGTATAAAAAAGCTGTAGAAGATTTTAATAATTGGTGTAAAGTTAATTTGGTTACAACTGATAATGCACAAAATAAACTTGAAAAATATATTGTATTAAAAAACAAAGTTATGTCTTATAACAAACTTATAATATATGCCAATTTAGCACAAACTACAGATACTACTAATAGTGAAATTAGCAAGGCAATAGATATTATTGAAGGCATTGAATCTGAAACATCTTATCAAAATACAGCTATTGTTGATTTTGTTAAAAATATAGATAATTTAGACCAATTAATAGAAAATAGTTCTTTGTTAAAGGAGCATAGTTTTTATTTAAGTGAGATTAAGAATAAAGGTAATTATACCCTTAGTTCGGCTGAAGAAGCAATTATTTCTAAAATGAAAAATACAGGTTCTCTTTTATGGGAAAAACAGTGGAATCAGTTAACTTCAACATTAATGGTTGATTATAATAATGAAGAAATACCTTTGTCACAAGCTAGAAATTTGGCTTATGACAAATCTGGTAAGGTGAGAAAATCGGCTTATGAGGCAGAATTAAAGGCATATAGTAAAATTGAAAATCCAGTAGCTTTTTGTATGAATGGTATTAAGGGTGAAGTAATTACTCTTTCTAATATGAGAGGTTACAAGTCACCTCTTGATATGACATTAATTGAATCAAGAATAGATAATGATATTTTAAGGGCAATGTTTGGAGCTATAGAAGAAAGTCTTGATAAGTTGCAAAACTATTTTATTATTAAAGCTAGGGCTTTAGGTCACAATGGTGCACTTCCTTTTTATGACCTTTTTGCACCAGTTGTAAAAAGTCATAAGGAATATACAGTTGATGAGGCAAAGGAATTTGTGTTGAGGTGTTTTTATAGCTTTAGTGAAGATTTAGGGAATTTTGCTAAGTTAGCCTTTGAAAATCGTTGGCTTGATATTATGCCTAAAAAGGGTAAGGTTGGAGGAGCTTATTGTGAAACTATACATTCAATTAGTGAAAGTAGAATACTTTTAAACTTTGGTGGAGCTTTTGATGATGTTGTAACTATGGCTCACGAGTTAGGTCACGCTTTTCATAATACAAAACTTTTTAATTTAAGCGAAATAAATAGTTTTTATCCTATGCCTATTGCAGAAACTGCATCTACATTTTGCGAAAGTATTGTTGTAAATGAGGCTTTAAAGTTAGCCGATGAAAATGAAAAGATAAATATACTTGAAAATGATATTATGGGACTTACACAGTGTATAGTAGATATTTATTCAAGATTTTTGTTTGAAGATTCTGTTTTTAATTGTAGAAAAAATGGTACTCTTTCTGTTAATGAGTTAAATGATTTAATGATGTCTGCTCAAAAAAAGGCTTATGGAAAAGGGCTTGATGAAAAATATTTACACAAATATATGTGGATTTGCAAACCTCATTATTATGATAGTGAATTTAATTATTACAATTTCCCTTATGCTTTTGGTGCACTACTTTCTAAGGGACTTTATAGTCTTTATAAAAAAATGGGTAAGGACTTTTTGAATCTTTATGACAATTTTCTTTCTTTATCAAGTACAATGTTACTAAGTGATGTGGTTAAAATAGCTGAAATTGACCTTTATAGTAAAGAATTTTGGTTGACAGGTATTAATCAAATAATTAATGAAATTGACCAATTTGACAAAATGGTGTAAAATATAAAAGTAAAAAACTAAACAGAGAAATGAAGGAATAGATATATGTTGGAATTTAAGCCAATAGAAATTAAGGACAAAGCACTAATCGAAAAATATTATAAAAAAGAAAATCACTTTTTATGTGAATATTGTTTTACTGATTTATTTATATGGAGTAAGCATTACAATACTCAATTTGCTATATATAATGATTTTATATACTTAAGAAGTAATGGTGATGATGGGGTTCGTTCTTATACTGTACCTGAGGGCAACGGAGATTTTGTTAGTGCGGTTAATACACTTATTGATTTTGTTAAAAATCAAAATGAACCTTGGATACTTGTATCAATATATAAGGAACAAAAAGAAAAACTGGAAAAATATTTTCCAGATAAATTTAAGTTTGAAGAAAATAGAGCTAATGCAGATTATGTTTACTTGGCAGAAAAACTTGCTGCTCTTTCAGGTAAAAAACTGCATAAGAAGAAAAATCATACTAATAAGTTTTATAAGGAATACGAAGGAAGATGGTCTTACGAAGAACTTAATGATGAAAATGTAAGAGAATTCTTTAGCTATCAATTAGATTGGTGTGATTTGGATAATCAATTTTTAGGTGAACTTTGTGCTGCATCTACAGCACTTAAAAATTATAAGGAACTAGGCATTGTTGGTGGTATCTTGAGAATTGATGGAAGAATTGTTGCTGTAACATTAGGTTCTAAATCTTTTGATGATACTATGATTGTGCATATTGAAAAGGCTGACCATAATATAAATGGAGCATATCAAGTTATAAATCAGCAATTTGTTTTAAATAGTTGTAAAGATGTAAAATATGTAGACAGAGAAGAAGATTTGGGTATAGAAGGTTTAAGAAAGGCAAAAGAATCATATTATCCTGAATTTACTACTCTTAATTATATAGGCAGGTTAAAATGATAAGATTTGCAAATAAAGAGGATGTATCTAATATTAAGGAGCTTTGGAATATTGCCTTTCCTGAAGAACCAGATTTTAATGAGTATTTTTTTGAAAATATATTTGATTTTAAAAATACTATTGTTATGATTAAAGATAATAAGGTTGTTTCTATGGCTCAAATGATGCCTTATGAATTAAAAAATATCGGCAAGGTGACTTATATATATGGTGCTGCTACAAATCCTCAATATAGAAAACAGGGATTAATGAGTCAACTACTAAAAAAGTCTTTTGAAATTGATGTTAAAAATAATGTGAAAGCATCAATTCTTATACCTGCTAATAAGCCTCTCTATGATTTTTATGGTAATTTAGGTTATGAAACTTGTTTTTATGCTAATAAATATACTCATAAATCAACTGGCAAAATTGCAGTAATAGAGGAGTGTAGTGAGGTTAAAAAACTTTCTCAAATCTATACTGGTGATGTAACAAGAAGTGGCGAATATTGGAATATTCAGTTAAATATGTATAAAGCTCTTGGTGGTAAGATATTATGTTATAATAATGCTTATGCTGTTGTTTCTGACAAAGTTGAAGAATTAATGTATCTTAACACTAGAGATAAGGAAATTTTACTTAATTCTATTTGTGAATTTTTAAAAGTGGATACTATTGAGGTAACTGAAATAGGTGGGAATACTCCTGTTGGTATGATTAAGAAACATTGTAAATTTAAGTGCGGGAATATGTATATGGGGCTTATGTTTAATTAAATAAAAATTTAAAAGTAGTATAATAAAAATCATCGGAACTTATAAAAAAGAACCGATGA
>UMFG01012385.1_pt1 | contig 35123 bp, 35 predicted proteins | sample 1964961 | NCBI WGS metagenome assembly UMFG01 (sample SAMEA4836041, study PRJEB28245) | human gut metagenome | biome: gut microbiome; material: fecal sample | place: Denmark | collected 2008
TAAATATGATCTCAAACTTTTAATAAATAAGTTGTGCCTTTACTATCTAAGTAGTCTATTACACCTTTATTAGTAAGATGTTCTTGCTCCCTAATTCTTTCCAATGTCTCAACTAAAATTAGAGTAGCCGCTTCACTTATTTCTCTGTCTAACTTCTTACCCATGTAAACCTCCTAAGCTATATTTGATAAATTCTGTATACAAAGCACACCTACCGCTAAAACTAATACTATGAGATGCACAGGTATGTTAAACTTTTTAGTCACCTTGCCTACTATAACAGCTATTAAGAATGCTATTATCACACATATGTCCATTAGTATTGCCATTTGCTGTACTCTTAACATGTTTATTTTCCTCCTAAGCTTGATATAATAATCAATATGTGCTGTCTGCTTTAATGCTCTTTATTCTTATGCCTATCCTTCCTCTTTTCTCTGCAAGCTACATACAAGTCATAACTGGCAAGACTAATAGATAATATGCCATATACATCTATGAAAATATGAGCTATGTAGTAAGATATTAAACCACCTGTAAAGTCCATATAAGTCCTGCAATAAGTGAAATAAGTGCTAATGGGAAAAATACTATGAACCACCTAGGTCCAATATAAAAGTTATCTCCACCCATATGCTATGCCTCCTTCCTTGTGGGTTATACTGCTTAACAATGATATGTAAGGAAGCTTATTAGCCTCCTTACATATTGAAATGATTAGTTGTATAGCTGAATCTTTGATCCTGTCCCACCCGGCTTGACACCGCCACCACCAAAGAAAGCATCCATCCTCTCTTGATCAGTCATATCTCTAATATCCTTGCCTTCCCAAGAAGGTTTAGATGATTGTGTAGGCTGAGGAGCTGGTGAAGGTGATGTTATCTCGCCATCTTTTACATGCTGACTGCCGGATATGTCAGGAACATTATCTACATTGACTCCAGCATCTCTTAATGCTGATAAGGTAGAATCTGTTAATGCTCCTTCATCATCTGCATTGGTGCTGGCTGATATGGTTATGCCTTGATAAACCTCTCCATTTTTAACCATATGACCATAATGCCCATCGTGTAACTCTGATAAGAGATAATATTTACCATAAGACTTGTAAACACCAGACTGCATAGTAGCGGATTCATCCATGTAATACCAGTTTTTGTCTACTTCGTCTTGAATCCATCCAGAAGCATATCCACCTGTATTAAGCTTATACTTCCAACTTCCATCTGCCTGTGTCTCCCAATAAATGGAGTAAGGAAGTTCTGCTGCTTGAACCTCCATCGTACAGCTAACTTCATTCAAGAACTGCCCTAATGGATTATTCTGAGCTATGGGAGCCATTGTAAGACAGAGTAAGGCTCCTGTTGTTATAATGACTTTTTTGAGTTTGTTCTTCATAGAAATGCTTCCGTCCTCCCCTATAAGATCTTTATTTAGGAAAAGCTGGCTATATAAACCAGCTCTTCCTAACAGACTATTACTAATCTCTTATGCTTCATTCGCCATATTTACTGATTAGCGTACACCTATTGCCGTACCACCACCATCTCCCATTATGTCTATCAGCTCTTGTAACTGTTCAGGGTCGTTTAGTACTTCCTCTGCTTCAGCCACATACTTATCCTGTAAGTCACTAAAAAACTGTTCCTGTGATGTCATCGTGCCTGTACTTTGTCCAGTTGCTTCGCCACTGCCTTCTATTGGAAGATCCTCTACTGGTCTATCAGCAAATAATACTATTCCTGGCCTCAGAAGAACTTCGCCATTTTCTGTCCATGCTCCATCTGCATTTACTGTATAATCGTCTATGGTAGTATTGGTTGCCAGATAGCCAGCCTCATTAAAATAATAACGCTCTGCAAAACCATCATTGTTTCCGTCAAGCCACTGCCATGTAGATACTGGGTAGGAACCATCATCATTCTGCCACCACCAGCCAGTTGCATCTTGTTTCCATTCGCCAGCAAACGCTGTCATGGAAGTTAATACTGATAAACCAGCCACTAAACCAGCTATTGCTAATCCTTTACGCTTCATCACACTTTTACCTCCGTACTCTTTTGATTTTAATGATTATAAAATGCTTTTGTAGTTGCTACCTTTTTATTTTCTGACAAATACTACTTCAAAATGTTTACGCAGATTTTGTAGAAGTTCCTTTCTTTTGTACGCTTTTTCAGACGCTTTTCAATCTTATTTCCAAACCAAATGCAAATACCGCCAGTCACTGTTATAACTATCATAAAAGCAAATGCACTCGCTTTTAAACCAAGTTTTCCAGCCCCTAAACCCACAGCAGTTCCAAACATTGGAAGCAACATTATTATGATTGCCATTATCCGCTCTGTCGTCCATTTTTCTATCTCTATGTCATTTTCTACAACCTTGTTCTCCATATAAACCTTTAAGCGGCTATAATCTGGATTCTGCTTATTTGCCAGTTCAGAAAGCCTATCTTGCAGACATGTCAAGCAAATATCCTTTTCCATCCAACACTTTTTCAAATTGTCAATGATCGTTAGCATTTCTGTAAATGTTGGATATGCTCCAGAAGTTTGGGCTATAGGCTGTTCTTGTGCCTGTTCTGCAACCGTAACTATGTAGGTTCTCGTTTTATCTTCAGACTGCATCCCCTTTCAGACTGCCCTCCTAAAATTTTATAGGAAAACTAAAAAAGCAAGGTGTAAGCATCCAACCTTACGCCTCGCTGTCTTTTTGAGTACAACAAATAAACTCCTAGCCATTTTCCATCTTGTCTAAAGCCTAAACTTAGATTATAATGTAATGGCATAGTAGTGGTAGCAACCATTGCGAAAGGTGTTCTGCAAAACACTTTTCACACCTAGGAGAGTGTTCCAGCACTTTCCTAGGTGCTATGCTTTTTTAGTTTTCAAGCTTATTCTAACACAGACAGCCTTTTTATTCAATTAGATTAGCTCATTTTCTTATGCAATCATATTTTCTTATCACGCCTTTACTTTTTTGTATGCTCCCATTGTAACGCTAACGAACTTATTTGACAGTAGACAATCTGCCGGATTTCACGCTATCTATTTATGGACTATGCCAGTTCTTTGCTCAGAATAGTCAGAATCATTTTAGATATGCAATATGTTTGTATTCATGTTAGAACTATTTTGCTTTTTATGCTATTTCATTTTCTTATGTCAACTATTTTTAGACTTGCTATACAGGGGTTTGATATGTATAAATCCATACAGATAAATGCTTTCAAATACTTGTCCAATGCTTAATCGGATTTGACACAGGCTATAAATCTGATAAGTTGCTAATATCTCGTCTATGGAATGTCAGACTAAAACAGGAATGTTCTACTACCATTAAACTCAAAGCATCACAGCAGTTCTCAAAGTATCAAATGTCAATGCTCAATCCTTAATCAAAGTAATCCTCAGCTCTAGCATATATAAGCCTTATTTCAGATTTTTCTAGCACCTATTAGTCACTTAAAAGCTTGGAGAATGGTATTAAATTTTTTTCCTACTGCTCCCAGCGTTTAAGGGAGTCTAAAGTAGCATAGGCGAGCCAAAGTGTAAAAGAACGCCAAGATAGCGGTTCCCGAAAGGCCAGTGGCCAGAAATAAAGCCAGCTGAAAAATCCAAATGCTACCAAGGAAAAATACATATTTCCCAGGCTCCCCCCTATGGAAAAATACATATTTCCAATGATTACACTCCCCATTTTCTGATGATATACTGGCAAACCAGACCAGACATTGAACCACCGGAAAATGCCTATGATCGACCGACAAATGCCAACATCTTGTTCTTTTATGATTACACCATTTTCTGATGATATTCTGGTAAACCAGACCAGCCATTGAACTACCGGAAAATGCCTATGATCTATCAACATATGCCAATATCTCAGTCTTTTAAGATTACATCATTTTCTGATGATATTCTAATAAACCAAAACAGCCATTGAACTACCAGAAAATGCCTATGATCTATCAACATATGCCAATATCTCAGTCTTTTAAGATTACATCATTTTCTGATGATATTCTAATAAACCAAAACAGCTATTGAACTACCGGAAAATGCTTATGATCGACCGACAAATGCCAATATCTCAGTCTTTTAAGATTACACTTATTATTTCTTGCCTCCAGCCCCATTCAGCTGATTTAAACGATTTCTGATTGTTCTCTCGGTTACACCATAACGCTCAGCCAGACTTTTATTGCTCCATCCCTTATAATATTTCAAGTATTTCAGTTCTTCCATGTTTATATTCTTCATTGCAGGCTTTACCTCGCCCTTCCGCATCTTCTCTTGATATTCACGCATACTTTGAATCTCATGCTTGCTTATCGAGTCACAGAACTCATATATGCTCTCCATAAACCAATCAGCGCCAACATCCGCTTTTCTTACGGCCTCTATCAGTTTTTGCCAGTTGCTGGCTAGCATTGGACTGTAATTATTTTGTGCTTTTTTCCGTTTCATATATGATACGATTTCCTCTATATCCTTGTCGCTTAAATTATCCCATTGATACTCCCAAGGTTTTTTCATGCTTATCCCGTCCTTTCTGCTCTGGATTTTTACGGCGTATAAACCAGAGAGAAGTTCTCTCCGGTTTATATCTAACGCCATTTGTTACTTTTCAACGCTTTTCCGTCCTCTTTTTTTGGTTACCGGAACCAGAGGAGTTATATCAGACTCTCCCTCAATGACAGTTTCCAATACGGAAGCTGTATCGTCTTTTTCTTTCAGATCGTCCATAGAAATCACACCCAGATTTATACCCAATCCCTCAATAGCTGTCTGAGGATTAAAAGCATCTTCATTTTTTATCAGAGTTTCCTCTTCTTCCTTTGCTTCTTTTACTTCTGGAATGACTGTATCCGGTTTCTTGCTCCCAGAATCCAGTTCATTTATAAGGCTGTCAACCTCCATAACTGACATATCCACATTCTTTCTAAGCCCGTCAATTATTTCTGCCATTTTCGGATATGCTTCTTTTTCAGAATCTGTAAGCTCCATCATACTAAAAGTACAAACTTTCGTCAGTTCCGTCTTAAACCTCTGGCACATGTTGAAAATCCGTTCAAACCTTGTTGAAGCCAACTTGTCAATGCCTTTCTGATAAACACCTCTACGAACCACTACAATCTCTCCAGAAGCCACCATGATTTTAATTGCTCCGGCAATTACTCCATCTGTAAATTCTTCACTGGAATGTTCTCGGATATACTCTGACAGTTCTTTTCTGTCCACTTCTGCTTTCTTTCCCATTAACTCGGTTATTAAACTTTTAGCCTCTGCTGTTTTTGAACTAAATACGGTTCCTTCCATTTTTTATGCTCCTTTTCTTTTTTTAATTTTTATACCCATACTATAACGCCGTTCTTTCCGCTTCGTCTGCTGACATACTGCAAGAAGATGCCTTTCATTTTTTAGGGACAATCTACAGTTTTAAGCCTTTTTCAATCCGAATGACCTCTTTCTCCAGCGGTATAACAGGTCTTTAAATATAAAAAATTAAAATATACCTATCCATACATTTACTGACAAAATGATAGCCATATACCTCCCGATAAACAGGCATACAAAAAGGACTGCAAGATTTCTCTTACAGCCCCTAAGCTCCCGACTACCGCTTCATAGATGTGTTTTCAATATCCTGTTGTGCCTCTTTGATGTAACGCAACAACCGCCTTGCCAAGTCCATACTATACTTGTTTGTTATAAGAGGATCACACCGTCTAATAATGCGGCTACGCAGAAGAACCTGTCTTGTTCTTCTGCTGGCAATCGTCATAAAATCGCCTTCAATACTCGTGAAGAAATGCTTCTTGATTTCATCTTCCGTGATCCGAATCCCCTTACCACGCTCCCTGTCTTTATCGCCAGCCATGATAAGCCCTCCTTTCAAAAAAAAATTTATATCACATATAAACTTACCATGCCTAAAATAAAGCCCAGCCCAGCCAATATAACTGCTATCCTACTTTTCCGGAAGAGTTTTCGTATATTTCCCAAGAAGCCCTTTCTCCGTTAAAATCCTTTCAGCCTGTTCCTTTACCAGAGCCACGCCTACGGGCTTTTTATCTTCCTGTAATAGTTCATCCAGACTATGCCCTTTCAAAGCCTCAGAAAGCCCTCTTACGGCTCCAGAACCACATTCCTCAAGCTCGTCCACCAATGTCCAGTATTTCAATACGGTATGCCTTGATACTCCGGCTTTCTTTTCACACTCTGCCTTTGTTCCATCCGGATAAAGCAGACGGTACGCCAGTACAGGCCACCATTTCAGAGAACGCCCAGAATCCACAGGCTCCCCTTTCTTCCTTTTCAGTTCTTTCTGCTCTTTCATGTATTCCAAATGTTCCTTGCGTGTCCTTCCGTTTCTCTTGATGGCTGGCGCAAATTTCACGCCGCACAACTGTTCACATGTAGACTTTCTTATAAACGGCCCTGTATAGTAATAACTTTTCAATGCACACTCTATATCAGACTTGGTAAACTGGTTTTCTCCGGCGTGCTCCGTCAATGAATCCAGATAGTCCAATAAACCATATGCGTCCTTTTCCAACTGTTCATAGGGAATCGCACAGTTCCTTGCCACAGACGCAAGACAGAAAACCATCCAGTAACGCTTTCCCTCTTTTGCATGGTTCTTTATAACATTCAGCACATTTACATACGCTCCCTTACCAAGATTACCCAGCCTTGGGATAGTCTCTTTCTTTTCCTCTTGCTGTTTTTCTTTAGGAGCCGTATATTCAATCTCATATATTTCCGGTGCTTTCATTAGCCGCCCACTATGTTCATCCTCAAAGGAAAGATCTTCACAAAATTGATTCATATAAGAAATTGATACAGTTTGACCTACTTGAAATGCCCTACAGATACCTCCCTCTTTGGTTCTCGTACCGACTAACCTGTACCTTTGTGCAATCCCCTGTTTCTCCAGCTCTTTATCCGTGATCCTCAGCCTTTTCCAGAGCGTATACATCAGACAGTATTTATAGTCGTCCAACGCTTCATACTGCTTATAGAAACTTTTCCTGTTTACACGGATCGGCTCTTCAAACACATAATACAGATGTACTCCACTCCCAGAGCAGACTAAATAAGTCGGTTTTGGAATCCTCAGCCCTCCGGAAGAATCCCTATCATACGCAAAACCACCTGTGAAGTTTTTCATAAGGCTCCGTAAACCCTCTTGATTGGGATCGTCATTTCCTATCAAGTCATCCACTTCCACAATCAACGCCGACAGCTCAAATATGTTATTCGCTACCATTCGTTTTCCAAGGTAGGTACATCCATTTGTGAAAGTTAAAACGCTGACCTCCCCAAGCTGACCTTCTTTTCCAAAATGTTCATAAATTCGATTTGCACTTTCAATTGCTTTCTCTAACCCGTCAAGATTTTCATCAAGGATTGTAACCTTTCCCTTTCCGGCACTCTTTGGCTTTACCACTGTCTGGATTATTACCGAGCCTCTTGTTTCGCTGTTGTCCTTTACAGACCGCTCCTGTAAACACTTTCTAAAAATTGATGTATAAAAATCCTTTGGGGTGACTTCCAGGAACCCGTACGCCTTCATCCAGTCCCCCATCAGATCCGCTCTCGATATTGCCATGAATCTCCCTCTTTTCGTAACTTCACTTTTTCACAAAATGTAAATAATGTTTTAGATGATGCCTACGCAAAAACAATGCTTCCATCACTTACGAGATCCTGTTTATAAATATTCATTATTTATTTCTCTACTACTCCTCCTATTACCCCCTATTCTACTGCTCTATTACTCCCCCTAATGCTCCCCCTATTTTCTAGATACAGGCACCCCCCTATATTATACAATAAGCTATTGCACAATGCAAAGTTAAGGGTTTTTTATTCAATGTAGTTGCATAAGTATGCATATTATCACTATTAAACAATGGCTTTTTACACACTGTTGGATTTTCCTGTTTCATGCCTCCTTTCCATTTTACACGATTATGAACTAATATACAATGACTTTTTGCATATTGATGTATTTTCCAAGATTTACGCTTTCTTTTATTTTACGCAATTACAAACTATTAAACAATAACTTTTTACAAGCTCTTTTCCATCAAAAAAGCACCCTTATTTTCGAGTGCTTTCCTGTTATATCGCATGATAATATTTTAAGGCTTCTATGATATACTTCCGTTTATTTGGTGTACACTTTCGCCTCACTGGTTCATCGCCCTTTATTAAATGTTTATTGACTTTCATTTTCATGCCGTAATCGCGCTTTACATCTGCTATATCTTTTAGCTGAAGCTTTATACCATATTTATCAAAGACATATTTTCTTATATTAGTATAAGTTGGTCTGCTATCTTCAAATAACCTGTCGCTGTCGATCATAAGCGAGACTTCAATTTCAAACTCATAGTCCTTTTCATTTCTTTTTTGAGTTAATAAAACACACGCCTCCGCCATTGCTTTCAGCAAATTCATGTGCCTTACCCAAGCCATAGCGTCTGTTTCCTTATCCGGTGCCGAATTCTTTTCCAGCAGGCCAGTCATAATGACTTCCACTCTTTTCTCCGCAATCTCCTGCACTTCATACAAATGCGGAAACAACTGCTCCGTCAGAACCAGGTCATCAAACAGCATCGGATTATGTTCCTGCAGAAACACTTTGCGCATCCTGCCATACTTGTTCAAAACCTTATCTTCCAATGGTTTTAATTCAATTTCCGGGATGAAATAGTCTCCCACAGGCATACAATTTTTCTGATTCTTCATTGTATTTTCCTCCGTAAATCTTTATATTCTTACGGCGAAAATCGGTTCAAAACATGTGTTTTTCATATCGGAGCTTTCAAAAAATTGGCGTACAAAATGGCGTACTTGAGGGTGTTTGAGTGCCGAAAAACGTTGATTTTAAAGGCTTTTTCGAGGGTCGTTTGATATCATGCCGTGGCAAATAAATAGTACTTTTATCATATATCTAAAACTCCTTGTAAATGCTTGATTTTCCTTAATTTTACGCTACTTTTCGGCATTTCCACAACAGAGGCATTTTAACCACAACTTAGTATAACTACGCCTATTTTCACTTGTTTTTTCCATCATTTGTCGATTTCCTAGAAGCTATACTACCTCTTTCTGCCTGTTTTTCTCTGCATCATCATGATTCAGATTCCCCACATTTCTCCACATACCGCCTCCGGTAATACTCCATCGTACGGTACTCAATAATATCTTTCATCTGTGCCTTAAAAGAATTTATCTTGATTACATCCGCCAGTTCATCTCGAATCGCCAATGCATAGCCTGCTTTATCTACAAAAAAACCTTTCCCTGATGATTTCAAAAACTTAATCGGCATACTTTTAGCTTTATTTAAATGTTGCTTATCAGTTATCTTCTGATATTCCTCGTAGGAAAACACATTCGGAAAGTCCTTCCAGTTGGTTCCATGGTTAAAGAATTTCTTCCAACTCTCCAGCAGTTCATCATCTGTAATAGCTAACCTTACATTACCTTCATTGTAGAATCCATATAAAATTGGCATTTTGTAGACTTTCTGCATGTCGGTCATTTCAATCAAATGCAGAAACTCTCTTCCCATTCCAGAATAAACCTGGAGCTCTTCTTTCGATAATTCATGCATTTCATAAAGGAAATCCATATATCGTTTAAATGGATTCTCCTTGGAATGTTTCATACAGTATTCATAAATATCCGTATCCATATTGGTGAACAATTCCATACGTGTTGGCACTTTTCCATCTAACAATTCTTTTACACGATAATACTCCTGCTCAATTCTTTTCTTGACAGATAGGGATTTCTTATCTATTTCTCGGAAAAGATCAATTAACTGCATATCAAAATCTACAATACAATCATCCGGATACCCAATTTCATAATAATCGCAAACTGTTCTTTCTCCAATACATGCATCACCACTCAGTAAAAACGGAGCTCTTCCAGCTTTCTCATAGTTTCCGATAAAATCAAGAACATTAACATATTCTTTTCCTCTGCAAGTACGTAGACCTCGCCCTAATTGTTGTAAGAATACGGTCGGGGATTCTGTCGGTCTCAAAAACATAACCATGTCAAGAGCTGCAATATCCACACCTTCATTAAACATATCTACAGAGAAAATAACCTGTATATCTTGATTTTTTAATCTCTCGATTGCCCGGTTTCTTTCTTCTGAAAATTCACCATCAGCATTACTGTATACAGCTACAGATTTTACACCTCGTTTGCAAAATTCCTTTGCCATTTCTTCTGCATGTTTCCTTGAACTGCAGAAACCTAAAGCACGTTTAGAGTGATATTTTTTGTAATATTTATAAATTAAATCATACCTCTTAACATTGCCAATATATTTATCATTCAAATCCTTCTCATCGTATCTTCCTTTCACTACTCGAAGGGTCGAATAATCTGTTTCATCATAAATGCCATAATAATGAAATGGTACCAATGCACCCTTATTGATTGCTTCTTTCAAAGTAATCTCATATGGAACATTGTAATCGCAAATTTCATAAATAGATTTTCCATCCATTCTTTCTGGTGTTGCAGTAAGCCCCAGCATAAACTGTGGTTTAAAATAATTTACTATTTTTTGATACTGCTCAGTAACTGCGTGATGAAATTCATCAATCACCAAATACGTAAAGTAATCCGGAGCGAAATACTCCTCTGTCAAATATTCACTTCTACCCAAAGTTGCTACAGAAGCAAAGAGTACAGATTTTCCTGTGTCCTTTTGTTTTCCATAGAAGAAACCATAGTCATCTGAATGACGTACGTTCTTAAATGATACAGCTGCCTGCTTTAATATTTCTTCTCTATGAGCAACAAACAATACTCTTTCATACTTTGCAGAATCGAATGCTGCCAAATACGTCTTTCCAACGCCTGTTGCCGCATGAACGAGTCCACGTACAGCCCCCTCTGCTCTGCTATTATCCAATGCACATAGAGCTTCTATCTGTGCTCCTCTTGGCTGAAATAACATTTCAACCTTTGTATCAATATCTTCCTGATCATACTTTGCAAGATCCTTCGCAATCGCCGGCTTATGCCAGTTTTTTGAATATCTCGTAAGTTCTGCATCATCAATTGCATATGAGTGATTTTCAAATAAATCTACAAACGTTTCATAAAACAAGTTAAAATTCTGACTATCCTGTTTGCTGTTAAAACGATAATTCCATTCAATTCCGGAAGTTAATGCACTTCTGGAAATATTGGAGGATCCAATATAAATTTCACTCATATTTTCATAATGAAATATATATGATTTCGGATGAAAAGAACGCTCCTTATCGTTGTAGAAACGTAATTCCACCTTATTGCCCAATTCCTTTTTGATCAGAAACAGAGCTGACGGCTGCGTAATTCCCAAATAATTTCCAGTCAGAATACGAATTTGGACACCACGATTCAAAGCTGCTTTTAAATCTTTCAGCAACATTCTTACACCGGACTCCATAAGAAAAGCCACAATAATATCAATCTGCTTTGCCTGGGCCATACTAAGCTTCAACTGATAAAGCAAAAATCTGTTTTTGTTTCTATCTCCGGTCATGACATCCGTTGATTCAATATGAAATTTTTCTATTTCTAATTTTTCCTCAAAATCAGATTGAGCCATTGTTCTTCTCCTCTTCCCGGTCGCACATCCGAAGTAATCCATTGTTCTTCGATTTCCAATTCCGGAATCTTCTGTAATAATTTACCAAAAGTATCTTCGGTCATATCCGTAAAATATCTTCCATTTCTTTCTCCAGAAAATATACCATACTTAAACGAAGTGTAAATGATTCCATTTGATTTTACAGCAATTGTCATCTTTTTCATCACATCTTCTAAAGCACTGAGATTCAGATGGAGAATGGATGAACATGCCCAAATGCCATCGTATTTCACTTCTTCTGATAGCTCTTGAAAATACATGTGTTTCACTTCAATACCAGTAAACTCGCTTGCCAATTTACAGAGTTCTGCAGATCCATCAATAGCATCTACCCGGTAACCTTGCTCCAAAAAATATTTTGTATCCCGACCAGAACCACAACCAAAATCAAGAATATATGCTCCGGTTTCCAGTTTACTTAAAAATCGATTCTGCATATGATAGAATTCTACATTGGCTGTAGTCTCTACAAATAGGTTCGCATTTTTATTATAATATTCAATCGTTTTATCAATCTTTCGCATTTCCTTTGCCTTTCTAACTTCTTCTTATAGCTTATCTCAATGTCATACCTCAACGAATCCATACTATTCACAAAAATTTTATTCATTTTCCACTCTGATGATACCCATGATATGTTTTTTCGGGAAATCAACTATCACATTATAATTTTCTGTTGTGACATCAGACACGAGTACTTTATAATATTGTAATGCCAAAAAGAGACCGAATTATATTCTGTCTCTTATAATGATTATTTCATATTGGCTCTCTTCAAAACTTTTTATATCTTTTCATATTTGTACTGTCCTCATAAGGAACCCAAAAACCTTTTTTAACATATAAATGCCTCCTTCCACTGCTACTCCTTCTCTCCTTCATTTGCCTCTTCCATTTCCACCTGCTCCTGGCCGGCTCCATCTTCAAACCGTACCTGCAGTACGGCCTGCGGCCAGTTGACAGAAACATAGGCCCTCTTATCTCTGGCCTGTGCTTCTTTGTCGAATATTTCCAGAAGCTCCTTCAAAACCTCCCTTGTTAAATATCCGCCCCTCCAGTGAAATAAAAGTATTTTTCCTTTCTTTACTGCCTGCTTTGTCCGACTCTGCACGGTATCCATCGTTGTCCAGGAGATTTTCTTTTCTTTATAGTAGAAATGATCGGAATCACTGCAGACCGGTACCTTCCAGATGACCGGCTCGTGATCTCTGAAAATCTGCTTGTCCGACAAATTCACATAGTCATATCGTATAAGATTATTTCTTGAAAGCGTATTATCAAACGTTGCATCCAGATGATAATATTGTCCGTCGATTCGAACTACATTCCAGGCATGTCTGTACTTGATTCCCTTGTCCGGATTTGCCTCTGACAGCGCAATGATACACCAGATGTTCAGCTCATCACAAAGAATTTTCACTGCTTTTGCGATTCCCTCACAGACAGCTGTTCCATTCCCCAAAGCTCCGATAATTTCATGGGAATATTCCTTCTTCAGCTTATCATATTTCACATTTTCTGCAATAAAATCATGGATAAAAAGTTCTTTCTCTTTCTCATTTAAATTTACCGCCTGACGGGTCAGTTTTTTCACTCTTGACTCCATTGCCTGCCGGTGTTCCCTGATTTTATCCTTTGAAAACAGATACTTTGGTATCATCTCCACTGCTGTAGAATCTGCATGATACCTGTAGGAAAATGTCACTGAATAAAACACCTCCGGGCAGTCCATGCGAAGCATAAAATAAATATCCGACAATTCCTTCTTAGACACCATTGGCACTGCAAAAGAGTCCTGAAGATTTAACAAACCTGTTTTCATTGCATAGTAAGCCTTTTGTTGCTCTTTATTTAACTGGTCATAATAATAGTGACTAGCTTTTGCCATATTTTACCGCCTTTTCATCTCTTCTATTCCGCTATAAACCGCTGTTTCATTCCACTGCGTTCCACGAAAACGTTTCTAAGCTATGGAAATCCTGTCCACATCGTATCACCCTATTTCCTTGTGATCACAGTCGCAATGGTGTTCATTTTCTCTTTCGATTTTTTGAAAATCATAAAAAATTTAGTTTTCCCCATACAGGCATGACACATAACCCAGAAGATACCGACATGAAATTTTCTTCTAAAAAATCACAAAACATACTCCAGCTGCCGATCATATGGTTCTTCTTCCACATGCTTCTGGTTATATTCAGCGGCATCCACACAGCCCATTGAATGATAAAATGCCTGGCTTTCCACAGCGGAATGAGATGAGAGATATAGTTTTTTTGCCCCTTGTTTTCTTGCCCATTCTGCAGCTGCAAGAAACAGTTCTTTTCCAATTCCTTTTCTCCGCATATCCTCAGAAACATGAAGAGAAGATAAATCATAATATAAATTTTCTCCGCCAAAAAAACCACGCTCTACGGATACAAAGCCTTTCAGTACATCATTCAGAAAGGCGCCATATACAAATCCATCCGTATGTGCTGTGTTCCGTAAACAGCCAATCAAGGTTTGATAGTCTTCTTCTGTCCAGTCATCAACAAAAGGATCGGAACGAACAACCCACTTATTATTTTCGCGACGCAGACATTGATCAACAACCTGATGACGGATAAAACCACAAAAAAGCTTACGATCAATTTCCTCTTCTTTCAAAATCATGTATTTTATCATTTTTAGTTCCCTTTTCTCTGCTCTTTCCGCCGATTCAACGCTTTCAGCCTTTGCATTTATTTCATTTACTATAACATATTTACAGCAATATTTATACTGCATTTGCATATTATCTTCGCCATTTCAGACACAAAATCCATAGGAATCCAAGCAGGAAACTCTCTTTGTTTCTCCTCATACTTTTCTGCACAAAAGGCTCTGTTTGCATAGAAATATTTCCTTCATAGAAATATTTCCTTGAACGCAAAATCCGGCAATGTATGGATTTCTCTCCACACATCGCCGGATGTTCCATGTCAACTTACCTTGCTTCGTTCGCTGTCTCTGGCGCTTTAATATCCATAAAAGATCTGCGCAATCGGCGAACTCTTATCCAGAAGCAGCGTGTTGTTTCCATTCTTCAAAGAAGCCTTCGCTGCATCCAGGGAACGTACAAAATTGTAGAAATCTGCCTTACTCTCGTCGTTATAGGCCTGGGACAGGATCTGCATGTACTGGGCTTCGCCCTCTGCCTTAATTTTCTCTGCCTCAGCCTTAGCTTTAGACTTCATCACAGACACCTCTTTGGTAGTGTCGTTCTTGATTTTCTGAGCAGAGGAATTACCCTGAGCTGTATAGGAAGCCGCTATGTTGTTTCTCTCGGAAATCATACGCTCGTAAACAGACTGCTTGTTGTCGTCCGGCATATCCAGAGATTTTGTCTCTACAGCCAGAACCTTGATCCCGTATCCGTCCAGCGAATTTCCGATATTGTTGCTGATGTCCTGAGCCAGCTTTCCGTTTCTGTTTTCAATAATCTCAGCCTGATCCATGTTGGAAATCACAGATTTCAGGGAAGAGAATACAGATGCGGAAATACGGGACTGGGCCTGAGCCACCTGACCGTTTAAGTGTCTGGTAAACAGCACCGGATCGGAAATCTTCCAGAGAACAAAGGCGTCTGCGATCATACTCTTTTTGTCCTTTGTAATTACGTCTGACTGCGGAATATCATAAATCTGCAGTGCTTTCGGAATCGAAGAGCTGTTCTGAATAAAGGGAACCTTCAGGCTTACTCCCGGGTTTTCTTCTACACGGACGATCTCACCAAACTGACGAATCAGCTTATATTCATTGGGATAGGTCACAACCAGAGAGGAGCCCAGTAAAACAAGAGCTGCCGCTGCCGCCAGACCTGCTATCATACCTTTCTTTTTCACTGTGCCACCTCCTCACCTGTTTCTGACGCAGAACTGTTTTCTTCTGATACACTGCTCTGCTGATTTACTCCTGCAGATGAATTCTGAGCAGCCCCGTTACGGGAAGCCGATCTTCCTGCTTCTGCCGCAGCAGTAAAGCTGTCTAAGGGCAGCATTTTCTGCGTGCCGTTTTCATCTACAATAAAGAGTCTCATGCTGGGCAGCACATCCTCCATCGTTTCATAGAACATTCTCTGCTTGGTAATCAGCGGATATTTGCTGTACTCTGCATACATCTGTTCAAAACGGGCCACCTGGCCTTCTGCCTCATTGATACGGGACTGCTTTTCTGCCTCTGCATTTTTAATAATCTGGTCACACTCTGCCTCTGCCTGCGGAATTTTTTCATTCCTGTCTTTGTTGGCATTGTTGATCGCTGTTTCCTTGCCCTGCTTTGCGTTTTCTACGTTTTTAAACGCATTCAGAACTTCCTGAGTAGGCGGAAAAGCATCCTGGATCGTAATATTTACAACGGAAAGACCAATATCCTCCTGAATCATCCGATTTGTCAGCTTTTCTTTAATCTCAGACTGAATCTCCGCTTTTCCCGTAGTGATAACGTCGTCTACGTTGTACACACCTACAGTATCACGGATGTAGGACTGAGCCAGCATCTTCAGCGTTGCCTCCGGATCTGAGGACGCATAAAGATATTTCACCGGATCGTCTACCATATATTCCAGATAGAATTCTGTATCTACAAAGTTGAAATCCTTGGTAATCATAATACATTCTGCCAGCTTGCTCTCTCCTGTCTCAGGATCGTAGCCAATAGGCATTCCCTTGATGACCTTAGATACCATCCGAACATTCTGAATAAAGGGAATTTTAAAATGAAGTCCTGCCTGTGACTCTGCATGGGGACTTCCCAGGGTTGTCACAACTGCATAGTTTTCCTCATCCAGCACATAATAACAGCTGCTTCCTAAAAATACCAGAAGCACAATAGCCAGCACAATCCCCGCCCCACGGGCTGCCCGGCGTTTCTTTTTCACTGGATTGCCATTGGAGTCGAAGCGTTCCGGCTCCGGCTGCTTCTTTTCTTTTTTCTCTTTTTTTTCTTTCTGCTCCTCGTTCTGAAGCCGTTCCCCCTCTTCTTTTATTTTTTTCAGGAAATCTTCAAACGGATTCTCACCATTCATCGGATTTCCTCCCGACGGACCATTTCCAAAAGGCCCTCCGCCAAAAGGATTTTGTATCATGCTTTCCCCATCCTCTCCTGTATATTTCCCGTCCAATTCTCCAGAATATCCTCTCTGATGAAATGCGGATATAACTCATTTTATCTTTTTTTCAGATAAATTGCAATCTAATTGCCGGTCTTTATACACTTTTAATATCTTTATGAATATTTAAGATATTTCTGCCTATTTTCCTTCCCTTTTTTCAAAATCGCAGATATGTCTAACTGCAATCAAAGCCCTGTTCCCCCTCTGATCTGCAAAGGAGCAGAAGCTGACAGCCAGTTTCTGCCTCAGCTCTGCTCCTTTTTTGTAACAGTCCTGTCCCTTTTTTAGATATGGGGACACTCCTTCGATTAGTGATGGAATAGACGGATTCCAGTAAATGCCATAGCAATTCCATATTTATTGCAGGTTTCAATGACATTGTCATCCCGCACAGAACCGCCCGGCTGAGCAATATATTTTACGCCGCTCTTATGGGCACGCTCGATGTTATCTCCAAATGGGAAGAATGCATCGGAGCCTAAAGCAACCTCGGTCATACCATCTAACCATGCGCGCTTCTCTTCTTTCGTAAATACCGGCGGCTTCACCTTGAAGGTCTTTTCCCATACGCCGTCAGCCAGAACATCCATGTATTCATCACCGATATATACGTCAATCGCATTGTCTCTGTCCGCCCGCTTAATGCCGTCTACAAACTGCAGATTCAGCACCTGAGGTGCCTGACGCAGATACCAGTTGTCTGCCTTCTGCCCTGCCAGTCTGGTGCAGTGTACCCGGGACTGCTGTCCTGCTCCAATACCGATAGCCTGTCCGCCTTTTGCATAGCATACAGAATTGGACTGAGTGTATTTTAAGGTAATCAGAGAAATAATCAGGTCAATCTTTGCCAGTTCCGGAATTTCCTTATTGTCAGTCACCACATTGGCAAGCATCTCTTTATTGATATCCAGGTTGTTTCTTCCCTGCTCAAAAACTACGCCAAATACCTGCTTGCGCTCAATGGGATCCGGCTCATAGTTTTCATCGATTTCAATAACACAGTAATTTCCATTTTTCTTGGATTTCAGAATTTCCAGCGCCTCCGGCTCATATCCCGGAGCAATGACGCCGTCAGAAACCTCGCGCTTAATCAGACGCGCTGTATCAGCGTCACACACGTCAGAAAGAGAAATAAAGTCACCGAAAGAAGACATTCTGTCTGCGCCTCTGGCTCTTGCATATGCACTTGCCAGGGGAGACAGCTCTCCCATATCATCAACCCAGTAAATTTTTCTCATCGTCTCATCCAGAGGCAGACCTACAGCCGCGCCTGCAGGGGAAACATGCTTAAAGGAGGTAGCTGCCGGAAGACCGGTTGCCTTTTTTAACTCTCTGACCAGCTGCCAGCCATTAAATGCATCCAGAAGATTAATGTAACCGGGACGTCCGCTTAACACCCGGAAGGGAAGCTCTCCTCCATCCTTCATGAAAACCCGAGCCGGCTTCTGATTGGGGTTACAGCCGTATTTTAATTCCATTTCATTCATTGTTCTTCTCCTTTTCTGGTTTCACTATATTTTCCAGTTTTTCCTGTATTCCTTTTCCTGTATTCCTTTCCCTGGCTTCTGTTCCGCTCGTTCCTGTCAGAATATAGCATTCAGCCATACAGCTTCTTGCCCGCTACACTGGACAAGAAGCATCGGGCGTGGAATCTTCCTATTTGTTTTTGTTGACAATTCTTGTTTCGTAAGTACCGTCTGCAATGTTCAGATAACGTACAAACAGGGAAACCTTGTTGTCTGGATTCAGGCTGTTCCACAGCATCTCTGTAAATCCATCCATATCGTCCATCATCTCTACCAGCTTGGGTTCTCCCTCAAAGCTGGGCAGGGGATTGCCGTCGTGCATATAGGTATGGATAAAATGGCCTTCTCCTGCTGCCGGATTTTCATAAGCAAAGGTATACCGTCTGCATGAGGAAGGATCTCCGTGATTGCTCTTTAAAATAGACATGGCATAATTATAGGTTCCATTCTCAATATGCAGGATACCGGAAATCCGTGGGGTGTAGTTTGGAGCATCCGGCTCAAACTCACGGCTCCGCAGAGACTGCTCAAAGGTCATCTGCCGATCCATTCCCTCATAAATCGTATCTGTCTGGTCACCGTTGGTTACAATGGTTTTATTGCCCAGTACACGAACCGGTGCATAAATAATCAAGCTGGGATCCTCTAACTTGGCCGGATCAAAGGCCTCTGTGCGGATTCCCTCTCCTTCCTTTACAAACACCCTGTTGCGGCTGTTTTCACTTCTGCCCATAATAAAATAAGCCGTAACTGCCTTTTTTCCGTCCGGAGTTTTTCCGATAATAATTCCTCTTCCCGGATAAGCATTGTTTTTCAGTTCCTGTTCCAGAGATAATTTGTTCATCTCTTTTCTCCTTTCTGCAAAGGGCTTTCCCTTTTTCTTCCGATTCATGTCATTTTGTGGTTCTTTCCCATAAAACCAAAGAGGATGCGGAACGTTTTTCTTTCATAGGACACAATCCTGTAAAAGAAAAAAGCCGCCTGGGTACCACAAAAAATATGGCGCCCAGGCGGTCGGCATGTCTGTCCTCAAAATGCGCCTCTGCGCATTTCTCTGACAAAATGATACGTGCTCCCCTGTGGTTCCCCACTTATCCGCCAGTCGCACGTCACTACTTTTAATCATAATAGAATCCCGCAAGGAAAGCAAGTACTTTTTTCAATACTTTTTTTATCCCCTTATTCCCGTGGAATTCTTCTTCTCTCTTTCAGATCTGATTTTGCAGCAGTGCTGCAGAAAAATCTTTCAGGGGTTCACAGAACGATGGCCTGCTCAATCTTGTCTGCCGCTTCCTGAATCTCCTGGGGAAGCACCTTTCCTGTCAAAATCACATCTGCCTCATCCCGGCAGTCCGTCATGGACAGAAGCTCCTTTGCAGTAACAATTCCCTGATCCACAAGGCCCAGAGCCTCATCGAGAATCAGCAAATCACACTCGCCGGTTGTCAAAACCTTTCTGGCATAATTCAGCCCGTTTTTGATATTGCAGCACTCCTCTTCCTTCTCATCCGGAGTCAGACTCTCATAATAATGATCGGACTTTTCAAAACGGAATACCTTCAGTTCCGGTTCCAGACGTTTGAAAATGTCCAGGCTGTCCTGCCGTTTGCCGCAGCCTTTTAAAAACTGAATCACAATCACCTGCTTCTGCTGACTCAAGGCATAAAGTGCCTTTCCAAAAGCCATAGCAGTCTTCCCTGAACCATCGCTTCCGCAGATTACCTCGATTCTTCCTGTGTTCATCTTTCTGCACCTCATTCATATTTATCTGAACTGGTCTGTCTGTGTATAGCTTGGATATATTACCACATTCCCCTCTTTTTTGCAAGTCTATTGCATCGATTCTTCCACATCGGTGCATTCCAGCTTGCTTATGGATACTTCGTAAGCCACTCGCTTTTCACACTGGGTTTCACTGAGTTTTTTCGTATATTCCCGGCTCTGAACCCGGCCCCAGATGCGAACCCGTGTTCCCACATCAAAACCGGAAGCAAATCTTGCATTTCTTCCCCAGGCAATGCAGGGTATGTAATCAGATTTTCCATAAGGACGGTTTACCGCAAGCAGAAGATCTGCAATTTCTCTTCCCAACGGCGTTTTTCGATAAATTGGCGTCTTACATATGTAGCCGTCCAGAAAAATCTGGTTTGTTTTTGTATAATCTGTAAACTCCTCCATAAAATGAATTTCACGGACAAATACAGACAGAACCAGACGGTTTCTTACGCCTTCATGACGATTATAGGAACGAAACTGTCCGATTGCCTCCACGGTACAGCCCCGGTAATCCTCCCGCACATTCAGCAGGCGCTCTGATATCATCAGCGGAATAATATCTGCATTTTCACTGAGCCGGTTCACCGCTACATCCACCATATAAAATCCCTCTCCAAAGACCTCATGGCTGAAGGTGAATCCGGAAATAATTTCTCCAATCACACTTACCTTGTTGTTTTCAATTACTTTTTCTGACATAGTACTTCTCTCTCCTCATTTTTTACATTTTAGCTTTCTGCCAATAGTATATTTATGAAAGGGAAAGTACTCTTATGTAAAGATCTGATCGTCTTATTTTGACAGTTCTCCCTGTTTTCCCTCCTGCTCCCCGATTATTTTCCAGAAAAGGTGGTCATCTGACAAATTTTCTGTCCCGTTCAGACTTTATTTTTCCTTTTTGAGAAATACTTTTGTCAGGAAAAATCTCCTTCTGCAGCAAAAAAGTGCTGCAGCCTCATCCCTCCGGATTTCTTCTGCAGCACTTTTTCTTTTCTATATGGCCTCTCATTCAGGCTGTCTTCTGCAAACTTCTGCCTTTTGATTACGCTTTTTTCATTGCAGCTCTCTTGCGCATGGTCGGATCCAGAATCTTCTTACGGATACGCAGGTTGGTAGGAGTTACCTCCAGAAGCTCATCCGTGTCAATAAATTCCAGACACTGCTCCAGACTCATAATCTTCTTGGGAACCAGCTTCAGAGCCTCGTCGGCGCTGGAGGAACGGGTGTTGGTCAGCTTCTTGGTCTTGCAGACATTTACCTCAATATCCTCTGCCTTTGGATTCTGTCCGATTACCATACCGCCGTAAACCTTTTCTCCCGGTCCTACAAACAGAATGCCGCGTTCCTGGGCATTAAACAGGCCGTAGGTAATGGTCTCGCCGCTTTCATAAGCAATCAGAGAACCTGTCTTTCTATAGTTTAAATCTCCCTTGTAAGGACCGTAGCCGTCAAAAATGGTGTTCATAATACCATTTCCCTTGGTATCGGTCATAAACTCTCCGCGGTAGCCAATCAGACCTCTGGAAGGAATGGAAAACTCCAGACGGGTATAGCCGCCGTTTGCCGGACTCATTCCCTGCAGTTCTCCCTTACGGGAAGTCAGCTTCTGAATAATAGCTCCGGTAAACTCCTCCGGAACATCGATATAGGCAATCTCCATGGGCTCTAATTTCTGATTTCTCTCATTGGTCTTATAAAGCACCTCTGCCTTGCTGACAGCAAACTCAAAGCCCTCGCGGCGCATATTCTCAATCAGGACAGACAGATGCAGCTCGCCTCTTCCGGAGACCTTAAAGCAGTCCGGAGACTCTGTCTCCTCTACCCGCAGGCTGACGTCAGTATTCAGCTCCCTAAACAGACGCTCACGAATGTGTCTGGAAGTAACAAATTTACCTTCCTGTCCTGCAAGGGGGCTGTCATTTACCATAAAGTTCATGGCAATCGTCGGCTCGGAAATCTTCTGGAAAGGAATGGATTCCGGATTTTCCACGGAACAGATGGTATCTCCGATATGAAGATCCGTAATACCGGATACTGCAACAATATCGCCTACCGTTGCCTCTGTTACCTCTACCCGGTTTAAACCGTCAAACTGATACAGCTTTCCGATTTTAACCTTGCGCTTTTTATCCGGATCGTGATGGTTTACAATCATACATTCCTGGTTTACCTTCAGAGAACCGTTATCAATCTTTCCGACACCGATACGTCCTACATACTCATTATAGTCAATCGTGCTGATCAGCATCTGAGTGTCTGCATCCGGATCTCCCTCTGGTGCAGGAATATAATCCACAATGGTTTCAAAAAGCGGACTCATATCCACTTCCGGATCCTCCAGCTCTTTTTTGGCAAAACCGGCTCTTGCCGATGCGAAAATAAACGGGCAGTCCAGCTGCTCATCCGATGCATCCAGATCCATAAACAGCTCCAGAACCTCATCAATAACCTCATTGGGTCTGGCTTCCGGACGATCAATCTTATTGATGCAGACAATAACGGAAAGGTCCAGATCCAGCGCTCTCTGCAGAACAAATTTTGTCTGAGGCATGGGACCTTCATAAGCGTCTACAACCAGAATAACTCCGTTTACCATCTTCAGCACACGCTCAACCTCACCGCCGAAATCTGCGTGTCCTGGTGTATCAATAATATTAATCTTCTTATCCTTATAGAAAACAGCTGTATTTTTTGACAAAATGGTGATACCGCGCTCACGCTCAATATCGTTGGAGTCCATCACCCGATCTGCAACCTCCTGGTTGGCACGGAACACACCGCTCTGCTTTAACAGCTCATCTACCATGGTTGTTTTACCATGGTCTACATGGGCGATGATTGCGATATTTCTCACGTCTTCTCTCTTCATCTTCATAATACAAATCTCTTCTTTCTTTTTCTTCAAAAAAGCTAAGGATCCTTTGATTATCCTTAGCTCATGGTCTCATTCACAGTTTACTAATATAACATTATGCTTCCCAGATTGCAAGCAGTTTTCTCTAAAATCCGGCAAAATTTGCGGTTTTCCTGTTTTTTCTATTTTAAATTCCTATTCTTCAAAAATAACCAGTTCCCCGTCTGCCCTTCCGTAATACAGCTCCTGCTCTGTTTCTATTCCTGCCCTTCCTCCAGTCCGCTCTGTCACCGCCGCCGTAAAGCTTCCAATCTCTTCGTCTGGAACCAGAAGTGTCATCACAACCTTGTCTGTATACTCCGTATCCAGAGTATGAAGCCCCATCTGTCCGGCTATATACTGAATTTTTCCGATTCCATTATAATCTGTTTCCACCCGGATACGCGCTCCCGGCTGTTTTTCCACAATAACGCTGTTTTTCAGTCCTTCCTGAGCGGCTCCGGAGTAGGCTCGTACAAGGCCTCCGGTTCCCAGCAGCGTACCGCCAAAATACCTGGTCACCACTACACAGATGTTGCAGACCTTTTCTCCAAGAAGAACATCCAGCATGGGACGTCCTGCTGTCTGGGCCGGCTCCCCGTCATCGCTGCAGCGCTGCAGCTGTCCCTTGGTGCCGATCACATAGGCAGAGCAGTTATGTCTGGCATCCCAGTATTTTTTTCTCATTTCTTCTATAAATGCAATGGCTTCCTCTTCGCTTTCCACCGGTCTGGTATTGGCGATAAACCGTGATTTTTTCTCTGTCAGTTCTCCCTGACCGCCCCGATACAGAATCCTGCAGCTCTCCCTCATGGCAATCCTTCCTTTCCCTCTTATACGGCAGAATTTCCTTTTCCGGAGATTTTCTAAAATTCTCTCTGTCCGGCCATACTGATTACTGCCGGTTCCATCATAACAGGAATCAGAGATTCTTGCAAGGCATTCCCATTTTTGGTATAATAATAACTGGATTTTTTGGCGATAATCTCCAAAGGAGGACATCCGAAATGAATTACGGAAAAAAAGCAACCGAAAAAAAAATAAAGGCTGCCGGTTCCCGCAGCAGAAAATACACCACCCGGGTTTTTCTTACTTTCTTTAAAACCTGTCTGATTCTGTGTACCTTCTGCCTGATCGTAGCTGTCAGTATGGGTGCAGGCATGTTTATGGGCATTATTGACAGCGCTCCAGAGCTGAACGTGGACAGTATCGTTCCCACCGGTTACGCAACAACTGTTTATGACAGCGCCGGAAACCTGACAGATACCCTGGTCATGGCCGGCTCCAACCGGGAAGAGGCCAGCTACGACGAGCTGCCTCAGGATCTGATTGATGCCTTTGTAGCTATTGAGGATTCCCGTTTCTGGACCCACAACGGAATCGATCTCCGGTCTATTTCCCGTGCAGCAGTAGGCGTATTAACCGGCGAGAACAGAGGCGGCGGCAGTACCATTACCCAGCAGCTGATTAAAAACAACGTCTTTAACGGCGGCATGGAAACCAGCTTTGGCGCCAAGCTGGAACGAAAGATTCAGGAGCAGTATCTGGCTGTTCAGCTTACCAAATCCATGGATCGGACGCTGATTATTACCAACTATTTAAACACCATTAACCTTGGAAAAAATGCTCTGGGCGTGAAGGTTGCCGCCCGAAGGTACTTTAATAAAGAAGTGTCTGATTTGACACTCTCTGAGTGCGCGGTCATTGCCGGCATTACCCAGAACCCTTCCAAGTACAATCCCATCAGCGGTCAGGAAGCCAATGCGGAAAAGCGCAAAACCATTCTTCAGTATATGTTTGATCAGGGAATGATCACCAAGGAGGAACAGGAAGTGGCTCTGGCCGATGACGTTTATTCCAGAATCCAGACGGTTGATACCACCTACAAGGCCACATCTACTCCCTACAGCTATTTTACGGACGAGCTGACTCAGCAGGTGAAGGACACTCTGATGGAGAAGCTGGGTTACACAGAAACCCAGGCTCACAACCTCCTTTACAGCGGCGGTCTGCAGATTTATACTACTCAGGATCCAGCAATTCAGAAAATTGTAGATGAGGAGGTCAACAATCCGGACAATTATACCGCAAAACGGTACTCAGCAGAATACCGCCTTTCTGTCACTCATGGAGACGGAACCACAGAGCATTACTCAGAAAGAGATATGCAAAGCTGGCATAAAAATGTTCTGGGCGATTCCCATGACGGACTTTATGACAGCGAAGAAGAGGTGCAGGCTGATGTAGACAGCTACAAGGCATGGCTTCTGAAGGAAGATGATACTATTATCGGGGAATCCCTGACCAAAATTCTTCAGCCCCAGGTTTCCTTTGTCCTTATGGATCAGAAAACCGGTTATGTAAAAGCTATCAGCGGCGGCCGGGGCGCAAAAACAGCGAATCTGACTCTGAACCGCGCCACCAACACGCCGAGACAGCCTGGCTCCACCTTCAAGGTGATCAGCGCCTTTGCTCCGGCTCTGGACACCTGCGGAGCCACCTTAGGAACCGTATATTACGATTCTGTTTACAGTGTCGGAAATAAAACCTTTAACAACTGGTATGGTCAGAAATACACGGGATATTCCAGTATCCGGGACGGAATTATTTACTCTATGAACATTGTCGCCGTCCGCTGCCTGATGGAAACTGTCAGCCCGCAGCTCGGTCTGGAATATGCAGAAAATTTCGGCATTACTACATTGACCTCTCAGGATCTGGGTGCATCTCAGGCTCTTGGCGGTCTGACCCTCGGCACTACCAACCTGGAACTGACTGCCGCCTATGCATCCATTGCCAATGAGGGAATCTATACCAGACCGGTATTTTTCACTAAGATTCTGGATCATGACGGCAAAATCCTGATTAACAACGAGCCGGAAACCCACCGGGTACTGAAGGATTCCACTGCTTTCCTTCTGACAGACGCTATGGCTGGATCTATGGAAACCAACCGGAAATTCGGCAGCTCCATTAATTCCACCAGTGCCAGAGCCAATATCCCCGGCATGTCCAATGCAGGAAAAAGCGGAACCACTTCAAAAAATAATGATATCTGGTTTGTGGGCTATACCCCCTATTATACAGCAGGAATCTGGGCAGGCTGTGACAGCAACCAGAAGCTGACAGCTCAAAACGGCGGAACCTCCTTCCACAAAAACATCTGGCGCAATATTATGACAAGGGTTCATGAAAATCTAAGCGATCCAGGCTTTACGGTTCCTGACAGTGTAGAGACTGCTCAGATCTGCCGCAAATCCGGAAAGCTGGCTATCCCAGGCGTCTGCACAGAGGATCCCCGCGGTAATGCCGTTTATACGGAGTATTTTGCCAAAGGCACGGTTCCTTCTGAGATGTGCAATACTCATGTACGCGCTACGGTCTGTGCAGAAACCGGTCTGCTGCCAGGAGACAGTTGCCCGCGCACCGCTCTCATCCGGATCGCACTTCCTGCAGATGCAAATGGAACGACCGACGATTCCCCATACGCTCTGCCAACCGAGCAGTGTCCGGGACACACCTCCATTCCCCTTCCACTGACACCTGACGGACCAGGTTCCTCTGAGTTTCAGGGACCCGGCGGAAGTCTTGGGCCTGTAGGTCCTGGATATGTCAACGGCGGAAGCACCGTATCCTCGCCTACCGGCGGCGTATCAAGAGGCCCTGGACTTGACTAAGTCTCTTCGGTCTTTGCCCTGTAAGATTTTTTATGTCATAGGAAAGTGCGCTCTATGACATAAAAACGCTCCGCGAGGATCACCATGGGTTGGAAGAGAATTTTGTCGCAGAAGCGACCCGCCGCAGGCGGAGAAGCTCGCTCGCGAGTTTCTTTCTTGTCAGAAAGCTTTCGAATAAAAGAATGGATCGATATTCAGAAATCAGTTCTGCAGCAGGAATTTATTTTCATTCCTGCTGCAGGCTTTTTTTCCAGAAAATACAGAAAATATAGAAAATAGAAACAAAACTGATATCAGAAAACTGCCTTTACCACAGTCTGGGCATCCGCATCAATGACCCCAAAAGTATTCAGTCTCAGCTTTGGAATTACAGGAAGGCTGACAAAAGCCAGCGTCATAAATGCATCAATGGTATCTGGTATTCCCATCTCCTTCAGCTGCTCCTTCATCTCCTGCAGCTTCTGCTCCACAACCTCTGCCGGTGCATCTGTCATCAGACCTCCTATGGGAAGAGGAAGGGCTTTTTGTACCTTTCCGTCCACGGCAATAGCCAGACCGCCTTTGTTTTCTCTCACACAATTTCCTACAAGAACCATATCCGCGTCATTCGTTCCGACGACAATCAGATTGTGGGAATCATGGGCAATGCTGGAGGCTACAGCCCCTTTCTTCAGTCCGTATCCATGTAAAAATCCCAGTCCCATATGTCCTGTTTCGTGATGGCGCTCAAATACAGCCATTTTTATAATATCCCGCTCCAAATCCACTCCCGGCGCATATCCTTCCTTTTCTTTCCAGGGAACAATCATTTCTTCAGTCAGAAGCTCATTGTCCTGCAGACAAATGACTCTCTGATTCTCTCCTGTTTCCTTCACTTCCAAATCCGAAAGCCTGATTTGGGGCATGTGGAAGGAATCATATACTCTCTTTTCCATTTCTGGAAGAAGGATAGGACGATGGGGCTTTTCCCCCAGAAATTCGCCATCTTCTGCCACCAGACGGCCATCCTTGTATACCTGTTCAACCTGGAAGGTTTTCAGATCCGAAAGAACCGCCAAATCTGCCCGGTAGCCGGGAGCAATAGCTCCCCTGTCCTTTAGTCCAAAATACCGCGCCGCATTGTAGCTTCCCATACGAATAGCAAGAATGGGATCTGCCCCCTGCTCCACTGCCCTTTTGATAATGTAATCAATATGTCCCAGACGAATCAGATCGCCCGGATGCTTATCATCGGTTACCAAAAGTCCCCGTTCACAGTATGGATACTGAAACATCGGCATCAGAGCATTGAGGTTTCGGGCTGCCGTACCTTCCCGAACCATAATCCACTGTCCACGGCTAAGCTTTTCTCTGGCTTCCTCCCACTGAGAACACTCATGGTCAGAAACCACTCCGGCTGTCACATAGGCATTCAGTTCTCTTCCGGAAAGAAATGGCGCATGTCCATCTGCCAGCCGCCCGTTTTCCCGCGCATCAGCCAGCTTATCCAAAATCGCCTCGTCGGCCTGTACGGTTCCAAAGGCATTCATCAGCTCTGCAAGACCGAGAACCTCCTTCCTCTCATAAAAAGGCCGAAGCTCCCGAGCCCCCAGCACTGCTCCAGATTCATCCAGATCTGTTGCCGGGACACAGGACGGCAGCATAAAATAAACATCCAGATCCAGCACTTCTGCATACTTCATCATATATTCAATCCCCGCTGTTCCTGCCACATTGGCAATTTCATGGGGATCTGTAATAACAGCTGTTGTGCCGTGAGGCATGACTGCCTGCTGAAAATCTGCCGGAGAGACCATCGAGCTCTCTAAATGGATATGGCCGTCAATAAAACCGGGGCAGACCGTTTTTCCTTTCAGGTCTACCTCTCTCTCCCCATCGTACTGACCAAGCCCTACAATGTATCCTTTTTCTATGGCAATATCTGCCGTTTCCAGTTCACAGGTAAATACATTTACAATGGAAGCATGCTTCAGCACCAGTTCTGCTTTCTTTGCTCCTGATGCAGCCTGGATTCTCTGTCTCAGCGTTTGATTCTTATCCATGTATCTCACTCCTCCTTGCATTATTTTCTAACTATTCTCTATGTATCTTTTATTTTTGCGATTCTTTTCATCGTTATTTTCTATTATCATAATATAAACTCATTTAATAGTCAATCAAAAGACTTTTTTGCGCAAAAGAGCAGAAAAATACACCTTCCCTTTGTCAGATTCCTTTCCATAGAAAACCGCAAGAATTATGAAAACAAAAAAAGGGGACTTCTGATATGATATTTTTTGATATGATATTTTCTGGTATGATATCTTATAAAGGAGGAAATCAATGGAAAACAAAACTGTCATTAACATAGAAATGGTGATTGAGTATATTGAACATCATCTGGACGGCAAACTGGATCTGGAAACCATTGCCCTGGATTCCCATTATTCCAAATATCATCTGCACCGCATGTTTACTTCCACAACAGGGATGACCATTCACGATTATGTTCAGCGCCGTCAGCTGACCGAAGCCGCAAAGCTTTTAGTTTTTTCCCAAAAATCCATTCTGGAAATTGCACTGAGCTGTGGATATGAAAGCCAACAGGCCTTTTCTTCCGCTTTTAAATCTATGTATAAAATCACGCCTGCAGAATATCGAAATCACCAGGAATTTTATCCTCTGCAGCTTCGATTTACCCTGTGCCGGAACACAGAATCCAAAGAATTTACCCGAGATGACATTTGCCTTGCCAGACAAAGTGATATTCCAGCCTGGATGGAGCTGATGCGTCTTGTCATCGACGGATACCCGGTTATGAATGAGGACGACTATTTAAAAGAAATAACAAAATGCATCCAGGAAAAACGCGGCCTTATTTTAAAACAGCATGAAACTCTGATTGGAGCCATGGCATACTCCCTCTCTCCCTGCTCCATTGAATTTTTAGGCATTCACCCTCAATATCGGAACCGTGGCATTCAAAAGCTGTTTTTGGATACGCTTTTAAAAGAAATCCTTCCGGGACAGGAGATTGCCATGACCACCTACCGGGAAGGAGATAAAGCTGATACTGGCTACCGCAGTCTGCTGAAACAGCTGGGATTTGCAGAAAGAGAGCTGTTGGTCGAATTCGGCTATCCCACACAGCGTTTTGTATATTCCCCGGAACCGCAGAAGGAGGATTCCCATGAAAAAATCGCAGAATAGCTGGAAAAGACGAATCCTGTTATTTTTTATCAGTCAGTCCATCACTCTGTTTGGATCTCAGCTTGTACAAATGGCTGTTCTCTGGTATATCACTTTACAGACTGACTGCGGCGGGTGGATTGCTGCTTTTTCCGTTTTTTCTTATCTCCCACAGTTTTTCATTTCTTTTATTGGGGGAGTAATGGCAGATCGCCGGAACAAAAAACACCTGATCCTTGTCTCTGACGGACTGATTGCCGCTGTCACCTTTCTTATGATACTGCTCATGCCTCATCTCTCATCAGAGCCTGTATTTCTTACCGCCCTGCTGCTGCCGCTCTTATTTTGACCTCATACTCTCTCAGGACAACGCTCATGGCTGATATTCTCACTGCCATCCTTGGTATGGGAATCTTGTGCAGCCTCTCTCTTCCCACAGAGAAAAACCAGGAGGAACCGTCTTCCCCGCTGGACGAAATCAGCGTTGGCATCCGCTATGCCTGCTCCTCTGGAACAATCAGCAAAACATTGCTTATTTACAGCCTGTTTCTCTTTTTCACAGTACCTGCCGGGTATCTGTCCGGTCTTTATGTAAGCCGGGTCTACGGAAATACCTACTGGCATCTGACTGCAGTGGAGCTTGCCGGCTTCGGCGGCATGATGACAGGCGGTCTGATCCTGAGCTTCTGGAAACATGATACCTGTTACAATACCGCCCTGACAGCCGGACTGACTTTGTTTGGAACTATGGCAACGGCTATGGGTCTTGTACGCCATTTTCCCATATACCTTATCTTCATGATCTTGTATGGAATTGCCTTAACCATCGTACAAACTGCCCTTACTGCTATGATACAGAAAAATGCAGAGACATCTATGACAGGACGTGTCTTCGGCCTTATGAATTCCCTCTATTCCGTCTGTTACCCGGCCGGAATGATGGTATTTGGCGCATTGGCTGATAAAATCCCTCTCCAGTGGAGTATGATCGTTTCCGGCGCTGCACTCCTGATCCTTTCCTGCTTTTCTTATTGGGATAGAGAACTGAAAACAGACAGGTTCTGAGCCTCACATGAAATCTTAAAAAATACCTGGCATCCATTGTGCCGCCATCATCCCCACCCCAAAGGATGCTGCATTTGCAACAAACGCATATACCACAGCCAGCCATTTCGGTTGCTTCGTATTTCCCATTTTACTAAGCCAGCCATAAAAAATCCTTGCCTCTATTACAAACACAAATATCTCTAAAAGCACATAAAACAGAACAAATGCCAGCTGTCCTGCATTGTAATTTATAATGTTCAGCAACACATTTAAAACAATTTGAGTGCCGCCATTGACGCCGGCCAAAAGCAATAGCTGCTTTTTGTGCCTGTATCCAAACAGCAGCCCGATTATCATCTCAATCAGAATTGTTAAAAAAATACGCACCACCAGTGAAATCAATTCCTGAGAGTAGTCGTAGGAGCGGGAAGCTTCCAAAATCTTATTTGTACTGTTTGCTTCCTCATACCGAACCTCATTGATATGGATACCTTCCATATCTACTGTATAATAGGTATCAAAAGCATACCTTTCATAAATATCGCTTACTATAAAAGTCTGTGTTTCCGGATAATAGAGAAGAATCTTGAAGCTTTGCGGCGGATAATACGTCCATTCTATGTTCTTTGTCTCACTGACCTTCCATCCCTCCTGCAGGAAATAATATCCATCCGCATCCTGATATTCCGCAAATGCTTTCCATATCTCATAATCAAAGTCCGCATAAGAATAGCTTTTGTTATCACTATGCTTCGCATGGGACTCTACCCCGTCCCATGCTGAGGCAGGGCCTGTTGACTTCGTTTTTGAAAGCAGGGTCCCATAGCAAAGCTCGTCTCCCATATTCTCAAAACGAATCCGTACAGACGGCTTAGGCCCCATATCTGCCCTGACTGTTACAGGAAATCCCACTGTTATCATTACAGCACACAGAATAAGAAGAAAAACTGTTTGAATCCTCTTTATCTTCATCATGTCCCTCCCTCGCAATCTTCCAAACATGCCTCTTTGTTTTTTTATTTTATCATATGGATCTTAACATTTTATCACTGCTTTCTTATATTTATTTGACAATCTCTTTTATGTAAAAAAACATTCAGACGAAGGAATCGATAAAATCAAAAAGAACTTCTCGATAACTTAAAAGAGATGTCGCAAAACACAGGAATTCTGCTAGATATAGTGTCTTTCCTGCCGTTTGGCATGGTGTATCTAGTAGGAAACCCAGTCTGCGACATCCTCTTTACAGTCTCAGTATGAAATATTTTATACCCTATCTTAAATCAAGATACATAACAGCAAAGTCTATGTACTCTTCCTTTATTTTGAAATATGCCGGTGATGTTCCAATATGCCTGAAGCCAAATTTTTCATACAATCGGATTGCCTGCTCATTATCCTTTCTCACATCCAGATTGATGATTTCAATCCCGTTTTCCTTTGCATACTGAATCAACTCCTTCATAAGCATGCTTCCGATTCCCTGTCCCCAGTAACATTTTCTCACAGCAATACTTAATTCAGCCCGATGACTCATTCTGCGCGGCATTCCACTCAAGCTTCCATTTCCGACAATCTCACCGTCCTTGCAGGCAACCAAAAATATGGATGTTTTATCATTATGAAGATTTTCAAGAAACATTTCTTCCTGTTCGGGTGCAGCTGAAAACTCGCCTTCCCCAAAACTTAGATTATCCGATTCGCCGCCAATTTCTTTTAAATGACGAATTAGCTGTCCGGCATCTTTTGCCAATGCTTCTCTGATAAGAATTCCCATAATATGACCTCCTTTAACGGTGATTTTTATAAAGCATTCATCCCTCCAAAGCTTTATCATACTATGATTTTATCACATATATTTTTAAAATCACATAATTCCTTACACCAATCGTTCCATGAATTTTTCAATCAACGACAGACTCTCCTCCCATTCATCTGTGCGATTTATTGTAAATCCATGATGACTTTTTGTAAATCTTTTACAGGTAACAGGAACCCCTGCTCTGGACAGTTTCATGGCAAATTCTTCATCCTCAAAGCAAAGACTGTCTAGTCCCGCACTCATAATCAATGTTTCGGGAAATCCCCTCAGTTGTTCCTCTTCAGCAAACAGAGGGGATACATAGGGATTTTTTGCAGCCTCACCTTCACAATAAAATGCATTATATATTCTTGCTGTCTCTGCAGGCATATCACCTTCTATCCGTGTCTTTAATACCGGATCTGTATAAAGATCTGTCGGAAAAAATTCTGCAATTAGTCCTTTGGGCTGAAACTCCCTGGTCTCACCTGCTTTCATACACACCGTAACAGCCAAATTTCCTCCTGCGCTGTGTCCAATAAGAAAAATCCGGTTTGTATCTACCTCTAATTCCTTACTATGTTCAAAAGCATATTTTACTACCTGGTACGCCTCATCAACGGCCTTTGGAAACGGGTTTTCCGGTGCAAGGCTATAATCTACATCCCATACAAGTGCATTAAATTTTTCTGCCATTCTGCTGCAGAACACCCGATCCTTATCCTGCCGCCCTTTCATAAAGCCTCCGCCATGAAAATTAATAATCATTCCACTGTTAGAACTGCGTTTTTCACTGATTATTTGAAACACCGGCACACTGCCACCAGACACTGGAATTTCTATAAGCTTCTGGATCGCTGTCAGAGAATCTAATTCCTCCCTGTCTACCTTTCCATACAAATCCCTGCTGCGTATCTGAATAGCCCGCTCTATCATTTCTTTTCTTGTCATATTTCCTCTTTTCATTCTGCATATTCCATATTGCTTTACATAATCGGAAAAATAGTCATAATCCATCCTACAGAAATCACACACGCAATGACAGCAAACAGCATTCCCTGTTTTATCATAGATGCCTGATTATATCCTCCTTCTTCCATTATGTAAGGAACTGCGGCTGTTGCCATTGGTGTCATAAATGCGGAAAGACAGGCTGCCTGAATTAAAATCATTAATCCTACCGGATTTCCGCCAATACTTGCGCAGGTTGCAATCGCAATCGGATGAAAAATCATCATTGTTCCGCGATTACTCATAAACTGAGTCATAATAAACGGAATGATAAAGAAAATAAAACCAACAAGATAGGAATTTCCGCCAAGACCCTTGACTAAATTTGCAATAATACCTCCAATCAAATCACCTGCTCCTGTTGCACTTAATGCCCCTGCCATAGCCAGCGCTCCTACAATTAATAACAACATACTGACTGGCAGCGCATTGGTTGCTTCTCTTGGCTTTAAAACACCACACAGGATCATCAAAAGTGCTCCGATCAAACAAATTTCCCAAGTTGCAAGGTGAAGCTTATCTGCAAACATTAACGCAATCGCATCACCAAAAAAGATCATGATACCTGCTTTTTCTGCAAATGGTTTTAAAGGCTCCCTTTTTGCTGCTTTTTTTGCAGATTCTGCTATTACAGTTGGAGATACTTCAGGTGCCAGTTTATAAGCAAAAAAAGCAAAATACAGAATAGAAAATACTAACATCGGAAGGCGTGCCTTCATTGGATCTAAGAAATTAACCATATATGTTGTATAGCCATAAGACTCAATGTAGCCATTTAATTCTGCTGCAATCGTAGCCCCTGCGCCAAATGGGAGTGTACAGCATGTACAAATTGTTACAACACCGACTGGGAACACCACTTTACTTCGACTAATGCCCATAGATTCTGCAGTTGCAATCAGCATAGGTGCAACAATGCCGAATACTACTACAGGGCTCTGAATGAACTGGCTTAACAGAGTTCCGATTAATACATATCCCAGCATCATTTTATTTACACTGCCTTTGGATACTCTGGAAATCCCGTTTGCAAGATTCATACAAAACTGAGTACGGTTAAAGCCTGCTGCAACAACGCACATCCCTGCAATCATAATGACATTGTTATTAGCAAAATAACTCAAAGCTTCTTTTACGTCTAGACATCCAGTAAGTGTAAGGGCCATAAAAGATGTCATGGAAATTGTTGCAAGACTATAAAGGCCGCTGCAGTAACCTGCAATCGTTACTGCAAAAATAAATAAACAAACTGCCAACTGACTCATAAGTTTTCCCCTTTTCAATTCTCAATTTTTGCGTACAAGAAACACATCCTGCAGAAACATCTTCTGCCGGTTTTGCCAAATCTGTATTTTTTATTTTCCAAAGTACAGTTTACAAGGGACTACACAGGGTAACGGTCTGA
>UMFG01007294.1_pt1 | contig 33190 bp, 32 predicted proteins | sample 1964961 | NCBI WGS metagenome assembly UMFG01 (sample SAMEA4836041, study PRJEB28245) | human gut metagenome | biome: gut microbiome; material: fecal sample | place: Denmark | collected 2008
TGGCTGGGATTGTGCATTTTCGGAGGGAAAAAGGGATTTTTGCATAAACTGGGGTTAGGATTGTGCATTTTCGAAGGAAAAAAGGGATTTCTGCACAAAGTGTGGCTAGGATTGTGCATTTTTAGAGGAAAAGCGGGAAATTTGCACAAAGTGAGGCTGGGATTGTGCATTTTCGGCGGGAAACAGGGATTTCTGCACAAACAGAGGCTGGGATTGTGCATTTTCGAAGGAAAAAAGGGATTTCTGCACAAAGTGAGGCTAGGATTGTGCATTTTCGGAGAGAAAAGGTGATTTCTGCACAAAGTGAGGCTGGGATTGTGCATTTTCGGAGGAAAAAAGGGATTTCTGCACAAAGTGAGGCTAGAGTTGTGCATTTTCAGCGGAAAAAAAAGAAATTTGCACAAACAGGGGCTAGGATTGTGCATTTTCAGTGGGGAAAAAGGAAATTTGCACAAAGTGAGGCCGGGATTGTGCATTTTTAGAGGGAAAAAGGGATTTCTGCACAAAGTGAGGCCGAGATTGTGCATTTTTAGAGGAAAAGCGGAAAATTTGCACAAAGTGAGGCCGAGATTGTGCATTTTTGGAGGGAAAAAAGGATTTCTGCAAAATCGATATCAATAAAAAAGATGCATCGGAATGGGGGATTGGAACAGAGGCGAAGGAGATATCATGTTTTGTAAAGTTTTATTTGACAGAATCACTTTAGTATGCTACTATGGTAGAGCGATGCGGTGGCAGGGGAGTGAAATGCCGCCGAAGTGGTAAAGGAGGAGCATATTATGAAAAAAAGATTTGTGAGTGCATGTGTGGTTGGTTTGTTGGCAGTATCTCTGGCAGGATGCGGCGGCACAGGGAATTCTGCTGCTGAAGCAGCAAAAACAACTGCAGAGGAGTCAAAAACCGAGGTAACGACTACTGCCGCAGAATCTTCAGAAACATCCTCAGAAGCGGCATCAGAGGCTTCTGAGAGCAGCGCGGAAGCTGACGGGGCAGAAGAGGGTACCTTTACCGTTGGATTTGACCAGGATTTCCCGCCGATGGGATTTGTTGGTGATGACGGCGAGTATACAGGTTTTGATTTGGAGCTGGCACAGGAGGTTGCTTCTCGCCTGGGATTGAAATATGTTCCTCAGCCCATTGCCTGGGATGCAAAGGATATGGAACTGGAAGCAGGTACGATTGACTGTATCTGGAATGGATTTACGATGAACGGACGTGAGGATGCTTATACCTGGAGCGATCCTTATATGGACAACAGCCAGGTGTTTGTAGTGGCAGCAGATTCCGGTATTTCAACTCTGGCGGATTTGGCAGGAAAGGTTGTGGAGGTTCAGACAGATTCTTCTGCAGAGGCGGCCTTGAAGGATAATCAGGAGCTGAGCAGCAGCTTTGGAACCTTGCAGACTGTTGCAGATTATAATACTGCATTTATGGATCTGGAGATGGGCGCTGTAGATGCCATTGCCATGGATGTGATTGTAGCAGGTTATCAGATGGAGCAGAGAGAAGACGGCGATAACTATGTGATTTTGGACGAGACTCTGGCAGCAGAGGAGTACGGCATTGGCTTTAAGAAGGGTAATGAAGAGCTTCGAGACAAGGTACAGACTACTCTGGAGGAGATGGCCGCAGATGGTACCATGGCAGAGATTTCTAATAAATGGTTTGGCCGTGATGTGACTGTAATCGGAAAGTAAGGCTATTAAGGCTGAAAGGATTTAAGGGAGAACGCGATTAAGGAAGAAAAAGATTGCTGAAGCGTATGTGATATGAGGGAGCAGCAATCATAAAAAGAATTCTGTCTGACCAAGGGGAGAAGCGCCAGATGGAATGTAAGAAAAAGAAGCAGAAGGAGCAGCGGGAATTGATATGGAACTAAGTGTGATAATTGCCAAGCTGGCGGAAGGAATGTTTGTCAGTATACAAATTTTTATAATGACACTGGTGTTTTCGCTGCCCCTTGGGCTAGTGGTTGCCTTTGGAAGAATGTCAAAGAATGCCATTCTGAGAAATGCAGTAAAGGTTTATATTTCTATTATGCGGGGAACACCGCTGATGCTGCAGCTGATGATGGTATATTTCGGGCCGTTTTATTTGTTTCGAATTAAGGTGGGAAATGGTTTTCGGCTTTGGGCTGCATTTATTGGATTTGTGATCAATTATGCCGCGTATTTTGCAGAGATTTACCGCAGCGGAATCCAGTCCATGCCTGCAGGACAGTACGAGGCGGCCAGGCTGTTGGGATACAGCAGAACGCAGACCTTTTTCCGGATTATTCTTCCCCAGGTGATAAAGCGGATCCTGCCGTCTGTGACGAATGAGGTGATTACTTTGGTTAAGGATACGTCTCTGGCCTTTACCATTGGTGTGCTGGAGATGTTTACCCAGGCTAAGGCTCTGGCGTCTTCTCAGACCAGTATGATTCCCTTTGTGGCAGCAGGTCTGTTTTACTATGTATTTAATCTGATTGTGGCAGTGGTTATGGAGTATACGGAAAAGAAGCTGTCTTATTATCAATAGATTCGGAGGAATATCAGCATCATGAATTTACTGGAAATGAATCATGTGAAAAAGTCATTTGGCGGGCTGGAGGTGATACGGGACATTTCTCTCCATGTGGGAGAGGGAGAGATTGTTTCCATTATCGGGCCGTCCGGATCCGGCAAATCTACGCTGCTGCGGTGCGCTACTATGCTGGAAACCATGGACAGCGGCGAGCTGATATATCTGGGCGAGCGGGCAGCCTGGAACAATGAGAAAGAGGAGACGGTGTATGCTCCAAAGCAGGAGCTGCGGAAAATCCGTCAGAATTATGGACTTGTGTTCCAGAATTATAATCTGTTTCCGCATTTTTCCGTTTTGAAAAATATAACAGATGCACCGGTGACGGTTCAGAAGCGGGATAAAAAAGAAGCTGTAGAGACGGCCATGGAGCTTTTGAAGAAGATGGGGCTGGAGGACAAGGCGGATGCCTATCCCTGTCAGCTTTCCGGCGGACAGTGCCAGCGTGTGGCGATTGCCAGGGCTTTGGCTTTGAATCCGAAGATTCTGTTCTTTGATGAGCCGACATCGGCTCTGGATCCGGAGCTGACAGCAGAGGTGCTGAAGGTGATTAAGTCTCTGGCTGATCTCCATATTGCAATGGTTATTGTGACTCATGAGATGGCCTTTGCACGGGATATTTCTGACAGGGTTATTTTTATGGCGGACGGTGTGATTGTGGAGGAAGGACGTCCGGAGGAGGTATTTGCGTCTGAAAATGAGCGGACACTCAGCTTCCTGGGACGATATGGCGAAATGCTGAAGGCAGAAAAACAGTAACTGTTCAGGGGAGGATATCTTCTTGCCCGGCTTTGCAGGATAAGAAGATACCCGTCCTGAATCGTTATGAGAAATAAAAAGCAGAACTTGTACGAAACTGGTATTTTGTGTTACACTAGAGATAATGGAGTCGAATGTGAGTGATGGCTGGGCGTCTTTTCAGAAGGATTCCCGGCCATTTGCTGTATTCGGGGAAGACAATAAAAGGATTTGCGGCAGTTTGGGTTATTTGGAACAGCTGCAGGAAGTTCAGAAAAGAGCGGAATAGGAAATGGAATCAGCAAAAACGATTTATGATATTGCCAAAGAGGCTGGTGTATCAGCCAGTACAGTGTCAAGGGTGGTAAATAACAAACCGGGGATCAATGAAAAGACCAGGAAAAAGGTTCAGCAGCTTTTGGAAAAGTATAATTATATTCCCAATGAGGCGGCCAGGGGACTTGTAACCCAGTCATCCAGGATTATCGGAATTTTGATTGAAGATATCCGGGTATTTCATCATACGGAATCAGCTTATGTGATTGAACAGGAGATGACCCGACTGGGATATACCTGTATCACTTTAAGTACCGGACCGGATCCCAAAAAGAAGGCAGAATATATTCGGCATCTGGAGCAGAGGCGGATAGAGGGCGCTATTTTGATGGGCTCAATGTTTGGCAGCAGCGAGGTTGAGGCAAGTATTCGTGAGCACCTCAGCGGAATTCCTATTGTGATAGTAAATGGATATCTGGATCTGCCCAATGTATATTCTGTTTTGGCTGATGAGGAGCGGGGAATTGAGGAATGTGTGGAGCTTCTGGCGCGTAAGGGGCGCAGGAACATGGCTTTTGTACTGGATCTGGAAACTCCTTCCAACAATAAAAAGAAACGTGGATTTATGACAGCAATGATGCGTCAGGGGATTCCTCAGGATCAGCAGCTTTTATACCGGGCGGATGAGGAAGAGGCTTCTTTTCCGGATCCTCATAATACGATTCGGCGTGGAGCGGAGATAACGAAGCGGCTGCTGAGGGAAAACCCACAGGTGGATGCAATCGTCTATTCTGTGGATATGCTGGCGATTGGCGGGCTGCAGGAGATGGAACGTCAGGGAATTGCGGTGCCGGAGCAGATTGCCGTTATGGGAGTGGACAACACGATTTATGGAGAGATCTGTAAGCCGCAGCTGTCTACATTGGATAATAAGCTGGTAGAGGTAAGCCGCAACGCCTCTGGTATTCTGTTGAATGCTCTGGAAAAGAAAGTTGTATCAAAAAGAATGATGGTTTGCACGGAAATTATTGAGAGAGAGTCAACGTAAATATTTTTTGTTTCTATCTGGCTGGGAAATGGGCAGTTGTCCGGTTCCCGGCTGTTTTTATTTTTATGTCATAGGAAAGTGCGTCCTATGACATAAAAACGCTCCGCGAGGATCGCCATGGGTTGGAAGAGAATTTTGTCGCAGAAGCGACCCGCCGCAGGCGGAGAAGCTCGCAAGCGAGCTTCTTTTATAGGAGAGAGCATACTGTGATACAAAAACGTTTTGCGGGGAAATGTCATGCGGCGGCAGAGAATTTTGTTGCAGAAGCGACCCGCCGCAGGCGGAGAGGCTTGTGAGCGAGGTTCTTTTGTCATGCAACATGCCAGCTGAACTGTTATTATAAAATAGGCGCGGAATTATTTGTGAGATAGCTTGTAATTATCATATATGCACCCTTGAGAAGGGATTTTTCATTTTTCGAAGGAAACGGGCGATTTCTGCACAATTTAAGGGGAGGATTGTGCATTTTGAAAGGGAAATGGCGGATCCTGCACAATTTAAGGGAGGGATTGTGCATTTTGAAAGGAAAAAGGCGGATCCTGCACAATTTAAGGGAGGGATTGTGCATTTTAGAAGGAAAAAGGCGATTTCTGCACAATTTAAGGGGAGGATTGTGCATTTTGGAAGGAAAAAGGCGATTTCTGCACAAAGTTGGGGGAGGATTGTGCATTTTGAAAGGAAAAAGGCGGATCCTGCACAATTTAAGGGGAGGATTGTGCATTTTGAAAGGAAAATGGTGATTTCTGCACAAACCAGGATGAGGATTTTTTCGTTTAAGTGGGAGAAGTGGATTTTTGTTTAAAATTTGATTAGGGTTAAATTTTATGAATCTTGGTGCTGCAAAAGAAAAATATGCGCATGGTCGGAAATAATTTCTTGGGCAATATATAGGCGTTATGAGGAATCACTATGAGTGACAAGTGGGAGACTTTTTTTAATGCAAAGCAATCGATTGCTATTCGATTATTGAATTATATGAAATCTGCACAAAACTAAATGAAATAAAATGTGGAAAATACATATTGAAAATATGAAAAACCTCTGGTATTCTATAAAAGAAGTTAGCAATCGATTGCAAAGATAAAACAAAAACAGAGATTTTCAAATGGATTATTTAGAGCGGAGCAAGAGCTGGATAGAAGCAAGAACCGCAAATAATTGCAAGAGAATGCAGAAAGCAGCAAAAGGCGTGCAGAAAGCAGTAAAAGGCGCAGAGAAAGCGCCGGGAACAAAGGAACGTGCAAAATCCACAGGAAAGAGAGAGGAGAAACCATGATTTACGGACATATTCATACGTCGGAGAGTGCGGCGGCTTACTCTGAGACAATCAGAAAGGCAATTCAGATTCTAAGAGAAACAGATGTGACAGATATGCATCACGGAAAGTATCCGTTAGATGGTGACAGACTGATTCTTCAGATTAACGAGGTGACCACAGGTCCGAAGGAGACAAAGCGCCCGGAGGTACACAGAAAATACATTGACGTACAGTACATGGTTCACGGACATGAATATATTGGTTTTTATCCGGATCAGAAAACCAGCATGGTAAAAGAAGACAGACTGGCTGAGGATGACGTGCTGTTTTATGAGGAGAATGACCGGGTGAATGAGATTATGCTTCCTATGACAGACGGCTGTTACGCAATCTTTTTCCCGGAGGATGTACACCGTCCCTGCTGTCAGATGGGTGAGGCAGAAGATGTGAAAAAGATAGTTCTGAAGGTAAGAGTTGATACATTATAAAGCAAGAGCATGAGAAAGTGAGAGCACGAGAAACCGAGAGAAAAGGAGAAAAAAGATGAGAGTAAAATATGAGGTTATGGTAAATGAGTTTGAGCGTGTTTTGAAAAAGTATGGTTTTAATGAGAAGAATGCAAAGGATGCAGCGCAGATTTTTGCTCAGAATTCTCTGGCTGGCGTATATTCTCACGGTTTAAACCGTTTCCCAAGAGTCATTGAATATCTTCAGAAGGGTGAGATTGATCCCCAGGTGACAGCGGACTGTGTTTTGAGTATGGGCGCTTTTGAGCGTTGGGACGGTCACAGAGGCTTTGGTCCGTTAAATGCAAAGCAGGCGATGGACCGGGCTGTGGAGCTGGCAAAGCAGTATGGCATCGGTATTGTTGCTCTGGGCAATAACAACCACTGGATGCGGGGCGGAAGCTATGGCTGGCAGGCAGCAGATCAGGGATGCATCGGAATCTGTTGGTCTAATACCTGTCCTAATATGCCGGCCTGGGGCGGTATGGACAGAAAGATTGGAAATAACCCGCTGATTTTTGCAGTACCCAGAAGCAACGGAGAACATGTGGTGATTGACTGTGCAGTATCTCAGTTTTCTTATGGTAAGCTGGAGGATTGCCGTTTGAAAGGAATTCAGCTTCCTGTTCCCGGCGGATATGACACCAACGGCAATCTGACAACAGATCCGGGTGAGATTGAGAAAACCTGGAGAGTGCTTCCCATGGGTTACTGGAAAGGCAGTGGTATTTCTATTGCGCTGGATCTGATTGCAACCGTTTTGTCCAATGGAAACTCTGTTCAGAAGATCGGTACCTTTGGAGATGAGGTAGGTTTGACACAGATTATGATTGCTATTGACCCGTCTAAGGCCAATACACCAGAGCTGACAGACGAAATCGTGACGAAGATTGTAGATGATATTAAATCCTCTGTTCCGGTTAAGGAAGGCGGAGAGGTATATTACCCAGGCGAGCTGGAGTTAAAGAGCATTAAGGAAAACATGGAGCAGGGAATTCCTGCAGTAGAGGAAAAATGGAATCAGGTTCTGGCTATGTAAGAAAAAGGCTGGGCAGCAGCCCGGAGCTGTAGGGAACGGCAACCTGGAGCAGCAAGAAAGGCTGAGCAGCAGCCCGGAGCAGCAGGAAACGGGAACGGCAACCTGGATCAGCAAGAAAGGCTGGGCAGCAGCCCGGAGCTGTAGGAAAGACCAGGGCAGATACCAAAAACAAAAATAAACATCGGACAAATACCTGATGATAAGCAAGATGAAAGAGAACGTATAAGGAGAGGATCATGGGAAAAGCGGCATCTTTATGGAGGGCGGCGCTGGTGGGAGCAGCAGTTTTGGCTTTAAGCGGCTGCAGCGCAGCGGAAAGCAGAGATACAACGATTATCCGTGTGGCATTTAATCAGTCAGAGTCACATCCAGAATACATTGCCATGACGGAATTCGGAAAAAAATTCAGTGAGGCAACGGACGGGAAATATGAGGTTCAGATTTATCCTAATGCCATTATGGGAGATCAGGGGCCGGTTACAGAGCTGGTGAGAACCGGCGCCCTGCAGATGGCTATGGTTCCTGTTTCTGTTCCGGAGGGCTATAACAGAGACTTTGCCATTGTCTCAGCTCCGTATCTTTACGATAATACGGCACAGCTTCTGCAGGCAGCAAAAGAGGGAGTATTTGATACATTATTTGAAACAACAAAGAAATTTAATTTTGAGGTAGTATCTTTGTATACATCTGGAGCAAGGGCTATTTACACAGATAAGCCGATTTTGACTCCAGCGGATCTGGCCGGTTATAAAATCCGGGTTCAGGATTCCGATACCTATATCCGTATGATTAATTTAATGGGCGGCGTAGGAATTGCAATGGCCCAGAGTGAGGTGTATACGGCAACTCAGCAGAAGGTAATTGAGGGCGGAGAAAATTCTGAGCGGGTGTACATGGACTTTAAGCATTATGAAGTGGCTCCTTATTTCAGCTATACCAATCATCTGGTTATGGCAGATACAGTAATTGCCAACAGGGAATTTATAGAAGATATGGATGAGGAAACCAGAGAGATTTTTTACCGCCTGATGGACGAATCTATGGAACAGGAATTTCAGCTGATGGATGAGTCTGTGAAGCAGGGCCGCCAGGATGCAGAGGAAAAAGGCGCTCAGTTTGTCTATCCAGATGTAGAGGAGTTTGAGAAACGGTGTCAGCCCTTGCTGGAAGAGATTGCAGATCAGTCTCAGGTAACGCGGGATATTTATGACAGAGTTCAGAAAATCAAAGAAGAAATGGAGGTACCCAAAGCATGAAAATAATTCGATCGATGTTTGATAAATGTATAGAAGCTGCAAGCATTGGGATTTTTGCGCTGATGGTGCTTCTGGTAACCTTTCAGGTTTTTGTCCGCTATGTGCTAAACAGTCCCAGCGCATTCAGTGAAACTCTGACCCGGTATCTGTTTGTATGGCTGGTTTTGATTACGTCTACCTATGCCTTTGGAAAACGGGATCATATGTGCATCAGTTATCTGAAGGACAAGCTGCCTTTAAAGGGACAGCGGATGGTTAATATTCTGATTGAAGCAATTACCTTTTTCTTTGCAGCGGCAATTATGATTTACGGAGGTGTCCGGATCTCTGCCATGCAGATGGTTCAGCTGGATTCTGTTTTAAAAATTCCAACCGGACTGATTTACTCGATTATCCCTATCAGCGGAGTGGGAATTGCATTTTATTCTCTCTGTAACCTGATGACAGAATATACGATGTTAAAGGAGGGCAAATAAATGTCTCTGGCAGTAATCAGCGCAATTATTATGACAGTCCTTCTGATTGTGATGCTTGTTATGGGCGCATCCATCAGTATTGCGATTGGTCTTTCCTCTGCGGTGGCAATGCTTTGTATGCTGCCGGTGGATATTTCTCTTATTACATCGGCTCAGCGAATTTTTACAGGAGCAAACTCCTTTTCTCTGATTGCGATTCCGTTTTTTATTCTGGCAGGAAATATTATGAATAACGGCGGAATTGCCGTTCGCCTGGTGAATGTGGCAAAGGTATTGTCTGGCCGGATGCCGGGTGCTCTGGCTCAGTCCAATGTTGTTGCAAATATGATGTTCGGTGCTATTTCCGGATCCGGCGCTGCGGCTGCGGCTGCTATTGGAGGCACCATGGGTCCTCTGGAGGAGCAGGAGGGTTATGATAAGGTGTTCAGCGCAGCTGTAAACATTGCTTCTGCGCCTACAGGAATGCTGATTCCCCCGTCCAATCTGATGATTGTATATTCTACGGTAGCAGGAAGCGTATCTGTAGCGGCACTGTTTGTGGCCGGTTATGTTCCCGGAATTCTGTGGGGAATTGGCGTGATGGCTCTGGTAGCTTATTTTGCAAAAAAGAAAGGCTATGTCAGTGAAGAGCGGGTAGATTTGAAGACTGCTTTACATGTGATTGTTGATGCTATTCCCAGCCTGCTTCTGATTGTAATTATTATTGGCGGAATTCTGGGCGGTGTATTTACGGCAACAGAAGGATCAGCGATTGCTGTTGTCTATGCAACCGTGCTGTCTCTGATTTATAAAAATATTAAGCTTCGAGATCTTCCGGGAATTATCCTGGAATCTGCAAAAATGACGGGAATCATTACATTTATGATTGGTCTGTCCTCCATCATGTCCTGGGGAATGTCCTTTACGGGAATTCCGGATATGATCGGAAGCGGAATCCTGGCTCTGACCAGCAATAAATATGCGATTCTGATTCTGATGAATATTATTATCCTGATCGTAGGTACCTTTATGGATCCTACTCCGGCAATCCTGATTTTCACTCCGATTTTCCTGCCGGTATGTCAGAGCTTTGGAATGAATCCCATTCATTTCGGAATTATGATTTCCTTTAATTTGTGTATTGGAACGATTACTCCGCCGGTTGGTTCTATTTTGTTTACCGGATGTAAGGTGGGCGGCGTATCCATTGAAAATGTTATGCGCCAGCTCCTTCCGTATTTTTTCGTTATTTTACTGCTTTTAATTCTTGTAACCTATGTTCCGGCGGTTTCCATGACTCTGCCCACATTGGCAGGATTGGTATAAAAAAGAAGCTCGCTTGCGAGCTTCTTTAGCTTGAACCGGTGGGATTACTGGCTTTCCAGCCGGGAATAGTAAAGTACTCCGCCCAGAATGACAAGTCCGCCTGCAATCTGCAGAATGCCTGGAATTTCGCCAAAAAGAAATACGGCAAACAGGGCGGCAACTACAGGCTCGCACAGCTTGGAGGCAGAGACAAAGGTGGGGGACAGAAATTTCAGACACCAGCTGAAAATACTGTGCCCCAGAATTGTGGAAAATATAGCCAGAAGCAGCCCCACAACAATGCCGCTGGCCCCGTAGCCGGTCAGAGAATATCCCTGGAAGAGGGTGATAAGCACCAGCGCAGCTGCGGAAAACAGGTACACAATAAAGGTATAAATAGTGGTAGAGGTATTGGTTCTCGCTACCCGGCCAATCAATGTGTAAACAGCTACCACAATGGCTGCCAGCAGCGCAAGAAAGTCTCCGTAAAGGTGATTTCCCTCGGAAGAGGAATCAGACCAGGCAATGAGCATACTTCCTGCCAGGGTAATGACAATGGCCAGAACGGCTTTTGGAGACAGTCTTCCTCCCAGAAAAAGGCAAAAGCCCAGGGCAACCCAGATAACCTCTGTACATACAATGGTGGTAGAGCTGGCCACAGAGGTGTGGCGCAGGGATTCAAACCAGAGTACAAAATGCAGGGCAAGAAAGATACCGCTGACGGCGCAGAGAAGCGCCGTCTTTTTGTCTGTGGAAAACAGCTCTTTGCGCCTTGGTTTGGAAAAAAATACAACCGGAGCCATCAGGGCAACGGTCCACAGAAGCCGGTAGGCGGCAGTTACGACGGACGGCGCCTGGGAATACCGGACAAAGATTGCAGAAAGAGAAATTCCCATAATTCCGACAGCAATCATAATCATCGGATGCTTTTCTAAGTATTTCATAAAGAACCTCCTGAGTTTATGCTGAAAACAAAGGTTATTTTAGCACAAGCCCAGGAGTCTGTATATCCTTATATAGCTGTGATTTGAAAAATTGGTTTCAGCCCTGCATGGCTGAACTGCTGAAAAACTTCTATTATCAGAACTGATGTCCCGGCTGGGTCATGGACAGAAGATTCAGACCGTTTTCCAGCTGTTCCTGTGTGAGAAGACCGGAATTTTGTACCAGCTCCCGGACCGGAATGCCGGTTTCCAGAGACTGTTTGGCAATGTCTGCCGCCTTTTTATATCCGATATAGGGACAGAGGGCGGTTGCCAGAGAAACACTGGATTCTACCAGCTGTTCGCACCGTTTTCTGTTGGCTGTAATGCCAAGGATACAGTTGTCAATGAGTGTGCGGACAGCTCCGGTCATGGTGTCAATGGATTCAAAAATTTTGTAAAATACTACAGGCTCAAAGGCGTTTAATTCCAGCTGGCCTGCTTCAGCAGCCAGGGTAACCGTAGTATCATTGCCGATTACATTGTAGGCTACCTGGCTGACCACCTCCGGAATAACAGGGTTGATTTTGCCGGGCATAATGGAGGAGCCGTTCTGTTTGGGCGGCAGATTGATCTCTCCGATGCCTGTTTTGGGGCCGCTGGAAAGAAGCCGCAGGTCATTGCAGATCTTCGACAGGTTGACGGCGCATGTTTTCAGCATGGAAGAAGTAAATACAAAGCCGTCCAGATTCTGGGTTGCATCGAACAGATCCTCAGCCTGGCTGCAGTCCGTGCCGCATACCAGGTTGATGTTTTTGATAATGTGGAACAGGTAAATGGGATTGACGTTGATAGCAGTTCCTACAGCTGTTGCACCTATATTGAGAACGCGGATCTCTTCTTCTACCTGCTGAAGGCGGCGGATGTCCCGGGCAATAACCGCAGCATAGGCTTCAAAGGACTGGCCCAGACGAATGGGAACAGCGTCCTGAAGCTGGGTGCGCCCCATTTTAACCACATCATCAAACTCTATGGACTTGTCCATAAGAGCCTTGTGAAGGCGCTTTAATTCCTGAATCAGACCCGGCATCAGCTCCAAAATAGTCAGCTTTCCGGCGCAGGGAATCACATCATTGGTGGACTGCGCCATATTGACATGATCATTGGGGTGGACGATGGAATAATCGCCTTTTTTTCCGCCCAGAAGCTCAATGGCGCGGTTGGCAATGACCTCGTTGGCGTTCATATTGGCAGAGGTACCGGCGCCGCCCTGAATGGCATCTACAATAAACTGACTGTGCAGCTTTCCGGCGATGATTTCATCACAGGCGCGGATAATGGCCTGACCGATCTGCTCATCAAGAACATGGGCAGTCATATTGGTCATGGCTGCGGCCTTTTTGATCCGGGCCAGATTGTTGATAAAAGCAGGATGAAGAGGGCATCCTGTAATATTGAAATTATGCTTTGCCCGAAGACTCTGCACACCGTAATATGCTTTTGCAGGAACCTCCATAGTACCGATGGAATCTGCTTCCAGACGAGTCAACATAAGTAAATGCCTCCTTATATGTTAGATAAAATTGTAATAACAGCTCAGCCATACATCTTCTTACCCATTTACCATGGAAAGGAAGGGGATGACGCCATGGCAGGGACTCTCTCTGATTGCAACATAACACTGAATTGAGGCAATGTAAATACCTTTTAGAAAAAACGAAAGAATGAAGATAATAAACAAATAAACGTATTTTTCTTAAAAAAATTAATATAAAACTTAAATTAATTAAGTGCTAAAAAGAAAAAAACGGAGAAAAAAGAAGGGAAAGGCAGTTCTCCAGTCCAAGAGCCGGAAATGAAAGGGGAAAATCTTGAAAAATGCTTGCAAAATCAAGATTTTCCTGTACAATGAAAGTGATACAGAGGATGGGGACAGCAGATGCCCCCATTTTTTCTGATGTCATAGGAAAACACCTGTGATATTAGAAAAATGCTCGCAGGCGAGCTTCCTTCTGATGTTTTCGTGAGAACAAAAAACAGATTGATTTGAGAGGAAGAAAGGTGTTAAAACATGATTAGTGCAAATGGTGTTACCCTCCGGGTAGGAAAAAAGGCATTGTTTGAAGATGTAAATATTAAATTTACAGAGGGCAACTGCTACGGCCTGATCGGTGCTAATGGAGCTGGAAAGTCTACATTTTTAAAGATTCTTTCCGGACAGTTAGAGCCCACCAACGGAGATGTGGTGATTACGGCAGGACAGCGGTTATCCTTCCTGCAGCAGGATCATTTTAAATACGATGAGTTTCCGGTTCTGGATACGGTTATTATGGGAAACCAGAGACTGTATGAGGTAATGAAGGAAAAAGATGCTATTTATATGAAAGAGGATTTCTCTGACGAGGATGGTATCCGGGCTGCAGAGCTGGAAGGTGAGTTTGCAGAGATGAACGGCTGGGAAGCCGAGTCTGACGCAGCGAACCTGTTAAACGGTCTGGGCGTTGATACCAGCTTCCACTACAGCCTGATGAAGGATCTGACTGGTGCCCTGAAGGTAAAGGTGCTGTTAGCGCAGGCGCTGTTCGGAAATCCGGATATTCTGCTTCTGGACGAGCCGACCAACCATCTGGATCTGGATGCGATTGCATGGCTGGAGGAGTTCCTGATTAACTTTGAAAATACGGTAATTGTCGTTTCTCATGACCGTTACTTCCTGAATAAGGTCTGCACCAATATTGCTGATATTGACTATGGCAAGATTCAGCTTTATGCTGGTAACTATGATTTCTGGTATGAGTCCAGCCAGCTGATGGTTAAGCAGATGAAGGAGGCAAACCGGAAGAAAGAAGAGAAGATTAAGGAGCTGCAGGAATTTATTCAGCGCTTCTCTGCCAACGCTTCCAAGTCCAAGCAGGCAACCTCCAGAAAGCGTGCTCTGGAAAAAATTGAGCTGGACGATATTAAGCCTTCCAGCCGTAAGTATCCGTATATTGATTTCCGTCCCGCACGCGAGATCGGTAATGAGGTTCTGAAGGTAGAGAATCTGACAAAGACCATTGATGGTGAGAAGATTTTAGACGGCCTGACCTTTACTCTGAACCGGGACGACAAGGTTGCCCTGGTTGGCCCGAATGAGCGTGCCAAGACCGTTCTCTTCCAGATTCTGGCAGGAGAGATGGAGCCGGACGAGGGCTCCTATAAATGGGGACTGACCACAAGCCAGTCTTATTTCCCCAAGGATAACAGCGCTGAGTTTGACAGTGATGATACGATTGTAGACTGGCTGACTCAGTATTCTCCCGAAAAGGACGTTACTTATGTTCGCGGTTTCCTGGGACGTATGCTGTTTGCCGGCGAAGACGGCGTAAAGAAGGTGAAGGTGCTTTCCGGAGGTGAGAAGGTGCGCTGTATGCTTTCCAAGCTGATGATTTCCGGAGCCAATGTTCTGATGCTGGACGAGCCGACCGACCATCTGGATATGGAGTCAATCACTGCCCTGAATACAGGTCTTGTAAAATTCCCGGGCGTGCTGATTTTCTCTTCCCGTGACCACCAGATCGTGCAGACTACGGCAAACCGCATTATGGAAATTGTAAATGGCCAGCTGATTGATAAGATTACTTCTTATGATGAGTATCTGGAAAGCGATGAGATGGCAAGAAAGCGTTTTGTATTCTCTGTATCAGAGAAGCAGGAGGAGGACAACTAAAAGCGACAGCCCTGTTCGATTTCATCATTGGAATGAAATGGAAAAGGGCTGTCCTTTTTCTCTTTGGATTGTCTGGGTTATTCATTGTTGTTATGCCTGAAAAATCCTTTCGATAGTTTTTTCTGCGTCCAGCTCATCCTGACCGTTAAAGAAAAAACGGAGAGTTTTGCCGTGGAATCGCAGGTTGCGAATCATCTCGTCGTAGCTTTTTACATTGACCTGAATATTGTCGCATTCTACAAAAATATCACAAAGGAATGCGTTGGCTGTGTCAATGAGAAAAGAAAGCGGTACCGGTCTGTAGCGCCGGCATGTGTCAACCTGCCTGGATATCATAATGATTCCCCCTTTGTATGCAAGAATATCCTTCTGCAGAAGCTGGGTGAATGGGTTACAGTGCAAGTGAATAGGTTGCAGAAACGAAATGTAAATACTTCAGATAAAATCGATATAAGCAGTTTAACATAAAATCTTTTGGAAAACAATGTTTTTATAGAGAAGATGCATTAAGATTTTGATAAAAAATGACTAATAATTATAATTATCGCACAATGACGCTTTATTTTTTTAAGTTTTTGTCATATGTTGAAAACAAAGCTCCTGTTACAGGAAATACAGAGGGAGAGATACCACAATGAACTTAATTAATATTGAGAAAATAACGAAGGTGTTTGCAGAACGGAAAATATTTGACCAGGCATCATTTTTTCTGCAGGAGGGAGAAAAGGTTGGAATTATCGGCATTAACGGAACCGGAAAGACCACGCTTTTAAAAATGCTGGCTGGAATGGAAGAGCCGGATGAGGGAACGATTACAACAGCCAATCATGTGGTTATCCGCTATCTGCCTCAGCATCCGGAGTTTGATCCGGAGATGTCCAGTCTGGAATGCGTTCTGGCGGGCAATGTGTCTGAGGAAAACCGCTGGACGATCGAAAGTGATGCAAAGACCATGATGACCCGTCTTGGAATCCGGGATTTTGAACAGCCGGCAGGTCAGCTTTCCGGCGGACAGAGAAAGCGGCTTGCGCTGATTTCCGTTTTGCTTTCCCCGGCAGATATTTTACTGCTGGACGAGCCGACTAACCACCTGGATAATGATATGGCGGACTGGCTGGAGGAGCACCTGAAAAAATGGAGAGGCGCCCTGATTATGGTAACCCATGACCGCTATTTCCTGGACAGTGTCTGCAATCGAATTGTGGAAATAGACAAGGGCGCGGTATACAGCTACCAGACCAATTATTCCGGCTTTCTGGAGCTGAAGGCTCAGAGAGAGGACATGGAGGCGGCCAGTGAGAGAAAACGCCAGTCTATTCTGCGGGTAGAGCTGGAATGGATGCGCAGAGGGGCAAGGGCCCGTTCTACAAAGCAGAAGGCTCACATTCAGAGATATGAGGAGCTGAGGGATCGGGAAGCTCCGGTACAGGAGTCAAAGCTGGAATTAAGCTCGATTTCCACACGTCTGGGAAAGACAACGGTTGAGCTGGATCATATCTGTAAGGGATACGGGGAAAGAAAGCTGATCGATGATTTCAGCTATATTTTCTTAAAGGGTGATCGGGTAGGCTTTATTGGCTCCAATGGATGTGGAAAGTCCACGCTGATGAAAATAATTGCAGGGCTGCTTGCTCCGGATTCTGGTCAGGTTGTTGTGGGGCAGACGGTGAAAATGGGATATTATGCCCAGGAGATTGCATCGGAAGTGCCGGAGGAGGACGCAGACAGCCATGGCATTGATTTTTCTTATATGAATCCGGAGCAGAGGGTGATTGACTATGTGAAGGATACGGCAGAGTATATTCAGACCGTGGATGGGGTTTTGTCTGCTTCGGCCATGCTGGAAAAGTTTTTATTTACACCGGAGAAACAGTACAGTCCCATTGGAAAGCTGTCCGGCGGTGAGAAAAAACGGCTGAACCTGCTGCGTGTGCTTTGTTCTTCTCCTAATTTTTTGCTGCTGGATGAGATTACCAATGATCTGGATATTGCCACTCTGACGATTTTAGAGGATTATCTGGATCGCTATGAGGGAATTGTGGTTGCCATATCCCATGACCGTTATTTCCTGGATCGCACTATGAAGCGTATTTTTGCTTTTGAGGGAGATGGAAAGCTCAGACAGTATGAGGGCGGATATACGGACTACGCAGCCAGAAAGGCAGCAGAGGCTGCCCTGGAAGAGGAAGAACAGGGCGGCAGCAGAACAGCGGCAAAGCAGGAAACGCCTGCAAAGGAAAAGGGACAGCGGACCCGCGGCCCGCAGAAGCTGAAGTTTACCTACAGAGAGCAGAAGGATTATGAAACCATAGAGGCGGATATGGCAGCTCTTGAGGAAAAGATTTCCGAACTGGATCAGGCTATAGAGGCCTCTGCCCATGATTTTGTAAAGCTGAATCAGCTGATGGCGGAAAAGGAGGAGGCAGAGACTGCTCTGGAGGAGAAAATGGAGCGGTGGATGTATCTGGAGGATTTGGCTGCGAGGATTGCGGAGCAGTAAGGGGATTATAGAATTCTGGTTTGCACGGACAGCTGTTGCACAACTTGAACAGGCCTGGAGGGACGATAAAAAAGAATGATGATTTTTGCCGTGATTATCTGTATAATATTTTGTTATGGGCTTTTGCTATTTCTGTTTGCTAAACCTATTGAAAAATTGTTTCCGTCAGAACAGATAAAGGATGGGTATGAAATTCGGATGCGTCGTTTTCAAGGATTCGTTTATATGATAGAGTGTGTTATTTTGTATCATTATGGCACAATAGAGCAAAAAGGAGAGGATTTGTCCGGGAAGACGATGTTACCGATTTTATTTGGTCTCTTTCTATTCTTTGTTTATTTGTTTATATTTTATAAATTGAAGAAACGATAAAAATATGGAGTTTATAGTAAGTTTTCTGAAAAAAGATGAAACAGATTAAGGTTGAAGGGGCTGTTGCACTAATTTGCGATAGCCCCAAGCTTGTTTCCAGAACTTCATGGGATTCGGTTATTTCTGATATGGATTTTGAGAAGAAACTTATGTGATATGTTACATGAAATAAAAAAAACACAAAAAAGTAATTGACAATAAACTGCAATTAGAGTAAACTAACTTAAGTGAGAATAAATTAATCAATCAATGGAAAATGATTTTCAGTGCCGAAGGCGTTTAAAGGAGTGAATTTATAAAAATGAATCTGCTGAATGCAAAAGAAGGGGAAGAATATATCGTAAAGGATATTGCAACAGAGGATGAAGAACTGACCGCTTTTTTGTTTTCCTTAGGCTGTTACAGCGGTGAGCCGATTACAGTAGTTTCTCATCTGAAAGGCGGATGCGTCGTTTCTATTAAGGATGGACGTTACAATATGGATACTGATTTAGCGAAGGCTATTTCAATATAAAAACAGCATCAAGACTGTTATTTTTTTGGGAACACAGTTAGTACATACTAATTAAGGTTAGAAAATTATAATACCATAAGGGAGGCAGGATTATGAGGATTGCTTTTGCAGGAAATCCGAACAGTGGAAAAACCACCATGTATAATGCCCTGACCGGCAGAAATGAGCATGTCGGCAACTGGGCGGGAGTTACAGTGGAGCGAAAGGAAAGCCCGATAAAAAAGAGCTATTATAACGGAATGGAAGAGATTGTTGCGGTTGATTTACCGGGCGCCTATTCCATGTCTCCGTTTACGTCAGAGGAAAGCATTACCAGTGCGTATGTGAAGAATGAGAAACCGGATGTCATTATTAATATTGTGGATGCCACAAATTTAAGCAGAAGCCTGTTTTTTACTACGCAGCTGCTGGAGCTGGGAATTCCGGTGGTGGTTGCATTGAATAAAAGCGATCTGGTGGAAAAGAAGCAGACGAAGATTGATGAAAAGCTTCTTTCTGAAAAGCTGGGATGCCCGGTTATTAAGACGGTTTCGACTTCTTCCGGTCATGAGGGATTGAAGGAGGCCGTTCATGCCGCGGCAGAGCTGGTTGGAATGGGGCAGAGAGCGCCTTATGTCCAGGCAGATATTGATTTGAAGGATAAGGCGGCTGTAGAGGCGGAGGATAGAAAGAGATTCGCTTTTGTGAACAGCATTGTAAAGCAGGCAGAAAAGCGAAAGGTATTTACGAAGGATAAAAATATTCAGGATAAGATTGATGCCATCATTACTCATAAGATCATTGGAATTCCGATTTTTGTGGCTGTGATTTTCCTGGTATTTTATATTTCACAGACAACACTGGGAACATGGATTGCTGACTGGCTGGTAGGATGGATTGAAGCCTTCCAGGGCTGGGTTGGCGGAAAGATGGAAAATGCCAGTCCTCTGCTATATGCGCTTCTTGTTGATGGTATTATCGGCGGCGTTGGCGCAGTGGTTGGTTTCCTGCCGCTTGTTATGGTGATGTATTTCCTGATTGCACTGTTGGAAGATTGTGGATACATGGCAAGAGCAACTGTAGTTCTGGATCCGATTTTTAAGCGTGTGGGACTTTCCGGTAAATCTGTCATTCCGATGGTTATTGGTACAGGATGTGCGATTCCCGGTGTTATGGCCTGCCGTACTATTCGTAATGAAAGAGAGCGCCGGACTACGGCCATGCTGACGCCCTTTATGCCCTGTGGAGCAAAGATTCCGGTTATAGCGCTGTTTGCGGGGGCGTTTTTTGCAGATGCATGGTGGGTTTCTGCAACCATGTATCTGGTTGGAATTTTGCTGGTGCTTCTGGGCGCTCTGCTGGTGAAAAAGATTACCGGTCAGAAATACAGAAAATCATTTTTTATTATTGAACTTCCGGAGTATAAAATTCCAAGCCTGAAGAGAGCCTGCATTTCTATGCTGGAGCGGGGAAAGGCCTATATTGTCAAGGCTGGAACCATTATTCTGGTGTGCAACACCGCAGTACAGATTATGCAGAGCTTTAACTGGCAGCTTCAGCTGGTTGAGGAGGGAGCAGAAGGAACTTCCATTTTGGCTTCGATTGCCCACCCCTTTGCCCTTTTGTTCATTCCGCTGGGATTTGGTGCATGGCAGCTGGCGGCAGCGGCAGTAACTGGTTTTATTGCAAAGGAAAATGTGGTTGGTACACTGGCAGTGGTATATGGTGTGACAAATCTGATCGATACGGAAGAGCTGGCACTGGTTGGAAGCGGAAGTGAAGTGGCAACGGTTATGGGACTGACGAAGGCAGCGGCTCTGGCTTACCTGATGTTTAACCTGTATACACCGCCCTGCTTTGCAGCTCTGGGAGCTATGAATTCTGAGATGAAGAGCGGAAAATGGCTGCTGGGAGGTATTTGTCTCCAGCTTGGCACAGGTTATACCGTGGCATTCCTGGTATATCAGATCGGCACATGGGTAACAACCGGTTCTCTTGGAACGGCATTTGTTCCCGGACTGATTACAGTGCTTGCATTTGCGCTGATTGTTCTGTGGAGAATCCGTAAATCTGAGAAGGAATTTGCTTCTGAATACAGCTTACATGCTGCACGATCATAAGGAATATTCGGGTGGCGGGCGAAACCTTGCTGTTTTGCCTGCCGCTTTTCAATTAGAGGAGGGATACTATGGAGAATCTGATAGGAGCAGCTGTTCTGGTTGTTCTGGTAGGAGGAGCGGTAGCTTATCTTATCAGGGCAAAACGAAGAGGAGTAAAGTGCGTGGGATGTCCTGCCGGAGGCACATGTCATAACAGCCAGAAAGTGAAAAGGAAAAAACTGGAGGGATCTGTAATTGACAGAAAAACCATGATGATTTCAGGAATGCACTGTGCCCGCTGTGTACAGAGCGTGTCGGATGAGTTGAACAGAATAGAGGGTGTTTCCGCGCAGGTAGATCTTGAGAAGGGATGTGCAAGGCTGGCATTTGATCGGGAAGTGGAGGAAGACGTATTGATTCAGGCTGTAGAAAAGGCTGGATTTACGGTGATTTCGATTCAGGAATAAGCCTGCTTCTGCATTGGAAAGGAGGTGAAGACAGTAGTGAAACAGCATAGGTTTTGGGCCTGGGCTGCAGTTTTTTGCTTTATCATGGTATTTTATACGGGCTATCAACACAAGTAATCAGGAGGTATTTATTATGTTTAGTGATTCTGCTTTGAAGAAAATTGGAATTTTTGCAGGAGGAGTCCTGTTTGGAACTGCGGGAGTAAAGCTTCTTACCAGTAAGGATGCAAAAAGAGTGTATACAAACTGTACAGCGGCTGTTCTGCGGGCAAAGGAGTGTGTAATGGAAACAGCGGAGGCTGTTCAGGAAAATGCGGAAGATATTCTTGCAGAGGCGCAGCTGATTAATGAAAAGCGGGCCGAAGAGGCGGCCATGCAGGTTCAGGGAGGGCTGTTCGAAGATGCCGGTGAGGAAGAGCAGGAAGAGGAGAAATAAGGAAAAAACAAATAAGAAAAACAAATAAGACACAAACAAATCAGAATAAATCGTACAGGTAATTCACATGAATTTTATTATTAAGCATGAAATAAAAGGCCGCCTTCGCATTCACGTCGTTCGGAGCAGGATGACGTATGCGGAGGCGGATACTCTTTGCTGGTTTCTGGAAAAGCAGGAAGGCATTACAAACGTAAAGGTGTATGAGCGTACCGCAGATGCAGCAATCTGCTATACAGGAGACAGAGAAAAGCTGATTTGCATTTTAAGGCGGTTTCGCTTTGAAACTGCGGAGATACCGGAGCAGGTTCTGGCATCCTCAGGCCGGACGCTGAATACCTTTTACAGGGAACAGCTGATTGAAAAAACATTGCTTCATTATGCAGGAAAGCTGATTCTTCCCAGTCCGGTCAGAAAACTTTGGCTTGGATGGAAAGCGGTAAGATACATAGGAAAAGGAATTGGGTGTCTGGCCAGAGGAAAGATCGAGGTGCCGGTTCTGGATGCTACAGCTATTAGTGTGTCTGTATTGCGGGGGGATTTTAATACAGCCGGATCGGTTATGTTTCTTCTCGGAATCGGAGAACTGCTGGAAGAATGGACCCACAAAAAATCAGTGGGAGATCTAGCGCGAAGCATGTCGGTTCAGGTAAAAAAGGTATGGCTTAAACGTGGAGAACAGGAGATCCTGGTTCCTTCCTCGAAGGTTTTGCCGGGAGATACGGTTGTGATATATATGGGAATGGTGATTCCCTTTGACGGAGAGGTGTCTGCCGGGGAAGGTATGGTGAATCAGGCTTCTTTAACCGGTGAGGCGCTTCCTGTAAGAAGGACGGAGGGTCAGTCAGTATTTGCAGGAACTGTTTTGGAAGAGGGAGAGTTGGAGATTGTAGTCAGAGCGGTTTCCGGTTCAACCCGGTTTGAAAAAATCGCGGCTATGATTGAGGAGTCGGAAAAACTGAAATCCGGTCTGGAAAGCAAGGCAGAGCATCTGGCAGACCGCCTGGTGCCATATACCCTTTTGGGAACAGGCGCGGTCTGGCTGATGACCCGGAATGTGACAAAGGCTCTTTCCGTTCTTATGGTGGATTTTTCCTGTGCTCTGAAGCTGGCTATGCCAATTGCCGTACTTTCTGCAATCCGGCAGGCAGGGCAGGCCGGACTGACGGTAAAGGGCGGCAAATATCTGGAAGCGGTGGCAGAGGCGGATACGATTGTATTTGATAAGACAGGTACCCTGACGAAGGCAAAGCCGACAGTAAAAGCGGTGGTTGTTTTTGGAGATTATCCGGAGTCGGAGGCACTGCGCATTGCGGCCTGTTTAGAGGAGCATTTTCCGCATTCTATGGCCAGGGCTGTGGTGGAGGCTGCAAAAAAGAGAAAACTGTACCACGAGGAAATGCATTCAAAGGTAGAATATATTGTGGCCCATGGAATTTCTTCTTATATAGAGGAAAAGCGGGTAATTGTGGGAAGCAGGCATTTTGTTTTTGAAGATGAGAAATGCCGGATACGTCCGGAGTACCAACAGAGGTTTGAGGAGCTGCCGGAGGAGTATTCCCATTTGTATCTTGCAGTAGACGGAGAACTGGCGGCAGTTATCTGCATTGAGGATCCTCTGCGGGAGGAGGCGAAAGCGGTTATTCAACTTCTTAGGGAAGCAGGCATTTCAAAAATTGTCATGATGACGGGAGACAGTGAGAAAACGGCAGCATCCATTGCCCAGCGTGTTGGTGTGGACGAGTATTATTCAGAGGTTTTGCCAGAGGATAAAGCGGATTTTATTGAAAGAGAAAAGGCGGCAGGCAGGAAGGTAGTGATGATTGGAGACGGAATCAATGATTCGCCGGCTTTGTCTGCTTCAGATGCGGGAATTGCTGTCAGCGATGGTGCGGAGCTTGCCAGAGAGATTGCGGATATTATGATTGAGGCGGAGGATCTGCACGAAATTGTCAGGCTGAAATATCTTTCTGATGCCATGATGCGGCGGATTCATAAAAATTACAAAGAAATTATTGGAATTAACAGCGGACTGATTGTTTTGGGCGTAGCTGGATGGATTCAGCCGACAGCCTCTGCTCTGCTGCACAATATGTCTACACTGACAATAAGCCTGAATAGTATGAGAAGTCTTCTTTGTGACAAGGGACATAGTCTGCCGAAAAAGAGTGAAAAATCTTTCCAGACATATTGACTTTAGAAGATTAAGTTGCTATAATTTCTCTACGAAAAGAAACGAGCGAAGGGGCTCTGCCGTATGGCAGAGCCCTGTCTTTATTTTATGGGAAATGCAAGGAGGAGAATGAAAATGTCCTATGTTGATGAGATCTATAACAGAGTTGTTGAACAGAATCCGGGCGAGCCGGAATTCCATCAGGCAGTAAAAGAGGTATTAGACTCTTTAAAGCTGGTAATTGACGCAAACGAAGAGAAATATCGCAAGGCTGGTGTTCTGGAGCGTTTTACAGAGCCGGAAAGAATTGTTTCCTTCAAGGTTCCGTGGGTGGATGACAAGGGAAATGTACAGGTGAATAAGGGCTACCGTGTACAGTTTAACAGCGCTATCGGACCTTACAAGGGCGGTCTGCGTTTCCATCCGTCTGTAAACCAGAGTATTTTAAAATTCCTGGGCTTTGAGCAGACTCTGAAAAATTCTCTGACCGGGCTTCCCATGGGCGGCGGTAAGGGCGGCTCAAACTTTGATCCCAAGGGTAAATCTGATCGTGAAATCATGGCCTTCTGCCAGAGCTTTATGACTGAGCTGTATCGCCACATTGGCAAGGATACCGATATTCCTGCCGGCGATATTGGTGTTGGCGGAAGAGAGGTTGGCTATATGTTCGGCCAGTATAAGAGACTGACTGGATTATACGAGGGTGTTCTGACTGGTAAGGGCCTGACCTTCGGCGGTTCTCTGGCAAGAACTCAGGCAACCGGCTATGGACTGATTTATATTCTGGATGAAATGTTAAAGCACAATGGAAAGACTCTGGAGGGACAGCGGGTTCTGGTATCCGGTTCCGGAAATGTGGCAATTTATGCGACAGAGAAAGCGCAGCAGCTGGGCGCAAAGGTTGTTGCCATGAGCGATTCCAACGGTTATATTTACGACAAGGACGGTATTAAGCTGGATGTTGTAAAGGAGATTAAGGAAGTACGCCGCGGACGCATCAAAGAGTATGCAGATGCTGTTCCGGGCGCTGTATATACAGAAGGCAAGGGCATCTGGACCGTTCCCTGCGACATTGCTCTGCCCTGTGCAACCCAGAATGAACTGAATCTGGATGATGCAAAGGCATTAAAGGCAAACGGCTGCTTCGCAGTTGCCGAGGGTGCGAATATGCCTTCCACCAGAGAAGCAACCGATTTCTTCCTGGCAAACGGAATGCTGTTTATGCCGGGTAAGGCAGCAAATGCAGGCGGCGTGGCAACCTCCGGTCTGGAGCAGAGCCAGAACAGCCTGAGAATGTCCTGGAGCTTTGAAGAGGTAGATGCAAGACTTCATGACATTATGGTAAATATCTTCGCAAAAGTGGATGATGCCGGAAAGCGCTACGGCGTAGAGGGCAACTATGTGGCAGGCGCCAACATTGCAGGCTTTGAGAAGGTTGTAGAAGCCATGATTGCTCAGGGTGTTGTATAAATCGGGAAGCATTTGTTTCCCTTGTCCCGGCAGAAGGTATTTTCAGTCTGCCGGGACAGAAAATTCTGCTGAATCCCCCATACCATAAGCAGAAAAAAGGATGAGAAATGGGCTGCGGAAAACAGTTTTTGTTTTCCGCAGCCCATTTTGCTTCAGAACCATAGGAAAAGAAGGTCAGGAGGCCTGTTTCAAGGTCATATGAAACGAAAAACGGTGATTTTTTCGATCCAGGATTTCCTCCTCCTGCACGCAGGCAGAGGTACTGAGAAATCCGTCAAATTTCTCCATAAACCGATACCCCATAATAAACAGAAAACAAATGATTGCAATAATGATTACCGCTGCCATAATGTCACCTTCCTTTCCTGGCTTTTTTTACAGTGTCAGTTTAGCTGTTATCTTTAATTATATTATAAAGGATTCTGCATTAGTTTTGGATTGGCGTTTGGGCGCTCCTGTTAAGATTTTATAAATATGAAAATGGAAATTTGATAAGGATTCCTGATTTTAATGAAAGCTTAATGTCAGCGGCACAGATAGGGCGAAATACAGGATTTCTTCTGTGGGAGAAACGTGTTATAGTTATAAAAGAAATAAGCGGTGCAGAGGAGGAAGTATGGCGGCGCAGGGGTACAGAGGGGAAAGAATTACCCGGATTGGCGATATTGCAAAAAGCATTCTGCTTCTGGCAGCGGCAACGGGCACAGGAATGCTTTTTCAGAAGATAAATCTGCCGGAATCCAATATTATTATGGCCTATATTATTGGCGTGCTGTTTATATCTGTGGCAACATCCCGGAGGATTTACGGGCTTATTTCCTCTGTGTTCAGCGTACTGGCCTTTAATTATTTTTTTACCGTGCCGTATTTTACGCTGAAGGCCTACAGTGATGATTATCCAGTTACATTTCTGACCATGTTTTTGACGGCATTTATTACCAGTACGCTGGCAGTACGTATGAAGCAGCAGACAAAGGATGCGTCGGAGGCAGCCTACAGAACGCATATTCTTCTGGAAACCAATCAGCTGATCCAGCAGCAGGGGGAACGCAGAGAAATGCTTCGAGTGGTTGCAGGGCAGCTGGTGAAGCTTCTGAGGCGGGATATTATTTTTTATATGGCAGAAGCGGACGGCTTGTCGGCGCCGTATATATTCCCGGCAGAGCCGGAGCATGAGACAGGAAATCTGGAGCAGAAAATGCTGCGCCATGCAGAATACAGCAGCAAAAAGGAACGGCAGGCAGCAGAGCAGGCGTTTTGCAGCGGAGAACCGGCCGGAGCAGGAACAGAGATCATGTCACAGACACGGTGCCGTTACCTGGCAATTCGTTCTGGAGACAGGGTTTATGGGGCTGTCGGCATTCCGATTCCAGGTCCGGAGGAAGAGCCGGAAAAATTTGAGTACAGTATCACGATTTCCATTCTGGGAGAATGTGCTCTGGCATTGGAAAAGGAGGAGGCGCTGAGGGCCAGGGAGGAAAGTGCTCTTCTGGCGAAAAATGAGCAGCTTCGGGCCAATCTTCTCCGCTCGATTTCCCATGATTTGAGGACGCCGCTGACTACGATTTCGGGAAATGCGGGAATTCTGCTGTCGAATGAAAACAGTCTGGACAGCGGCAGCCGCAGACAGCTGTATGAAAATATTTATGATGATTCCCTGTGGCTGATTAATCTGGTGGAGAATCTTCTTTCTGTTACCAGAATTGAAGATGGAACTATGCAGCTTCATTTATCTACAGAGCTGATGGACGAGGTGATTACAGAAGCGCTGCAGCATATAAATCGGAGAAAGACGGATCATGAAATTTTTGTGGTGCCGTCAGAGGAATTTTTCCTGGTGAAAATAGATGCCAGACTGATTATGCAGGTGATTATTAATATTGTGGACAATGCCATGAAATACACGCCGCCCGGTTCCCGGATTACCATATCTGCCAGAAGGCAGGAAAATTGTGTGGTGGTGGATATTGCCGACAACGGAAGAGGACTTTCTGATGAAGCAAAGGCCCGGGTTTTTGACAGGTTCTTTGTTGCAGGCGACGGAGTGGTGGACAGCAGGAGGAGCCTGGGATTGGGATTGTCTTTATGCAGGTCTATTATTATGGCACATGGGGGAACGATAGAGGCGCTGGATAATCAGCCCCACGGCGCGCTGTTTCGTTTTACATTGCCAGAAGAGGAGGTAACATTACGTGAATAAACCGTTGGTACTGGTGGTAGAGGATGACGGAGCGATCCGCAATTTGATTACAACAACCCTGGAGACAAGAGATTATAAATACTGCACAGCGGAAAATGGCGGGCAGGCGATTATGGAAACGGTATCGAGAAATCCGGAGGTGATGCTTCTGGATCTGGGTCTGCCGGATATGGATGGAGTGGATGTTATTCGAAAGGTGCGCAGCTGGTCGAAAATGCCGATTATTGTGATCAGCGCCCGCAGTGAGGAGACGGATAAAATTGAAGCTCTGGACGCAGGTGCAGATGATTATCTGACCAAGCCTTTTTCTGTAGAAGAGCTGCTGGCCCGCCTGCGTGTAACCTTTCGACGTCTGAATTATATGGCGGCAGCAGGTGCAGACAATCATTCTGTGTTTGAAAATGGAGAGTTGAAGATTGATTATGCGTCCTGCTGTGTTTTTCTGAACGGAACTCAGCTTCATCTGACTCCGATCGAATACAAGCTGCTCTGCCTCTTAGCCCGGAATGTGGGAAAGGTGCTGACGCATTCTTATATTACCAAAGAAGTCTGGGGAAGCAGCTGGGACAATGATGTGGCGTCTCTGCGGGTATTTATGGCAACATTGCGGAAAAAGATTGAAAAGGATCCTTCGGATCCTCAGTATATCCAGACTCATGTGGGAATCGGCTATAGGATGCTGCGGGTGGAGACAGACGATTAGCTATAGAGGAAACAGAAGGAATGCGGGGAGGGAGCGGAATGCCCGAGCGGCGAGACCGGTCGAAGGTGCGGAGACGCGGAAGTCTGGTAATGCGGCGGTGAATAAGGAAAAAGCAAAGGTTACAATTGAAAAAAGAGAAGCTATCATGTATAATGATTGGGTAGATGTAAGGCGAAGGACTTTCTTCGCCTTTTCCTGACTCTGAAAATGAGAAAGTGAATGAAAAAGACAGCAGAAAGTGAAGGCCTTCCAGTAAGCGTTATTTTTTCGGTCAACGGAAGCGTCCGTAAGCAGGAACGGGCGGTAAGTTGGAAGATCCGGTAAGTGGAATTGACCGATAAGCTGGAACAGGCGGTAAACAGGAATAGCCGATAAGCAAAGAATGCAGAGCTGATTCCGTACAAAGAAAAGAAGGTGAAGGAATGCATAGATTTTTGAGAAGTGTTGGATTTCGTACTTATACAAAAAAGCGGGATATTGAGAAAATGCTTTCAGAGCTGGAAAAGACAGCTCTGAGACGGAGAATTGAGATAGATACCGATGAGAATCTCTGTGAGCTGAGAGCAGAGCTGGCTCCCGGTATGGGGATTGTTCTGGTAGGGGAGATGGATGAACAGGGAATATTCCATCGGGAGTTTTATTATCCCTATCTGAGCAGCAGTGATATATCATCAAAAGCAGAATGCTCTATTCAGCGGCACACAGAAAAGGAAACCTATGCCGGCCTTCTGGATGAATATCGAGTAGGAATTTCTCTGATTTTTTATTTGGAAAATGGTTTTGAATATCGGGAACGGAAGCTGAATAAATCATCCCGCCGGGTAGAAGCTGTGAATCTGACCGGTCTGGCGATGGATGGCAAAATTCTTCTTCCGCTTCACAAAACGAGAAAGCAGATTGAGCTGGCAAAGGTGGCAGCAAAGGATCGCACAAACCTGATTGAGGCGGCAAAAAACGGAGATGAGGATGCCATGGAGACCCTGACCATTGAGGATATTGATATGTATTCTCAGATCTCCAGGAGAGCCATGAAGGAAGATTTGTATTCCATTGTAGATTCCTGCTTTATGCCCTGTGGAATTGAGTGCGACCAGTATTCTGTGATTGGCGAGATTACCCATATTGAAGAAAAGAAAAACAGCTTTACAGGAGAAATGGTTTACGATCTGACGCTGGACTGCAACGATATGCTTTTTCATGTAGGTATCGGGGCGGAGGACCTGATGGGCGAGCCGAAGGTTGGCCGCCGGTTTAAAGGGCAGATCTGGATGCAGGGAGCTGCAAAGTTTGTGGAAGGCTAGGGCAGAGGCAAAGGTTTTTTGAAATAGGGCTATTGCAATCCCGCTGGCTTTAGACGGTGGGTAGTTCATGTGAAAGAGGGAAAATAAGATGTCACTGGAAAAGGCAAAAAAGTATTTAGCAGAGCGAGGATTTTTGGAGCATATAATAGAGCTGGAGCATTCCACAGCTACAGTTTCTCTGGCGGCAGAGGCTTTGGGAGTAGAGCCGGGAATGATCGCCAAAACGCTGTCATTTTTTCAGGGAGAAACCCCTGTCCTTATTCTTGCAGAGGGAACAGCCAGAATTGATAACCGGAAATACAAGGATACCTTTCACATGAAGGCTAAGATGATACCTTTTGAGGAGGTAGAGGCGGCAACTGGCCATGCCCCTGGCGGCGTATGCCCTTTTGGTGTGAATGAGAACGTGAAGGTTTACCTGGATCAGAGCCTGAGACGGTTTGAGGTGGTATATCCAGCCGCCGGGAATGATCACAGCGCTGTGAAGCTGACAATTCCGGAGCTGGAACAGGCTGCGGATACAGTAGACTGGGTGGATGTGTGCAGGGAATAAAGGAAATGTGGGAAAACACCCTTGACGATCAGGGTGTTTTTCTTTATAATAAGCAAAGTGGGGATTGCCTTTGCAGTTCTCAGGATAGACTGGGATAGTTTCAGTCCCAGAAAAATGAATGGTTCAGATACCGATTTCGAAGGCAGAAATCATAGAAAATCTTGATTTTAAGCTGAAAATCGGCATTGGTTTCCTTAGTTAAATGGATATAACAAGCGCCTCCTAAGCGCTAGTTGTGGGTTCGATTCCCGCAGGAAACGTACTAAGCGGATTGATTAGAAAATGTTCTAAATCAATCCGTTTTTTCATTTTCGTTATGATTTTGGGCTGGTAAGCAGCCAGCCGTTTGACGACTTCCCTATAGAGTATACTCCCAGGGGGGAGGACAAATATGGGGAATGCTTATGTACTAACTTTGATTTTGTCAAGGATGTTGTCCCTCCAATCAACAAACTTCAAAAAATGTTTCCTGTTTGATATACTTTAGCCAAGTTAAATAGCTTGATTAAAGCATATCACAAGTAGGAGGGAAAATTATGTTTGAAGAAAAAATCGAAGAGTTAAATCAGAGGTTAGAACGTAAGCAGGGAGTATTTGATAAAAGAACCTACACGGTTGATGAAATTCAGGACATTCTGAGTATCAGCAAACCAAGTGCTTACAATCTGGTAAAACAAGGCTTATTCCGTTCTGTTCGTATCGGCGGCTCTATCCGAATTTCTAAAAAGAGCTTTGATGAATGGCTGGATGGTCAGCTATAAAATTTACATAGTTCTATTATGTGATGAAGAAAAATTGTTTTAAGGTTGTTACTGTAGGAACCACGATGCGAGTCATGATTTCCCGTTTTGAAGAAGGGTAGGCAAATCAGAGTTTCTATAAGAAAGTCAATGGTTCGGAACCGACACTTTCTTTTTCATAAAAGTTACGCTTGTTGCTTGAAATGCTGAAAAGCTCACAGTAATAGAACTAAGACAATTTGCCAGACATCGTCTGACATTTTCCAACAGTTCCTGAATTTCCAGAATCATGGAGCAGTTGGCATTGAAGCCGAATATCAATACAGATTCTCTGGGAAAGATTGAGCATGGAATGAAAGGATTATCAATCGCTTAAATATTGCATTAAATTAAGGGAAAGACTATAAGTGTAAGGGCATTTATTGCAAGCGAATATAATAAGTTGCCTTTCTTACCATTTCCATGGCTTTCATGCTACCCGTCCTGAGATCTGGCAAGTGCATCATAGGAAAGGTTTTTCGTTTTTGCAATCTTGGCTTCTGATGAAGGAATTGAAGAGAATGGTGTAGATGCTGAACTTCTTGCAAAGGAACTTTCAAACTCTGAAATGGCTGCACTGCTGAAGACGCTGACATTTAACCTTAAATAGGAGAATTGGCTTTCCGGTTCACACTTATATATTAGTAACTATGTCTGTTTAGAAATAGATACTGGTATGTTTTGTACGTGTCAAGAAGTCATATTTACCTTACAGATAAATGTGACTTCTTGACAAAAAGATGGATAAATACTACAATAGAATTAACCTATGAGGTAAATATCAAGGAAGGGGATGGTTGCTGTTTGACAGTTGAATACAATAACAGGAACATTGAAAAAGTGTGTACAAATGCTTCTGTTGCAGAACGAAAATATGGTTCACGAATGGCTGAACTGATACAGCAACGTATAGATGAAATTAGTGCAGCTGATTCTGTGGAACAGATGATTCAATTCCATATCGGTAGATGTCATCCCCTAAAAGGCGATCGAAAAGACCAATATGCGGTCGATCTTGTGCATCCACAAAGATTAGTGTTTGAAAAGAAGGGGTCACAGATAAAAATCGCGAATATTATGGAAATAGTAGATTATCATTGAAGTAAGCACTAAAAGGAGGAGGTTACAATGATGAAGAGCAAAACCTATATTGCAACACCACCAGGTGCAACTATAAAGGAGCAGCTTATTGACCGAGATATGAGTCAGAAGGAATTTGCTCAAAGAATGGATATGTCCGAAAAACATATCAGCAAGCTGATTAACGGTGAAGTTCAGCTTACTCCTGATGTAGCTATGCGTCTGGAAATGGTACTTGGACTCCCTGCTCGCTTTTGGAATAATCTTGAAGCAATATATAGAGAGAAGCTACAGTTGGTTCAAGCTGAAAATGAGATGGAGCAGGACATTGCAATAATGAAAAAATATCCGTACGCTGAAATGGTCAAGTACGGTTGGGTTGCTGATGTAAAAAAGTCGGAGGAGAGAGTATTCTCGTTAAGGAAACACTTCGAGGTTGTAAAATTGTCTATGCTTAAAGCTCCATTGATTCCTGGAATTGTTTATAGAAGACAATCAATCTCAGAAAAAGCAGAATGTGCACTGCTTGCATGGGCACAGAGAGCAAAACTGGAGGCAAGGCAAATTGATACAAAGCCAATTGATTTGCAAAAATTGGAGACAATTATTCCAGAAATAAGATCTATGACATCTAGTAATCCAAGAGAGTTTTGTCCGAATTTGATTAATATGCTTTCTGATTGCGGCATTGCGCTTGTTTTTCTCCCACATATAGGAGGTTCTTTCCTTCATGGTGCAACATTTTTTGATAGGAATAAAATAGTTGTGGGATTAACAGTCCGTGGCAAGGATGCTGATAAGTTTTGGTTTAGTTTGTTCCATGAGCTAGGACATATATTAAAAGGGCATATATCTAATGTCGAAGGGACAACGGACGAAGACGAACAGGAAGCAGATTCGTATGCAAGACAAATATTAATTCCGGATATGGATTTTAATCGTTTTGCAAACGAAGGCCAGTTTACTGTAGATTCGATGCAGGTATTTGCACATAGAGAAGGCATAGATGTAGGAATCTTAGTGGGCAGACTACAAAAGGAAGGCTATATCCAGTATAGTTGGTTTAATGAACTGAAAACAAAATATGAATTAACGGTGTAAGTATCCCAAATCTTAGGATAAAGAATATGATAGCTGTCATTTTCAAAGAAGGAAAGTCGGGCAGAAATTGTCTGGCTTTTTCTTTTTACATACTGGCATACTCTTCTACTGAGAAAATGGTTGCTCCTTAACAAATCTCAACCATTATTTTAACAGGGATTTGATGAATTCAGAGAAGCGATTCGGAATGCGAAAAAAGCCTGATAGATAAATGTTTTCCTGTACATAGGAGAACTCATATGGCAAATGTTCTTTAGTTTTCCTAATCGCTAGTTGTGGGTTCGATTCCCACAGGAAACATACTAAGCGGATTGATTAGAAAATATTCTAAATCAATCCGTTTTTTCATGTCATAGGAAAGTGCGTCCTATGACATAAAAACGCTCCG
>UMFG01016715.1_pt1 | contig 32817 bp, 26 predicted proteins | sample 1964961 | NCBI WGS metagenome assembly UMFG01 (sample SAMEA4836041, study PRJEB28245) | human gut metagenome | biome: gut microbiome; material: fecal sample | place: Denmark | collected 2008
ATAATTGTGCCAATAACTTTTCAATGGGTATACAGAGTTTCTTAGGATTTCACGTTAATGCCTTTCTTCTCATATCTGGATATTTTGGAATCAAATTAAAAGCAAACAGTTTTTTCCGATTTTTTATTACTTGTGCATTTTATTCTGTTGCAATATGGATTGTTTTTTCCTTATTCTCTGAGACTTCACTGTCTTTTATGGCATTTTTAAAGCGCTTCCATTTCTTTTATAGAAATAGTCCGTGGTGGTTTGTTGAAATATATTTCTATTTGTTCGTTACCGCTCCTATATTAAACATGGCTTTCTCTGCAAATAGAAAGAATGTGATTCTATTTTTATGTCTATTAACTTTTTTGAATATAGTATGTGGAGGAATCTTACATAGTGATTATAATTTGAATGGATTTAATTACAACCACTTTGTCTATATGTATTTCATAGGTGGAAGTATTAGATATTTTGATTTTAATGTAAATAGGAAAAAGTGTATTTACAGTATCTTGATTGTTTCTATTCTAATCTTTTTAGAAAGACATTATTTGGGGAGCTTTCGAGGATATATCAATCCTTTGGTCGTATTACAATCGGTTTTGGTTTTCCTGTTTTTCAAAGGAATAAATATAAAAAGCAGTTTCCTAAATAATATATCGGCATCAACATTCGCCGTATATCTCATGCATGATGAGGATGTATATGCAAGAAAGGCTTTGGTAGACCTTGTTGAGCAAATTTACGCGTTGTTTTCTGCTACTCATTATCCAGGATATATGTTCATTATACTGATGGTCTTTTTTTCATTCGTAGCATTTATTGGACTGATATGTGTTGATAGGCTTCTCAGATTCATTTTCATCAATCACTTGATTAACCAGACGAATCATTTATATAAAACAATCTCAAAAAAAATATATTATGAGCTCAATCATTGAAAAACTGTATTGGTATCGAAATAAATTTATAAAAAAACATTATACTGTAATAGCAAAAGTAAAAGCATTTGTTTGGGGTATCTATCTTGATAAAGGATGTAGCTTCCGAGGTCGAATTATTTTTTATAAAACGCGCAATAGTAATATAACAATTGGTAAACGTTGTAGATTTAATTCGTCCTCCTTATTCAATTTTAGAGGGCTGCGTAATCCTTGCATCATTCAAACAGGGAAGTCTGGGGCTATAATACAAATAGGAAATGATTGTGGATTCTCGTCTGTTAGTATTGTTTGCGACAAGAGTGTGTTAATCGGCAACAATGTCCTTTGTGGGGCAAATGTTATCATAGGTGACAGAAATGACCATGAAGACAGATATGCTAAAGTTACGCGTCCTATAATAATAGATGATAATGTATGGATAGGCATGAATTCTATAATAATGGGGGGGGTAAGAATATTTAATAATTCTATTATTGGGGCAGGTTCTCTCGTAACCAAAGATATTCCCCCATACGAGATTTGGGGAGGTGTACCTGCCAGATTTATTAAAAAAATAGATAACTTATGAAACTTATTAATAAAAACACCTTTCTATTATTGGTAACGAATTATATAATAAAATATTTTACGGTTATCGTTGCAGTGTTTTTTTTATTGTATGTTACAAGAATTGTGGAAAGCTTCAAATATCCTCAAAGATTGCAGATCTTTGCATCTTGGACTATGACAATTATAATGTCTATTGTTTTCTTAATAAAAAAGAATCTGCATATTAAACAGAACCAATTTACCAATTACTTTTTATATTATATCATTGCCTATTTAGTAGTAGGCTTTGCCAAACTTTGCATTCATCCTTCTTCTTTGTTTCCGATAAATCAGGCAGATGCTCTGTTTTCCTTGTCTCTATTATTGGGCATAATATTTTATGGAAGGCAAAACTTCTTGAGAGGGGTTTCAAGTCTATATTTTAAGTATATTATACCGTTCTTTGTGTTGTTACTTCCATTTGCATTATATCTTAATTATGCAGATATACTAGGAATGAATTTATTTTTCTTTTTATTATATCCCTACCTGAATACGAAACGTAAGTTCATAGTGATTTTAGTGTTTATTTTATCGATTTTAACAACAGAACAGCGCATATACTATATGAGATATTTCTTCTGTATTATGCTATTGATGATGTTTTATGTCCCGTTTCTTTCAAGGAGATTATTTGCGATAACTCACACGTTTGTCTTTTGTATACCATTGTTAGCTTTAATTTTGGCTTTACGTTATGATTTTAACGTATTTGATATGAAATCTTATATGGGAGAAGGATTTGAATATTATGACGAAACTAATGATAGAACAGCAAATGCCTTAGAGGATAGTAGAACTTTTATTTATTTAGAGGCCATAGAGTCTGCCTTTAATAATGGATATGTTATTTGGGGGCGCACTCCCTATTATGGACATGAGTCTTTATTTCAAATAGACCGCATGTCGTCACTCGGATTTTTTTTAAAAGGAACCTCGATGGAGAGAATTAGCGAGGTGCATATAGAGTCCATTTTTACTTGGTTTGGAACTTTTGGGCTTATCTTTTACATGTTAATGTTGTATAAGATGAGTATAAATTGTATAGTTGTATCTAATAATAAATTCTGTAAGATAGTGGGATTGGTAGTACCATTTATGTGGTTGATGTTATGGATAGAATATTCATTCGCATTCACACCAAGCTATTTTGTATTTCCGATGGTTCTTGGTTTAACATATAATACAGACCTTTATAAAATGTCTGATCAAGAAATTAAAAATTATTTTTATAAGACTATAAATCAGTAAGTAAGTATGATAGATTATCTGCGAGGGCTAAAATATTTTTTATACGTTGGTAAAATAATGAACACTGCTGTTGAGGCTGTACTTCGGCATAGATATCAAGCTCCAACTTGTTCTAAGCAATTCCAAGGCATAGTGTATATAGCTGACGGCTCTATGCTTCATGGTGGTCTTTCTGACAGGTTAAGAGGTTGTGTGTCATTGTATTATATAGCAAAGAAAATGAAAGTTTCTTTTAAGATTTATTTTGTGTCTCCATTTAGAATAGAAGATTACCTGATGCCCAATAAATATGATTGGTTGATTGATGATTCTAAAATGGACTTTTCTCAGAATACAAATGTAATATATATATATAATAGAGATTTACCATTTGAACATGCTTTTCAAGAAAGGTATCTTATAAAGCGTGTTGTACGAGATGCACAGAACCATATTTATACCAATATAGATTTGGGAGACAAATGCTTTTCCCGGTTGTTTCATGAACTTTTCAAACCAACAGACAAACTCTCGAATTTATTGAGTGAAAATTATGAGAAAATAGGAGGAGAGTATATTGCAATGGTTTATAGATTCCAACAATTATTGGGGGATTTTAAAGAAGGTAATTACCCAGTATTAAAACAAGAGAAGCGGCAAAACTTGATGGAACAGTGCAAAAATGCAATCAACATGTTGCATAAAGAGAATCCTGATGAAAAAATTCTCATAACATCAGATAGCATTACCTTTTTGGAGTATGTAAAGGATATTGATTACGTTTCTATCATAGAAGGAAGGGTATATCACATGGACTACCATACAGTATCACAAGATTTACCTTATATAAAATCCTTTCTTGACTTATTTATGCTGGCTAAGGCTAAGAAAATATATTTAGTCAAAACAAGCATTATGTATAATTCCGGATTTGCAAAACGCGCAAGCTTGATACACAACGTTCCGTATAAGGTGTTAAATATTTGAAAAATGAGAGTGCCATTAGTATCAGTGATAATTCCAGTTTATAACAGGGCTAATATTAAACCTACTATAGACAGTATTGTAGGTCAAACTTATAGAAATTTAGAAATCATCATTGTAAATGATGGTTCTTCTAAAAATGTTTCCGCACTATTGGAAGCTTTAATTCGTGATTACAACGATGACAGAATTGTATACTTATGCCAAAGTAATAAAGGGCCTTCTTCGGCAAGAAACTATGGTTTAAAGCATAGTAAGGGTTCGTATATTTGCTTTTTTGATTCGGATGATATCATGCTTCCACATAGGATTGAGAGTCAGATTGGTATAATGATAGACAAGGGTAGTGATTTGTGTGTTGCGGGACTTCATTACAAAAGAAGGAATATAGATGTTGTGCCTTCTCCGATATTGGAGAAATCTTGTTTGCATAGTTTCTTGCTGCATCAAGATGGTGCTTTTGTAGGTACACAGGCTTGGATGTTTACCAAGGAACCTCTTTTGAATGTTAATGGATATAATGAATCCATGTGGAGTTATGAGGATGTTGACTTGGTATTTAGATACTTAATTCAGAAAAGTATAATAGTCTCTGTATTGCCAGAGGTTCATACGATATATTGTGATGATAAAGCTGACGATCGACTTACCAATTTAAAAAACTCCACTAATGCTCGTTTTTTGTATGGATATGTAGTATTTTACATAGGATTGTTAGAATACGTCTTAAGCCAAAATTTAGATTTTAAGCGAGACTATTTGGAAGTTAATCTCCGTATTCTATTGAAAGTTGTTTCACATTACCATAACGAAATTAAGCGGTTAGGATTATTGGAAAAAATAAATGGTCTTAATATGAGAATTAATAAATATGACTGTTTTTTGTACGCTAAGATTCGATTATATTATCTTATCTGCAACATCTATTATTATTTAAAAGACAAAATAAAGTGAGAGCTAACTATATTTTCCTAGACTCCACACAAGATTATCCATTTGAATATTCTGCAGGAAACACCAAAGTAGAAATCTTATCACAAGGTTTGCTGCACTTTGGTCGGAAGGTGTATATCATTAATCCTATGTGGGGCTATAATAAGATTGAAAAAGAGATTCATGGTAAAAATGCGGGGATATTATATGGCATATATCCTCAAAAAGGTCTTTTGGGTAGGCTGTACAATCTTGTAAAGATTTTAATATTATTATTTCGCCTTAGGAAAGAATATAAATATACCATTCTGACTTCCAATCATTTTATTATTTACATAATAGAATGTATTTGGATGAAAATATTGGGATATAAAATTGGAGTCCTGTATCATGAATTACGATATACAACATTACAAAATCCATCTAAGTATACTTTATATAGCACAAAGGCATTCGATCGTTATTTCGGATATTTTTGTGATTTCATTTTGCCTATTTCTCATTTTTTGAAAAATAGATGTGAAAAATACAAGAAACCTATGTTGATGACTCCAGTCTTGTCTGCTACAAATGAAAATTCTGTAGTAGACATAATTCGGGAACAGTTCACATATTGCGGAAGTGCTGCATATAAACGCATTATTGATTTTATTCTAGATGCGTATGATATTTATTCTAAAAAAGGGAATGCAAATTTGGTGTTGGTTCTTTCTGGAAATCAAAACGATATACAAAAAATCCAAGAACAGATAGAAATAAACGGATTGGGAGAAAAGGTTTCTATCAAACAAGGGTTGCCTTATAGTGATTTATTGAAGTTGTATTCTGAATCATTAGCTTTATTGATTCCTTTAGATGCTTCCAATCTACAAGACATAGCACGATTTAGTCAGAAAATAGCAGAATATACCTCAACTGGAAGACCCATAATAACAAATCGTGTTGGAGAAGTTCCTTATTATTTTGATACAAACTCTGCTTTTATTATAAACGAATTGGATGTAAATGAATTAGCTTTTTTGTTTGATAAAATTATGCAAAATAAATCTCATGCTACTGAAATAGGCCAAAAAGGTCATGCCATATTCCAAAAGCATTTTAATAATGTAAAATATGTGCATAGATTATTAGATTTTATAAGCGATAATTATGAATAAAAGGATTTTGTTTGTCGGGCAAAGAGTCACTTATGATGGGTACTCAAAAATGTTTAATTGGACGGTAAATAGTTTATCTGAATATAACGAGAATCGTATATTTCTGCATACTTTCTATTATTCAAATACAGAATATACATTTTCTGAGAACGTTGAATGGAGCGAAGTAATAAGGGAGAAAGCCGAACGATGGAAAATTATATTTGATTTACGGAAGAAGATAAAAGAAATCCATCCTGATGTAATTGTTGCTTTCTTATATGATGCAGGATTGTATAGTATATTTGCTGCTATCCAAACTCATGTGCCGGTAGTTGTTTGTGAAAGGAGTGATCCTTATGCTAAGTTGCCACTGAATGCTAAAATAGCTCAATTTTTTTATAGATGGGCTGATGGTGCTGTCTTTCAACTACCTCAAGCCCAATCGTTCTTTAAGAATATCATTAAAAAGAAAACATCTGTCATTCCAAATCCGATATTTGTTACGGGGATTCAAACGATTTTGCCTTTTTCTCAAAGGAAAGATGAGATTTCTTATGTTGGGAGGATACATGTGCAACAAAAGAGAATAGATGTACTGTTGATAGCATTCTCATTTTTTTGCAAAACTATAGATAATGTTAAATTATGCCTTTATGGTGATGGTGAAGATTTATCAGAAATGATGCGTTTGACCAAGAATTTAGGCATTTCTGATAAGGTCGAGTTTAAAGGGAAAGTTAATAATCCGGCTCAATATATAGCTACTTCAAAATGTTTCGTGATGTCATCGGATTTTGAAGGCATTTCTAATGCTCTTTTAGAAGCTATGTCAATAGGTCTTCCAGTAATAACAACTGATACGAGTCCTGGAGGTGCAAGATTTCTTATAGAAAATGGAGTAAACGGGTTTATCGTGAATAGAGGTGATGCTTCAATGTTAGCGGAAAAATTGATTTATCTATTTCAAAATCCACTAGTAGCAGATAGCATTGGAAATAAAGCAAGAGGTGTTTTAAAGAGATTCAAGCCTAACCTTATAAAAGAGAAATGGAATGATTATCTTAATGAAGTTTGTGGAAACGAATAGAAGGATTAAAAACATTATTGATGAGTTCTGTCGTAGCCTAAAGACGCAGCAAGAATGACAACGATTCTACAAATGATAGTATCCTTAAAATTAAGTAAAAATAGATAAATGTTGATTGAATTGGAAACTTCCAAGTGAAGAATATATAGTAAACAGCACGTATGAAATTATGTAATATTAAAGTTAAAATCCTATTGCAGTGCAAATTCCTGCTTGTGGGTTTCCTTAATCTGTCGTACAACTTTGTTCCCAACCCCATAAGGAAGTGGTATTTTTTGCTGTTTGGAATCAGGATAGGAAAAGGAAGTTGCATACACAGAAGATGCCAGTTTTTCCATGTGGGTGAACTTACAATCGGAGAGAATTCTGTGGTTAACTTCGGCTGCTATCTGGACAACCGCAGAGGAATCATCATTGGCAGCAATGTGGGACTAGCTCACAATGTGAAAGTATATACATTAGGTCACAATATAGACAGTGTGCGGTTTGAGACTAGAGGCAGGCCGGTGGTCATTGAGGATGGAGTGTTTGTTTTCGCAAACGCCATGATAATGCCGGGAGTCACGCTGCACAAGAACTGCATCGTGCTTCCAGGAGCTGTAGTGACAAAGGATGTGGAAGAATATGCGGTAGTAGGTGGCAATCCTGCTGTAACTATTAAAAAAAGAGATGTTTTACCCCCCATTCCACAGTCGTATTGTTACTGGTTCGCTCTGTAAAAAGGAGGAAGAAGGCATGAAGAACAGTATAATGTTTGTGCTCAAGTCGTTCGAGTTGGGGGGGCTTGAGATTGTTTCATCTGTGTTGGCGAATAAATTTGTGGCAGAAGGACACCACGTTTCTATTTTCGCTTTCGGTAGGGCGGAGCACTCCATTGAGGAGCGGTTGGACAAGCGCATACATTGCTATACGCTTAAGGAAATGAAATGCACCGAAGAGAATGTTTATGCCATGCGTGCCGTGATGTTGGAAGAAAAGGTGAACGTGGTGATCAATCAATGGGGGTTGCCATTTGTACCGATAAAGGTGATAAGGAAAGCTACTACAGGACTTGACGTGAAAGTGGTGTCGGTTTACCACAACAATCCTTCGTTTAACGGACGCATAGCTAGTGTGCGCATGGAGATGGACAAGACAACCAATGGCTTGAAGCGGCTGGCATTGAGGTTGAAATGGCGGCTGTTCAGGGAGATAACTGCGTGGGGGATGCGCTATAACTATAACAAAAGTGACCTTTATTTGGTTCTTTCACCGAGCTTTATAGATGAGTTCAAGAAGTTTACGAGGATAAGGCAACCCGAAAAACTGTCCGTGCTTACCAATCCCATCACCATAGAGACCGGCGGCTACAGATATGATGCAGAAAAGAAGCAGAAAGAGATTATTTATGTAGGGCGAATAGATTGCCAACAGAAAAGAGTAGATCGCGTTATCAACACTTGGGCTTTGCTTGAAAAAAGATTTCCCGACTGGAGGCTTACTATTATAGGGGATGGAGAGGGACGCAAGGACGTAGAACAGAAAGTTCATGATTTACATCTAAGCAATGTTTGTTTTGAAGGATTCCAACCGCCAAAAGCGTATTATGAACGTGCTTCTATTCTGCTGCTGACGTCTGAATATGAGGGTTTTGGTCTAGTTATCGTAGAAGGTATGTCATTTGGCGTGGTGCCCGTTGTATATGGCAGTTATTCTGCGGTATATGATATAATAGAAAACGGTGTTGACGGGAGTATTGTCCGACCACATTCAGGTATAGGTTTTGTGGCACAAAATATGGCAGAGGCTCTTTCTATGTATCTGAAGAACGAGAGCCTATTACATACTGCTGCGGAGAAAGCAATAGAGAAAAGCAAGGATTTTTCCATTGATACGATAGCGCGTCAGTGGAAAGATGTATTTGTAAATAAATATGATAATTGGGGGGGGTAAATAGTCATATACCATCGGTATATATGACGAAGCAAAAGCGGAAAGAGATTGTTTATGTAGGCCGCATTGACTACGGTCAGAAGCGTGTACATCGTATAATAGACACATGGGCTATACTAGAAAAATGCTATTCCGATTGGAAACTAATTATTGTGGGTGATGGCAAGGAACTGAAAAACTTAGAACAGAAAGTCAAGGATTTGAAGCTGAACAATGTTTCGTTTCAAGGGTTTCAGTCACCAAAAGAATTCTATGAGCGCGCCTCTATTCTACTACTAGCTTCCGAGTATGAGGGATTTCCTTTAGTAATTGCAGAATGTATGAGTTTTGGAGTAATTCCGGTGGTATACGCCAGTTATCCGGCAGTCTACGATATCATCACACACATGGAAAACGGAATGATAGTGCAGCCGGTGGACGACAGATTCTCCACAGAGGAAATGGCTGCTCAGGTGAAATATCTGATGGACAATCCCGGCAGACGGGAAGAGATGGCAAGGCAGGCAATCTTGACCAGTAACAGGGACTATTCGTTGAATACCATCTATGAATCGTGGATGAAAGTGTTTGAGGGGTTGCCGAAAATTGAATAATAACAATGAACAGACAAAGGTTAATGGTAAGCGTCCAAAAACAGACGTATTGCCATTGCGGTTGTAAGTCGTTTCCTTCGTGCCGGGCGTTATCATGAAATTGAGAAGATTCCCCCCTTTTTCGTTGTAAATCAGATGCGGCTTAAAACCAAAGAACCATCATATGGAACATTTTCCACGTCGGGCAATGCCCTTAAATATCTAGTGCATATGTATTCTCTGCTTCTTTCATGTGCGTAGAATGGGGGCTATCTACAAAACTGATACCTGTGCATTTGCCAAGCAGCACTTTCTTGATGAACAAGGCCAATGATATGGCGACCTCCTTTCCCAACTCCACGAAACAGTTATAGGAGATTACTTGGGGAAAAGATGACGCATGTGCTTGCACACTTTTCAATAGAGAAACCCTTGTATGATTGGTTTGTTGTAAACAGGGAACCACAGTGAGTATTGGATTTGAATTATAGGAAACATGGACTTTTTGCAAAAGAGGGCCATCGAGGTGTTATATCTCCTTTGACATATAATTATGACGAGGCTTCCGTTTTCTTACGAAAGGCCGTGTGTGGGAAAGGGGAAAATAAGCGTTTGGTGTTTTGGTTAAAAAAAGAACATAAGATTTTGATATTTTTCAATGAAAACTTGTCAAGCAATCCAACGTACCATGCTTATGAGATTGATGATGACCAACAAAAGGAGTTGGCTAAATTGAGTACAGGTACAAAAAAGAAAATGGAGAGGATTTCTACGTGGTAAGCATGTGATAATAATGTGATATGTTCTTTAAGTTTGACGTTTTTCTCATGCTTTAACTATGTGTGGCACTACTCCCGTTCGGCACTACTTGTTGACACGTTTCAACCTTCCGTTGTGGAACAAGGATAAGCGTGGATTGGCGACTCGGGATGAAGCGTGGTTGGAAGATAGGTTCCGCCTTTTTGAACAATATACTTTGCCCAGTGTTTTGCAGCAAAGTTGTAAGGATTTTACGTGGGTTGTACTTTTCGATGGGGATACTCCGCCGGTTTATCGCGAGCGTATAAAAGGATGGGCGGAAAGATGTGAAAATTTTAAGTATGTACCCGTGAAATCCGAATATGCCCGGTTCTATCCGCAAGTTTTCGCGCGTTGGATAGAGAATGATTTACAAGGGTGTGTGCAGCCGACAAAAGTAATTACTTCGTGGTTGGATAACGATGACGTATTGGGTTGCAACTATATTGCTGCGGTACGAAATGATGCACAAAGGCTCTGCGGCGGAACTTTTTTCTTTTATAAAAGAGGTTTACAGTATTTCCTAAAACAAAACTATGCGCTGTGGATAAGCTTCCCAAACAATCATTTCGTTTCAAGGGTAGAAGACTTTACGGTTGGATCTCATTTGAAAACGGTGTATGAGTTTGGTACTCATTATTATCTTCCTCGGATGGAGAATGTACGTTCCGTTATGTTGGATACTAAAGATGACGAGCCGTTATGGGGCGAAGTCGTACATGAGCGAAATGTGGATAATGATGTTAAAATGAGTCTTGATTTCCGTTTCGTTCGGGATTCGGAGTTGTTATCCTGTTTTGCGTTGAATCGAACCTTGAATGTGGGACGTTTGTATTGTTGGAGCCGATTTTTACCACATGCTATAAAGGTGTTTTTAAAGCATGTGCAATGGAAACTTACAGGACATAAGATGGGACTGTAGGCATAGATTATAATCGATAACGTTAATTTTTTATTTCATGTCTGTTCGTATTTTGAATGCGAACCTCTTGTCCATTACCCGGATTGAACTGCTGCAAAGCTTAAAACGCGGGGTATTGGTCACTCCGAATCTTGATCATTTGGTCAAACTCCAGCATGACCGTGAGTTTTATGACCTTTATCAAAAGGCGGAGTGGGTGGTTTGCGACAGTAAAATCTTGTATTTGTGCTCTCGTTTGCTGAAGAAAGGAATACCGGAAGCCATTCCGGGTAGCAGTTTCTTTACGGCTTTCTATCTATATCATAAGGATAATCCGGATTGCCGGATATTTCTTTTGGGTGCGATGGAAGGTGTGGCACAAATGGCCATGGAACGTATCAATGCCTCGGTGGGGCGCGAAATCGTGGTGGGGGCGATGTCTCCTTCGTATGGTTTTGAAAACAAACCAGAGGAAAATGAATTGATTTACCGTACCATTAATGCTTCCGGTGCCAATGTGGTACTGGTCGGTGTGGGGGCGCCCAAACAGGAAAAATGGATTTTCCGTCATAAAAGCCGAATGCCGGGAGTTGATATATGGATGGCTTTGGGTGCTACGATCGACTTTGAGGCCGGCAATGTGAAGCGGGCACCGAAATGGATGCAGAAGTTGGCGATGGAATGGTTTTACAGATTCCTGATGGAGCCCAAACGAATGTTCAGGAGATACTTTGTGGATGATGTGAAATTCTTTTTGTATTTCGGCCGGCAACTGCTTGGGATTTATCGTAACCCGTTTAAAGATTGAAATGAAAATGAGAAAGCTTGATGTGGTAAACTTTTTGCGCGGGTATTCCATTTCTACCATAGTAATCATGCATCTTGTAGGGATGTTGGGGATTTCCGGAATATGGGAAAAAGCAGCGGCCTTTGGTGGTGCCGGAGTGCACGTCTTTATCCTCTGCTCGGGATTTGGATTATACCTTTCTTACCTTCGTAAGCCTTTAGGATACATTGCTTTCCTGAAGAAACGTTTTACGAGGATTTATATGCCGATGGCCGTCTTGTGCGTGGCCACGGCTGTCTGGATGGCTTGTATGGGGCGTGAATGGTTCATGCCGCTGTGGGGCAATCTGCTGCTCTTCAAAATGTTCGTTCCCGAACTGGAGAGTTCTATGGGAGGGCAGATGTGGTTTGTGTCTACTATCATTCAGTTCTATCTTGCTTGGCCTCTTATTGTTAAGTTATTTAACATTCGGGGGGGGTAAAGCTTGCGCTCATTGTCAGCCTGTTATGGTCTACGACCGTAGGCCTGTTAGGGTATGCAGAGGAGCGAGTTTGGAACAGTTTCTTCCTGCAATATTTATGGGAGTTTTGCTTAGGGATGAAGATGGCAGAAATATATCATGGCAATCCTAAAGCACTGGAAGTGCCCCGGTGGAAATGTTTGTTGCCGTTGTGTATGGCCGGTGTGGGGTTGACAGGCATAATGGGCTTTGCGGGGTGGCCATGGAAACTTTACAATGATATACCCTCTTTGATGGGTTATATGTCTCTTGCGCTTATCATCTATAAGGTGGGAATCAAGCCGCTTAACCGGTTGTTGGAGTGGACCAACCGCTTTTCATACGAATGGTATTTGGTACACATGTTCGTTTTTGATATCATATTTTATTGTATCGGGTATAAAACGCCGATTGTCGTGGTATTCATGCTGTGTTTGCTTTTGTCATATAGTACAGCTATTGCGTATAGCAAAATATGGAGCAAGTAGATTCTGGCTATACGGAATTGCGCAGCTATCAGTGGGAAATGAAGCACCGCCTGTATGAAAAATGGTGGGGCGGAAGCCGGAGCGTGATGGTGCAGATGCCTACGGGGACGGGAAAGACATTCCTGATGGCCGCCGTGGTTCGCGAGAATGCTGCGGACGGGGTGTTGGTCGTGACGCACCGGATAGAATTGGTAGAGCAGATTTCGGAAACCTTGTCTCGTTTCGGAGTACGTCACGGGGTGATTGCCGGTGGCCGGAAGGCGTTGTTGGCGGAGAACGTCCGGGTGGCGAGCATACAGACGTTGAGCCGATGTATAGATAGTCTTTCTTTTTGTCTTTCTGTTGTGGTTGTGGACGAGGCTCATCATGCCTTGGCGAAGACCTACCGCATATTGTGGGAAAAGTGGCCGGAGGCTCTTTTCTTGGGACTGACGGCTACGCCTTGCCGGTTGAGCGGCGAACCTTTCACGGACTTGTTCGAGGTGTTGCTCCAAGCGTGGAGTATGGAACGCTTTATCGACGAGGGATGGCTGGCTGATTTTGAATATATAAGTGCCGACCCGAACAGTAAGGCGGTACGCCGGGTGGGGTTGTTGTCCAAGCGCGGTGCGGATGGCGATTATCAGTTGAAAGAGATGGCCACGGTGATGGATTGCCCTGAAAGCATCCGGCATTTGTATGATACTTACCAAACGTTTGCTTCGGGGAAAAAAGGCATAGTATATGCCATTAATCGGGAGCATGCGCGTCATATCGTGGAGTATTATCGGAAGGGCGGGGTAAGCTGTTGCATGATTGACGCGAAGACACCGCCGGAGGAACGCCGAAGTTTGGTGGAAGACTATCGGAACGGCCGTATCACGTTGATGGTCAACGTCGACATATTCTCAGAAGGATGGGACGTGCCGGAGGTGGAGGTCATTCAGCTTGCCCGTCCCACGCTTTCATTAGCCAAATATTTACAGCAGGTGGGGCGGGGGATGCGCGTATCCTGCAAGAAAAGTCACGTGATGATATTGGATCAAGTGGGACTGTATTTGGCTTTCGGCATGCCGATACAAAAATGGGACTGGCAGCGGATGTTTGAGGGGAGGCAAGCCGGGCGTTCCGTAACGTGCAATACTTATCCTATATATATAGGAGAGGAGGCCATGGAAAAACAGTTGGTGAATCTGGAGATGGTCCGTATCAAACGGAAAGAAGAGAAGCGCGAGGGGATGGAAGTGTTTATGCAGGGCGGAAAATATGGCATAGCGTTGGATGGAAAAGAGGTCTGTGCCCCGCAGTTCACGCGGATAGAGCGATTGCCGGAACCTTATTTTGCCCTATGTTTTTATCCGTATGATGCTGTCTTTCGGGGGAAGGTGACGGTGGTGGATGCAAAAGGGCGTGATTTGAGGCCGGAACTTTATGGAAAGGTGGAATGCAAAGGGGATTTTTTTAAGGGGTATGACTTTGCGGGAAGGCAGGTCTATTGGGACAGCAAGACGCGGAGGCTCTACGAAAAGATGCCGGAACTTGGGCGGCTCGGGCGGTTTGAACTGGTCAAGCAGGATACCGCGTACATGTTCCGCTTCAGGGAGCGTGGGCTGGACTTCTCGTTCCGGAAGGAAGATGTGCAGGTCTGTGCCACCGAAAAGGTTTTTATTATCGGCAAGCATCTGATTGTGAATGATAAAAAAGAACAGTTCCTGTATGAATTTCTTGGATTCAGCAAAGGAATGATTCTGGTAAAGTTGCCCGGGCAGAATGTGTACCGCCTAATATTGGATTCCGGAAATCGTTTTTGTGACTTTAAGCCTCCTTATCTGGGAACAGTAACCCGTACCCCTGACCGGATGTATATCCGATTTCATCATTGGCCGGGTTTTTGATTGGAATGAATACAAAAGTAGTCTAAGGATAGTTTTAAATTTGAAATACCTACAAATCAGTATAGGGGATTCCGTTATTTCTCCGTATCTTTGCAGCCGGTTAGCACATAAATAACTAAAACGGATAAATTATGGAACGTAACAACGAAAGCTGGGCCGGCTTCAAAGGCGAACTGTGGAAGAAGGAAATCAACGTGCGTGATTTCATTCAGAACAATTATACTCCTTATACGGGAGATGATTCTTTCCTGAAGCCGTCGTCGGAGAAGACCCGCAAAGTGTGGAACAAATTGACCGAGATGTTTAAGGTGGAGCGTGAAAAAGGCGTGTATGACACCGAAACCAAACTCCCTCAAAGTATCACGACTTACGGGCCGGGTTATATAGATAAGGATAACGAAGTGGTTGTGGGATTGCAGACGGATGCTCCGCTCAAGCGTGGTATTTTCCCGAAGGGTGGTATCCGTATGGTGGAAAACAGTCTGGAAGCTTACGGTTATCATCTCGACCCGATGACGAAGGAGATTTTCACGAAATACCGTAAGACGCACAACGAAGGTGTGTTTTCAGCCTATACGGAGGAGATGTTGGCGGCCCGTCGGTCGGCTATCATCACCGGTTTGCCGGATGCATACGGTCGTGGCCGTATCATCGGTGACTATCGTCGTGTGGCTTTGTATGGTACTGCACGTTTGATTGAGGACAAGAAGCGGTTCCAGAAACGCCTCGACATCCAGGAACTGAATGATGAAATCATCCGGAACCGTGAAGAGGTCACGGAACAGATTCATGCTTTGCAGGATTTTGAGAAGATGTGTGCCGCATACGGATTCGATGTGACCCGTCCGGCCAAGGATGCCCGCGAAGCCGTGCAGTTTGTATATCTGGCTTATCTGGCCGCTGTGAAGGACCAGGACGGTGCGGCCATGTCCATAGGGCGTACTTCTACTTTCCTCGACATTTATATAGAGAAAGACATCCGCGAAGGAAAACTGACGGAGGAGGAAGCACAGGAACTGGTGGACCAGATGATCATCAAATTGCGTATCGTACGGTTCTTGCGTACGCCCGAATATAACGACTTGTTTTCCGGCGACCCGGTATGGGTGACGGAATCGTTGGGCGGAATGGGCATCGACGGCCGCACGTTGGTGACGAAGACTTGCTTCCGTTACCTGCATACGCTCTACAACCTCGGGCCGGCTCCGGAGCCGAACTTGACGGTGCTGTGGGCGGACAAATTGCCGGAGAACTGGAAGAAGTTCTGTGCCAAGGTTTCTATCGACACTTCGGCCATCCAGTATGAGAACGACGACCTGATGCGTGTGGATTACGGTGACGACTATGGCATTGCCTGCTGTGTGTCTCCGATGAAAATCGGCAAGCAAATGCAGTTCTTCGGTGCTCGTGCCAATCTGGCCAAGTGCTTGCTTTATGCCATCAACGGCGGGCGCGACGAGCGTACCGGTGTGCAGGTGGCTCCCAAGTTCGAGCCGATTACGAGCGAATATCTCGACTATAACGAGGTGATGGAGAAATACGAGCAGATGATGCGTTGGTTGGCCAAGGTGTACGTGAACGCCTTGAAGATTATCCACTATATGCACGACAAGTATGACTATGAGGCATACGAAATGGCTCTGCACGACGGCGACGTACAACGTATCCGCGCTACCGGTATTGCCGGTTTGTCCATCGTGGCCGACTCTTTGGCTGCCATTCGCGATTGCAAGGTGAAGGTGATTCGTGACGAGCGCGGTCTGGCCGTGGACTTCGAGCGTGAAGGCGAGTATGTTCCTTACGGCAACAATGACGACCGCACGGATGCCATCGCAGTGGAAATCACGGAGAAATTCATGAATTACCTCCGTCAGCACGAGACTTACCGCAATGCGGTTGCCACGCAGTCCATCCTGACGATTACCAGCAATGTGGTGTATGGAAAGAAAACCGGTACGACTCCCGACGGCCGCCAGGGCGGTACTCCGTTTGCACCGGGGGCTAACCCGATGAACGGGCGTGACGTGAAAGGAGCCGTTGCGGCGTTGGCTTCGGTGGCCAAGCTTCCGTTCCATCATGCACATGACGGTATTTCTTATACCTTTGCCATTTCTCCGGCTACGTTAGGCAAGGAACGTGACATTCAGGTAAGCAATCTGGTCGGCCTGTTGGATGGTTATTTCACTCCGGACGGTGGCCAGCATCTCAACGTCAATGTGTTCGACAAGGATCTGTTGGTGGATGCGATGGAACATCCTGAGAAATATCCGCAGTTGACCATCCGCGTGTCCGGCTATGCTGTGAACTTTGTGAAGCTGACGCGTGAACAACAGTTGGATGTCATTTCGCGTACCATCAACCACTCTTTGTAATATAAAGGATATGGAAAAACCATTAGTGGGTAAAATACATTCACTTGAGAGTTTCGGGACCGTTGACGGTCCCGGAATTCGTTTTGTGACCTTCCTGCAAGGTTGTCCTCTTCGTTGTCTGTATTGCCATAATCCGGACACTTGGGATACCGGTCGTCCGCCCCGTTATCAAATGACTCCGGAGGAATTGCTTGCCGAAGTGCTCAAGGTGCGCAGTTTCATAGCCCGTGGAGGGGTGACGTTGACGGGTGGCGAACCTTTATTGCAGGCTGACTTCTGTCGCGAGTTTTTTCGTCTCTGCCGTGAGGAAGGTCTTCATACGGCATTGGACACTTCAGGAGCCGTGTTCAATGAGCGCGTATGTGCTGTGCTGGATTATACGAATCTGGTGCTTCTCGACATTAAGGCGCTTCGCCCTGAACTTTGCAGGAAAGTCAGCGGAAGTGACGGACGGAATGCCCGGGCGTTGCTTGACGAGTTGGAAAGGAGGGGGACGGAGGTTTGGATTCGTCATGTGGTAGTACCCGGTCTGACGGACGACGACACGCTGCTGGATGAACTGGTCGAGTTTGTACGACACTACAAGGTTGTGCGCAAAATAGAATGGTTGCCTTATCATACGATGGGGGTATTTAAGTATAAGGAACTCGGGTTGGACTATCCGTTGACCGACGTGCCTCCTCTTGCCCGGGAAAGGATAGAAGCCATTAAAAAACGTTTTGAGGGCATCTTCCCGTGCTGATGTGTGCATGTGGTGATGTATAATTTCTTTATTTCTATACTCCTTTGCGTAACATGTTGTAATTCATGCTGGTAAGTGCGGCGAATCATTCTGCGCCAAAACGAAAATCAATCACAGCCAAATGAAAAATCGTTTGGCTGTGATTGATTTTTCATTTGGCTGAGATTGATTTCAGGGCTTCTGCGAGGCTGTCCCCTGTTGTGCTTTTTTCTTGTGGTATATGCCTTGGCAGTTGTTCTAAAAGTAGGGATTATTTTTCCAAATAGTCTGAAACGGACCTTTTGTGTGTTTCGTATTGCTTCTTTTTCTATCTTTGATATTCAAAAGCGTTTTTTATGAGCAGAATATACAATTCCGTCGTTGGCCTACTTTGCGGGATGGGGATATTGTCTTCTTGCGAAATCATCGAATATCATCCCTACGATACGCGTATAGAAGGAGAGGTCGGGCTGACGGAGAAGAACATCCGTTTGATTGAAGACAAGATGCGGGGAAGGCGTGAGTTCCGCTTTGCCATGATCAGCGACACCCAACGTCGGTATGACGAGACGAAAGAAGTCGTGAATATCATCAATAACCGCGGTGACATTGATTTTGTGTTGCATGGCGGCGACGTGGCGGATTTCGGCGAGACGAAAGAATTTTTATGGGCACGGGATTTCTTGAATAAGTTGCGGGTGCCGTATGTTTGCCTGTTGGGGAATCATGATTGTCTGGGGACGGGGTTCGATGTATATCTGAAAGTTTTCGGAGAGGATAATTTTGCTTTTACGGTGGGCAACGTGCGTTTTATCTGTTTGAATACCAACGCGCTTGAATATGATTACAGTTATCCGGTGCCCGATTTCAATTTTATGGAGGATGAATTGAGGAATATGCCGGCGGGCATAGAGAAAACCATTGTAGCCATGCACGTGCCACCCGGCGACGGGGAGTTCAACAACAATGTGGGGCGTGCCTTTGAACACTATGTGACCAGTTTTCCCCATGTGCAGTTTTGTCTGTTCGGCCACATCCACCGTTGGGCTGAAGAAGAGTTTTTTGAGGATGGAGTCGTATATTACGGATGTACGACAGTCGGGAAGCGAGGGTATTACGTCATTACCATAAAAGAAGAAGGATATGAAATTGAACGTTGCGATTTTTAGTATATGGCTTTCGGCTGGCATGCCTTCTTGGGTAATGGGGCAGGGTGTGACGGAAGCGGCATCGGATACAGTTCCGACACGCTATGAGAAAATGATGACACGCCGTATGGAAGGGTGGAAACGTTTGATTCCCGACCATTACAAGATACAGTTTGCGGGAAGTATCGGTGTCGTTTCAATCGGTACGGGATGGACCTACGGGAAGAAGCAGCAGTGGGAGACAGATATCATGTTGGGCTTTTTGCCTAAATTTGAAAGTGAACATAATAAGGCCGTTTTCACTCTGAAACAGTCGTATTTGCCTTGGCGGTTACGCGTGAAAGAGAGTGCGTGGGTGATTCAGCCTTTGTCATGCAGTTTGTTCTTGTCCTCCGTATTGAGCGATAAGTTTTGGACGCATGAGCCGGACCGTTATCCTAAAGGATATTACGGTTTTTCTACCCGTATTCGTGCCAATCTTTCTTTGGGTCAGCGTGTGATGTACGATGTGCCGGATGTATCTAATTGGTGGATACAGGACATTTCTTTGTATTATGAATTAGGAGCTTGCGATACCGATTTCTGTACCTTCTTTGGTGACCGCAGTATCAAATTTAAAGAAATTTTAAGTCTGGCTGTCGGTATAAAACTGCATATTTAACTTCTCCTATTTGCGGGTGTACTTAAAAGTCAGTATCTTGCATCTTGTTAGAATCCCTTTTTTCAGGTATTGTACGAATGGCGGAAAGTGATGAACTTTGCCATAGAAAAAGATGTTTAATTAAAAACAAAAGTAAATATGAAAATCAAATCAATTAAAGGACGTGAGATATTGGACTCCCGTGGTAATCCGACAGTAGAAGTAGAGGTGGAGTTGGAATGCGGCGTGGTGGGCCGTGCGTCGGTTCCTTCGGGAGCTTCTACGGGCGAGCACGAAGCCTTGGAATTGCGTGACGGAGATAAAAAACGTTACGGAGGTAAAGGCGTGTTGAAGGCTGTGGAAAATGTGAATAAGGTAATTGCTCCGGCCTTGGTGGGCTATAGTGCTTTGGAACAGCGTGCCATCGACCACAAGATGTTGGCACTCGACGGCACGAAGACAAAGTCTAATTTAGGTGCCAATGCCATTCTCGGGGTGTCGTTGGCTGTGGCTAAGGCCGCTGCGGAATATTTGGACATTCCTTTATATCGTTATATTGGCGGCGTGAACACATACGTGATGCCCGTCCCGATGATGAATATTATTAACGGAGGTTCGCATAGCGATGCGCCGATAGCTTTTCAGGAATTCATGATTCGTCCGGTGGGTGCTCCTTCTTTCCGTGAGGGCTTGCGGATGGGGGCTGAAGTGTTCCATGCCTTGAAGAAAGTGCTTCACGACCGTGGACTCAGTACGGCAGTAGGCGATGAAGGCGGTTTTGCTCCTGCATTGGATGGCACTGAGGATGCTCTTGAATCCATAATCGCAGCCATTAAGGCTGCCGGCTATGTACCGGGCAAGGATGTGATGATCGGTATGGACTGCGCTTCCTCCGAGTTCTATAAAAATGGAGTGTACGATTATACCATTTTCGAGGGTGAAAAGGGTAAGAAGCGTACTTCAGACGAGCAGATCGCTTACTTGGAAGAATTAATCACGAAGTATCCGATTGATTCTATTGAAGACGGTATGAGCGAGAATGACTGGGACGGTTGGAAGAAGTTGACGGAACGTATCGGCGGACGTTGCCAGTTGGTGGGCGACGACTTGTTTGTGACCAACGTGGACTTCTTGTCCAAGGGTATTGCCATGGGGTGTGCCAATTCCATCTTAATCAAGGTGAACCAGATCGGTTCGCTCAGCGAAACTTTGGATGCCATCGAGATGGCTCATCGTCATGGTTATACAACGGTTACTTCCCACCGTTCGGGAGAGACAGAGGACGCTACGATTGCCGATATCGCTGTGGCAACGAACAGCGGCCAAATCAAGACCGGTTCTTTGAGCCGTTCCGACCGTATGGCCAAATACAACCAGTTGCTCCGTATCGAGGAAGAGCTGGGGGATTTGGCTGTGTATGGTTATAAGCGCATCAAGTGAGACTTTACGTATTGTGATTGAATGAAAAAAGAGTTGCTTCGGGAGATATTTTACCGAATGCAACTCTTTTTTGGCAAGAAAAACAGGAAGGCATGGCTTTTCATATCTTTGTTTTTCTTAACTTTGTTTGCACCTTAAAAATTAAAGGCCATGCCACGGATAAAGGAAGGATTCAAGGGAGAACGGATAGTCGTCTTGCCGGGATTTTTGATAGAAGAGTTGAAGCGCGACCCTTTGGGCCGCGAGCTTTACATCACGGATATCGGTTATTATCCGCATGCTGGTTTTCATTATTGTGAGCGGAAAGAGGAGGATTCCAATGAGTTTGTGCTGATTTATTGTGTAGAGGGGGAGGGATGGTTCGAACTGGACGGTAAGCGCTATGACGTTGGGGCTAACCAGTTTTTCATTTTGCCCAAATATAAGGCACATGCTTATGGCAGTAAGGCTGAGAATCCTTGGACGATTTACTGGATTCATTTCGATGGCGCAAAAGCCGCCTTTTTCAGTGTGGGTTTCAGTAAGCCGCATGATATTTCACCGGCCGAGCATTCCCGCATCAAGGAAAGGTTGATGCTGTTCGAAGAGATTTATGCCTCGGTCAGTTCCGGCTACAACAAGAACTACATGTTGTACGCCACCACGATCCTCTTTCATTTTTTGGGTTCCATGAAGTTTTTGGGCGAATACCGCGAGTGTCGTTTTGCGGGTGTGCAGGAAAAACGAGACGTGGTGCAGCGTGCCATTCATTTCATGCAGGAAAACTTGAATAAAAAAATCCGTCTGACGGATATTGCCCGCGAAGTGAAACTTTCCCCGTCTTACTTCTCCAATGTCTTTGAGGACAAGACCGGTTCTCCCCCTTTGCGTTATTTGGGATACCTCCGCATTCAGGAAGCCTGTCATTATTTGGATTTCACAGAGTTGAAAATCAGTCAGATCAGTCCGTTGGTCGGTTATGAGGATTCGCTTTACTTTTCCCGGCAGTTCACGAAATACATGGGCATGTCGCCGTCGGAATATAAATCAAAGAAGAAAGGGTAAGATTTTAAATAATTATATATTTGAGGAACGAGACATGAATACGAAATCTCTATTATCTTTAGTAGCAGGCATTTCCCTGCTTTGCAGTTGTCATACAGCGCCTGCTTCCCGTGAAGGAGAAACGGGGGCGGCAGACAGTGTGGTGGTAAAAAATGAAGTCGTGAATACGATTCTACAGCGTCGCAGCATCCGGAAATACAAGCAGCAGCCGGTGGAGAAGGACAAGTGGGCACAGATAGTGGAATGTGGAGTGTATGCTCCCAACGGGAAGGGACTGGAATCGTGGGAAGTGCGTGTCGTGGACAATCCCCGTTTGTTGGCTTCGATAGATTCGGCTTACAGCCGTTTCATGGGGAAAGGACAGGAGGAAACCACTCTTCGGGCGGCATACGGTGCACCTGTGTTGGTATTTATCGCATACGATACGACTTATGATTTGTCGCAGGTGGATTGCGGACTATTGGGCGGAAACATGATGATTGCGGCACAATCGTTAGGGATTGGTTCATGTTGCTTGGGTGGTATTTGCCGCTTCCTGAATGCTCCCGAGGGACGTGAAATCCTTGCAAAACTGGACTTTCCCGATACACATAAGTTGCTTTATGCCATAGCTTTCGGTTATCCGGACGAAGAACCGACTCCAAAGCCTCGCGATATGGGCAAGGTCAGGACGATAGAGTGATTTTTTCTTTCAACTATATTATAAAAACGAGTCCGTAAGTCGAAACTGTTACGGACTCGTTTAAGTTTTCACCCGACGGGCCTTTTAATCCTGTTTGTCGTTTTTGTTCGTCAGGTTCTTTCCCTTGTATTGTCCAGTCAGGGCATTCAAGAAGCTTTCTACCTTTTGGGATTCAGTTTCCGATATCTTACGTCCTACTTGGTAGGTGGCCATTTTGCTGATGGCTTCGCCAAGTGTAGATACGCTTCCATCGTGGTAATAAGGGTAAGTCAATGCCACATTTCTTAATGTCGGTGTTTTGAAACGATAGCGGTCGCGTTCAATTTTGGTCTGTGCCCAACGTCCGTTGTCTCCGTCCGTAAGTCCTGACTTTTGTGTAAGCTCCCGGTCTTCGAAATAATTGGCACGCTGTCCCATCAGTTCATAAGTCAGTCCACCCATGTTGACACCGGCATGGCAAGTGGCGCAGTTGTATTCCTTGAAAAGTTTGTACCCTTCTATCTGGTCTGCCGTCATGGCGTCCTTTTCACCTTTTAAGTACCTGTCGAAAGGAGAGTTGGGCGTGAGCAACGTCTTTTCATATTCTTCTATGGCATTGGTGATCGTACCCATGCTGAGTCCTTCCGGATACACACTGAGGAACTTGGCTGTAAACGCCTCGTCTGCGGACAAGCGTTCCACAATTTCATCAAAAGACTTGCAACCCATTTCCACCGGATTCAAAGGAGGGCCTCCGGCTTGTTCAGCCAATGTGGCGGCACGTCCGTCCCAGAACTGCACGAAATTGAAGCAGGCGTTGAAGACGGTCGGGGCGTTTACGCCTCCCAGTTGTCCGTTGATACCTTCCGAATAACGCTTGTTGTCCACGCCGCCCGTTTCGATGCCGTGGCAGGTGGCACACGATATGGTACCGTCTGCGGAAAGGCGTGTGTCGTGGTAAAGCCTTTCACCTAATTCAGCCTTTTGAGCATTATACGCTACACTGTCCGGAATAGGACGTACGGGTTCGTTGGCAAACTCAGGGGCAGCCAATGGGTTGGGGAAGTACTTTGCACGAATCTCCTTCACATCGCTCAAGGCAATTTCCTTTTTCGCGTCAGTGATGGAAGAGCCCCAATGCACAAGGTAATATGTGGCCATGGGCATTGAACCGTTGGAGATACATTGTTCCACTTTGGCCAAATCCACTTCGTTGGGCATGGTCTGTTCCTTCAGTGCCTGGATAAACGGTGCGATGTCGAATGCCGCATATCCGTCTTTCACATGTTGGGCTATCAGTCCCTTTGCCAAAGGCATAGTGGCATAGAACGGCAATTCCGGATTGGCGGTATGACAGTCTGCACAACCTCCGTCTTCCAGCACTTGAAGTAACTGTTCATGTACAGGCAAATCGGGCGAGGGGGCTCGGTTTACCATCCGGTAGGTCACGGCCAATGCTGCTATGACAACTACCAAGCTTAATAGAATTTTAGAACTTTTTTTCATCTTGTACAAGTCGTTTTAATTGATTGTTGATTGATATAAAAAACACTGTTTTCGTCACATATTTCCGTACACATGTATGCTGCCTTGTGCCGACGGAAGATAATTAACCCCATACCAGCACATCTGCAAACAGGCAAAAGCAAAGATGAGCAATACATAGGAAAGCCGATGACTTCTGTGTGCGTTGAACCGCCAATGTATATATAACAGGTAAGTCGTCCAAGTCACGGCTGCCCATGTTTCCTTGGGATCCCAGCTCCAATAATTACCCCATGCATTCTTGGCCCATAACGCCCCGCTGAGCATGCCGAAAGTTAGGAATGCCGTACCTATATATACCAATTGGTCAGCTGTGGGGAGATAGCGTTCCGTATGTTGTATGATTCCGGCTACCGCAAGGATGAAAGCACATCCCGACACGGAATAAGAGAACATGTAGACCGTTACGTGCGGGATGAACCAGGCACTTTGCAATGCCGGCATCAAGGCTTGCTCGTGTATCTCCGGCTTCAGCAGGTTCATCGTGATGAATACGGAAGCTACGACCGTGGAAAAGAACATAATCCACCGGTAACGCCACTTGGCGTAGGTGAGGATTCCGGACAGCATCATGAAAAAAGAATACCACAATCTCGTCTCGCCCAGCGTGCGTAGGGGAGGGCGGTGAAGCCCGGTCCAGAAAACTGCGATGAATGCGGCATAGACGCACAGCCCTGCCACGGTGAGCAGGACAGAGGCATAGGGCCTTCCTTTCCATGCCGCAATGGCACCCGCCATCCACAATAATACCGAGGGTAAGGCAAATTCTGCAAATTCATTCCACGTAATCATGTTGCTTTCCTCCTTCTTCCTTTTTTCCCGGTACGGAATGGTCCTTGTATGAAAAGCAGGGCACTGCCTGCAATGAGCATCCATATTCCTGTCCATTGGACGTATTTCCATGGCTGCCGTACCCATAGCACGATGCAGTATGGGGAAATATCCGTGGTTCCCGTCGTGTTTATACTTTCCAGATAGAGGTCATCTTGCCATGAGAGGCGGTGGGGATGGTTCACTTTCAACTTGAATGTGGAGCCTTTGCCCGTACGCAGTTCTGCTGTATAATCCTGCGGGATACCGCGTTCGGAAAAAGTCGCTTCCGATGAGACCAGTTGCAACGTTTCGCCCAGTGCCGTCTTGTAACCGCCTTTGTCGAAAGCCTCCGCTGTGGGTTGTTCTTTAGTTACTATCGCCCGCCATTCGTAGGTGTCGGGAGCTCCGAAGAAACCGCCGGACAAAGCAAGCAAAAGACCCGCATGCACGAGTGTGAAACGCAGTTTGTAAGGGCGTGGACGGGACAGACCTCGAAACAGTACCAATGTGAGGTGTGCAACCAAGGCAGTCAGGACGGCTACGAACCACCATGTGCCTGTAACAGGGAGATTGGTGAAGCCTTGCACTAAACAAGACCCCAAAAACAGGGTCAAGAGCAGGTAGGTGGTGGAAAGCGAAGACAGATGGGATGCAAATGGGGAAAAACGTTTTTCCCTGGAAATCACCCATAGGCCAACTGTCAGGAATAACAATAGGCCGACATTCACCGGAAATGCAAAAAATGTTTTCGGGAAATGATAAAACAGCCATTGACAGATGAGTGCTGTCCCAAAGTAACAAATCCACAGGGCTTTGGCCATAGTGTAGTCTTTGCTTTAAGTTTTTATAATATGAACATTGAAACAACAAAGGTAACCATATTTTGGAGGAATTTACTATTTTTTTCGATAAACTTGCATATAATGGCTCTTTTCATTATCTTTGCACTCGATTTCAAGGAAATCATGCGGAAATAGCTCAGTCGATAGAGCACTAGCCTTCCAAGCTGGGGGTCGCGGGTTTGAGTCCCGTTTTCCGCTCATGTAAGACTTGCTGTTTTTAGCAGGTCTTTTTTGTTGTATTCGTGAGGTAAATGCTATTTACCCGGATAGCCCCGTTATAACGTTTAATGCAATGTAGTCGTGCAAAGTCTTGATATGTGCCATAAAATATCGTTAATACTTTATCTTTAATCCATAATATGATTGTTGGAATTGTGTGAATATAGTATATTTGTGTGGAGTACAAGTAATGAAAGATAAAAGTATGCTCTTTTGATATAGATGATAAATCAAAATGGGATGAAGAGGTTTCATGGCTTTGTGAGATGTGTAGATAGTTTACGGGACTGATTGAAAAAATAAAAATAGTATGATATGATAGAGCAGGTTGTAATAAATAATTATAAGTCGATAAGGGATTTGTCTTTACCCTTAAACCGATTGAATGTGCTCATTGGTTCAAACGGTGTGGGTAAAAGTAATTTTATCTCATTTTTTGAATTGACGAAAGCCATATATGAGCAACGGTTCGGAAGTTATACTTTGTCAAAAGGTGGTATTGACAGCTTGTTGTATCGTGGAAGGAAGGTATCTCCTTCCATCCATGGATTATTAGATTTCGATAATAATAATGCTTTCTTTTTTGAAATAAAACCCGCGCAATCCAATAAGGGATTTATAGAAAAAACGGGGGATTATTTCAATAATTTCCATACAGAAGGTAAGGATTATGCGGAATGGAATAAGACGCTATGGGATTCCGCTGTTGAAGAATCTTCTTTAATCCAAAATCTCAAATGGAGGGCCGGTTATTTAAAGAAATATTTGAGTAGCTTTACGGTATATCATTTTCATGATACCAGTGTAAGTTCTCCTATGCGTGGAGATTGTAATATCAATGATAACGAATACCTTCGTGACAATGGTTCTAATTTAGCGGCATTTCTCTATTCTATGATGCAAAATGATGAAACTAATTTTCGGTTGATAGAAGGAGTGGTAAGTTCCATTGCGCCCTATTTTAAGTGTTTCAAGTTACGTCCGGATGTAAATGATAAGGAAAGAATACGCTTGGAATGGGAAGAAAAGGAGACAGATATGTATCTTAACGGATACAGTTTTTCGGATGGGACTTTACGTTTTATTGCTTTAGCCACTTTACTGTTGCAATCGAAAACCCCCGAGGTTATTGTGATTGATGAGCCCGAGCTTGGTTTGCATCCTGCTGCTATAAATAAGTTTGCCGAACTTGTCAAACGTGCATCCAATAAGAGTCAGATTATCTTATCCACACAATCTACAAATTTAGTGAATTGCTTTGATGTGAAAGATATTATAGTTGTGGATAGGATTGAGAGCCAATCTGTTTTTAGGCATTTGTCAGAGGAGGATTTGGCGACATGGATGGATGAATACGATTTGTCAATTAGTGATTTGTGGGAGAAGAATATGATAGGAGGACAGTTATGAGACGTGTATATATTGTTGTGGAAGGACAAACTGAGCAGGAATTCGTCAATACTGTTATTTCTCTTTATTTACAAGAATTTGGCGTATTCAATATTACTCCGGTTTTAATCCGGACCAGTAGGAACGGGAGAGGTGGAATGGTGAATTACCAGCATTTATGGAATACCGTCAAATCGCTTTTGGGATCTTCAAGGAATGATTTTGTTGTAACTACATTCATCGACTTTTTCAGGATACCTAACACCATGCCGAGGTATGAAGAATGTATGGCGAAAGCCAGTAAAATAGAGCGTGTCAAAGCACTGGAAAGCGCTATGAATGAACATATAGGAGATAGACGTTTCTTTTCTTATATCCAGTTACATGAATTTGAGGCTCTTTTGTTTTCTAATAATAATGGTTTTGAGTACTACTTCTCAGAAGATTGTGCTAAAAAAACAAATAATATTGTTTCCTCGTATGAAAATCCGGAAGATATAAATTCATCTCCAGAGGGAGCACCTTCTAAAAGATTGTTGGCCTTGAAATCTGATTATAATAAAGTGTTGGAGGGAAACTTAATAGCACTGGAGGTGGGGATAATGAGTATGCTTGAAAAATGTCCGAGATTCAATAGGTGGATAACCCAAATCATTGACACCTGTAAAGTATAGGTTGAATGAGGTTCGGGGCATATTGTATGAAGGCAGAAAGTCGGTTGTTTATATCTGATGATTTTATAGCGTTTGGAAAAAGCTAACACGCATTTTGGGGCGTGTTGGTGATGTAAAGTCTTATTCCGTATAGAACCGGAACACCGTAGTTTGCCGGTATTCCTCCCCAGGACGCAACAGGCAGGAGGGGAAATCGGGATGCGATGGTGTGTCGGGATAGTATTGCGCTTCGAGGCAGACGGCGGTGTCGGGATGGACGTAATAACCGGCTGTGTAGAGCAGTACGGAGGGCAGGTCGGTTTTTACCGTCAGGCTGCGGCCCGTGGTGGGCTCGGACAACCGGGCGGCCTCCACCATGTCGGGAGACTTTTCCGTTTTCAGTACGTAACAGTGGTTGTAACCTTTGTTCCATTTCAGTTGCTCATGGTCGGCATATAAGTCCTGTCCGATGTGTTTGGCTGAAGTGAAATCGAAAGGCGTGCCGCCCACCTTCACCCGTTTGCCTGTGGGGATGAACTGCGGGGTGGTGTCCAACATCGTATGTGAAGGGATGCGCAATACATGTTCCGTGATTTTCTCTCCTTTGCCGCCCAAATTGAAGTAGGCATGGTTCGTCAGGTTCAGGTAGGTTGCCCTGTCTGTTGTTCCATAGTAGCGGATGGACAGCTCGTTGCCGTCGTTCCAACGGTATTCCACCGAGATGTGTGCGTTGCCCGGATAACCGCCTTCTCCATCGGGGGAAAGCCGCGTGAAGCGCACGCCGTCGTCCAAAACTTCCCAGTCCCACAGCATGCGGTCGAAGCCGGAGAAGCCGCCATGGTTGGTGTTCTGCCCGTCGTTTTTTTCCAGTTCGTAGGTTTGCCCGTCGATGCAGAGGCGTGCGCCTCCGATGCGGTTGGCAAAACGGCCCACGATGGCTCCCATGTAGAACTCGTCCGACAACAGGTCGGTCGGGCTGACGAGCACATTCGCCATCTCTCCGTGTTTGTCCGGCACGATGGCAGAAAGCCAACGGGCACCCCAGTTGGTCAGTTCAACCACGGCTCCGATTGAGTTTGTCAACCGGAAGCCGTAGACCGGGGTACCCGTCGGCATATTACAGATCACTTGTGTGTTTATTCGCATAATTCACGATGGATTTGTGCACCTTGGTGGTTGATGTCCAAAGCGCGTGCCTTGTCCAAGTACTCGATGGCGTGTACGCGGTCTTCCAATCCTAAATAGCCCAATCCCATGACATAGTTGCAGTGGATGGCGTTGCGTTTGTCCAGATTGTCCTCCCAGATGGCCAGGTCGGGCAACGATACGGCAAAGTAGTCTATGCGGCAGTGGTCGAACAAGTGTTTCTCACCATGCTTGATGAGCTTGTTGAAGCGTCCGCGTGCCTTGCCTTCCTCGCCCAATGCGCGCCAAGCCAGTCCCTGATAGAAAATCTTGTCCGGTTGCGCATCGTTGTAGAAAAACGCCTGTTGCGGTTCGGCAGAGCCTTGGGTGGCCTTGTGCAACCAAAGTTTGGCGTTTTCTTCATCTCCCAGTCCGCGGTAAGCCAATCCTTTGTAGTACCAGATGTCGTTTTCTTCTGCATTGATGAGTTTGCCTTCGCCCAAGTTGTACGGGTATTGGTCTGTGGCCTGCAACAAATCCAAAGCGTCGGCGTAGCGGTGTTCGCGCAGGGCGATTTTGGCCAGTTCCACATGGCAGATGGTGTATTGCCCCGTGATTTTTCCTTCACCGCCTTCCCACGGATGGAATTTGCGGGCGGCAATCAGTGCCTCGGCCTCTTCATAGCGTCCTAATTGGTTGTAGAGCGTGATGCGTTCGATGGACAGGTCGTCGCGGCTTTCCGTTTCGGCCGGATGGGCTTCGAGGAATGCGAGACGTTCCGCTTGCGGACGTCCGAGCCGTTTGTAGAGCTGGTCCAATTCCATCAGGATGCGAGCATCGCTTTCGTCGAGGCGGTAAGCCTTCTCCAGTGTTTCCACCGCCTTCTGCGGATCGTTGCGTTTGTTGTAGTAAGCCAGCGAGAGGTTGCGCCATACGGTAGGGAACGCCGGGTCGATAGCGGCCGATGCCTCCCAACATGCGATAGCATTGTCGTATTGCCGTGCGGCATACCAGAAGTTGCCGAGGGCGTAGGCCGCTTTGGCACAGGCTTCGTGGTTCTCTTTCATTGCATCCTGCAACACCAATACTTCTTCGATGCGGTTGGGGAAGCAGTAAGAATGGTCGTCCTGTTCGGCCTTTTTGTAATATTCGAGCGCCTTGACCGTGTCGCCTTTACGCGAGTGGCAGTAGCCCAACGCGTAATGTACCATCGGGTAGACTTCGCCTTGTGTGGCGGCGTACCCCCCTAACAGGTTGATGGCCTCGTCGTAAAGTCCGGCTTGTGCGAAATCGAGTGCGTATTCGATGTAGACGTGGGCTGCACCGTGCATCAGTCGCTGCATTTCCTTCAGCACGTGGTCATCGCCCGTGAGGAGATATTGCTCGAAGCGGCATCCCATATTGAAGCGGTCTATCTTGAGCGATTCCGCTATCAGTTCGAGGGCTTCTTCCTTACGTCCCAAGTGGCGCAGGATGGAGGCTTTCAGTTGGCGTGCCTTATGGTGGTGCCAGTTGCGTACGAGCGAGCGGTCTATCAGGTCAAGGGCTTTCTCGAAGTTGCCCCGGCGGCAGTCGATGGCGGCCAAGTTGTAGTAGGCGGCATCCTGCCAAGCGGCATTCCAGGCCGATTTGAAGAACGCGTCGTATGCCTCGTCCGTTTTGTCCTGCATCAGACAACTCCAACCCAGATTGTAATACGGTTCACCGTCGTAAGGGTTCGGATTGCGTTCCGTCAGGGTTTCGACGGCTTTGCGGAAATAGCCTTCGGCTTTGGCGAATTGTCCCTTGCGCATCAGGAGCAAACCCATGGCGTTGTTGCAACGCACATCGCCCGGTTCGCGGCGCAACGCCTCCTCATAGTAGTCCATCGGGTTGTAAGTCGCGTGGCGGTATTGCTCCAAGTGCAGCCCCGTGAGGTAGAGTTGCTCGATGGACGCGATGTCCTTCGGGTCTTTGGCGGCCTTGGCCGGATCCGGTACGGGCTTGATTTCCGGTTTGTCAGCCTGATAGCTCACCAGAATACGGCCTTCGTGGTTGCGGATTTCAACCAGGATGTCTTCGTCTTTCAAGCCCTCGGCGGCAAATTCAGCTTGGAACGGTTCTGCCGGAGAGATGGAAATGACTTTATCGAAAAGGGTGTTGCCGCCCACGTTGTCCTTGACAAAGATATGCACGTCCTTGTTCACTCCGGTGGTGTACAGGATGACTTTGCCTTTTCCTTCCTTGACTTCCAAGTTCAGCAACGCGTCTTTGGTGGCATTCTTCACGTAGCCCACTTCGGCGTAGGGCATGAAGTACTGTTTCCACGATTTTTCCTCGTAGGGTTGCAACCACGTGAAGTCCGGCTGGTTGTCGGTGTACATGCCTGTCATCAGTTCGATGTACGGGCCGTCCTCGTCCGTCAGGTTGCGGTCCCAAGCGCGTCCGAAGTCGCCGTTGCCCCATGTCCATTGCTTCTTCCCCGGTGACACATGATGATCGGCCACGTGGAGCAATCCGCCTTTCACGTCCTCTTCATATCCGCCCACGAAGTCGAATTTCGATTGGATGGCCATGTAGGATGTCGGCACGGGGATATTCTTGTATTTCGAGATGTCCACACCGGCGGAATAGTCTTGTTTGTAGTAAGTGCCCGTGGCGATGGGGAACGACGACACGTCACGCTTGCCATGGTCGAACACGGCGTTCACGTCTGGCGGGAACACCGAGTGGTAGTGGTCGTTGACCACCACGGCCGGGTTGGCCCACCACAGGAACGTCTGCGGGAAAGACGTACGGTTGTAAATCTTCACGTTGATTTCGATGTACGACTTGCCCGGATAGAGCGTAAAGCCCTGCATGCCTTTGGTGCGGAACATGCGTTCCACTTCGTTGCACCATACCGTCTTGCTGCCGTCGGCATGCTCCTCGATGGAGAAGTCCGTGGGCAGGAACGTGGACGGGCGGTGGTGTTGCGGCCAGTTGAACTCGATACCGCCCGAAATCCACGGGCCGGTCAGGCCGACGAGCGCGGGCTTCACCACTTGGTTGTAGTACACGAAGTGGCGTTGCTTCACCTTGTCGTATGCCATGTGGATGCGTCCGCCCAATTCCGGGAGTATCATCACCTTGATATATTCGTTCTCGATGAAGAGCGCATGGTAAAGCTTGTCTTTCTTCTCGTCGGAGATTTTCTCTACCACGGGATAAGGATAGACCGCGCCGCTGCTGCCTTGGTAGACACGTTTCTCCAAGAAGATCGGATTCTTTTCTTCCTTGCCGATTTCGTAGGTGGGGAGCAGGATGTCCTCTTCCCATGCACGCACCTCGGAGGTGTTCACCGTGCTTTGAATCAAATAGGATGTGATTTTTTCCATGATGTATGAAGTTATTGGATAAGTTCGTGTTCGATTTCTTCCAGACTCTTGCCTTTCGTTTCAGGCAGGCGGCGCCATACGAAGATGCCACCGGCGAGGCAGATG
>UMFG01022624.1_pt1 | contig 32432 bp, 25 predicted proteins | sample 1964961 | NCBI WGS metagenome assembly UMFG01 (sample SAMEA4836041, study PRJEB28245) | human gut metagenome | biome: gut microbiome; material: fecal sample | place: Denmark | collected 2008
CAGAGATCATTCTTGGTCAGGGTTCTGAATAGTTACGAAAATAATAAGAATAAAAATCTGTTTTGAAAACGAGGTGTTTTTTCAAGCTTTGCGGACCGTTTCAATTCCTGAAAATTGTACAGTTGAGTTTCTTGAAGCCAACGACCAAGGGACTTGTGACGTTTATTTTTTAAACATAGAACAAATAAGTTTGGCAAATAGTCTCCATCAATGCCACACCGTTAATTCACATGAGATCCTTGTTACTAAGCCGCAAGATATCATTTCGGAATCTTTTTGGAACTACATATCCGATCGTTGGCTTATGGAAAAAGACCTGCACGGAATAAAATTGCGTTTCAAAACTTTATTACAGGAATTTTCTTTACGCCATGATTGTGTGCTCCAGCACAAATACATGGAAGCAATCATTGATAACTCCGACGCTTTGATCTGGGTGAAGGATAAAATCGGTAAACACATTGATGTTAATCAAAGCTTTTGTAAAGCTGTGGGGAAAACCCGCGAGCAAATCAGAGGTCGAGGCCATTACTATATTTGGGATCTGGATTACAGCGAGTATCAAAAAGGTGAATACGTTTGTCTTGAAACCGAAGAAACTGTAATGAACAGTGGTAAAAGCGGTATCTTCGACGAGACTGTAAAAACCAAACAAGGAATGCGCCGATTACGGACAACGAAAGCTCCTCTCAAGGATGAGTTCGGAGGCGTTGTAGGAACAGTTGGAATTGCCACAGATGTCACCGATATTTTGAATCTTAGCTCGGAGATTCAAATGGTAATTGAACAAATGCCTTTCGGGATAGTTCTTTATGATGAAAAAGGAATGATTCGTAATTCAAACCAAAAATTCAGAGAACTTACAGCCCGTAGTGATGGAAAAGTTGGTACTGAAAAAAATATTAACGATATAAAAAACAGATTGTATTCAGATGGCTGGCAGGATGTAATAACTACCAACGCACATCATGAGATGGTAAAAAATTACGGCGGTAACAAGCAATGGTTTTCTGTTAACGAGTCCGAACTTAAGGATGTGTTTGGCAAAAGCTTAGGATATCTTTTAACTTTTCAAGATGTAACTATTGATCGAATAAGGACTAAAACATTTGAAAAACAGGCTATGACTGATGCATTAACAGGCATAGGAAATCGCAGGTTCTTTTACTATAAAGTTCAACAAATCAGGGAAAACGGTCTGTCAGAAGGATTGATTTTCATGGATCTCAATAAATTCAAACAATTGAATGATGATTACGGCCATGATGCAGGAGACCAAGCGCTAAAAGACATAGCTGAGATTTTAAAGCAAATATTTAAAGGACCAAATTTTGTATTCTCTAGATACGGCGGAGACGAATTTGTAATTTATTTAAAAGGTCTGAAACTAAATGATTTGGACAATTTTTTATCACAATTATCCACAACGATAAAAACAGAATTTGAACACAAACCTATAAATGGTCTAAACGCTTCCTTGGGAGCAGTCTTCAGCGCAAGCGGTGATCACCATTTAGATTTGCTCATTAATGCTGCCGACGGATGCATGTATGAAGCGAAAAAAAATGAAATCGATACTCAAACGTTGGTTCTAAGTTAAAAGAAAAGGAAACTTCCAATTTTAGAGAAAGATATGCCATATAGAATTCAAGAATAATATCAAACAGAAAAAAAGTTGAAGGAATGCGTCTTTAGGGGTATTCCTTTTCTTTTGTTCGTGATATAAAATCTCATATTTATATGAGATAGCCTAGGTGTTACATGTCCCAAATATCGTTTCCAAAGCTTCCCCGCGCCAAGCTAGGTATTGTCTCCAATAAAAGCGGTACCTACTACTATGTTCAAACCTATACCCATCATTACGACAAGGTAAAGAAACGCTCCGTCAGGGACAGTCAGAAAACCATTGGTACGGTTACGGGCGGGGAAAAGTACGGGATTGTAAAATTCAAGCAATTCTTTTTGGATGAACACCCAGAGCTTGAGAATTTCGTTACCTATTGGACGGCAAAAGGCTTTGAATTCAAATGTGCAGATGAGGAGGAATTCTCAGCCGTTACTGAACGACCTTTGGAAAAGAAACTGGCCGGGGCTTCTTGGGCCTTACAGACATTGATGGGACAAATAGGGATTGGGGATGCATTAAAGGAAGCTTTCGGGACTTACAAACGACATCTTAAATTGGCTTCCATTGCCATTTATATGATTTTAAAGAGAAGCAATGCCATGCATTACTATGAGCCCTTCTCTAAAATTACTTGGCTCCCTTGGGGGAGAACGCTCAACGATGCTCAAATCTCAAGACTTTTTAAATCCGTAACCTATGACGAGGTGATGCACTTCTTCAATGCCTTAAATCGCGGATATTACCGTAGGTTCGGAGAGGATTTTTATAAGAAGGTGTTTGTTGCTTTAGACTCCACTTCCATTTCTACTTATTCGCAAAATCTGTCTCAAAAAGAATACGGTCATAATAAAGACGGAGACGCTTTACCCCAAATCAACTATCTGCTGGTTTGTGATGAAGCAAACGGGCTGCCTATCTATGCTAAAACCTACAAAGGTAATGTGGTTGACGTAAGCACGGTAAAAAATTTACTTTCCGAGCTTAAGATCATGTATTCAAACATTAAAGCGGAAGAGGAATTTAAGCCGGAGCTTATTTTTGTTACAGATCGTGGCTACGACTCTGAAGACAATCTCCAATTGTTTTTATTGCATAAATATAATTTCGTTATGCGCTCCATGCTACGCTCCTCATGGATCAAAGACGTAATTGATGAAAATTACGACGCTCTTATGGATGACAATTCCCTCGACCGTTATACCTCTCAGCATATGCATACGGTAAAGGTCGAATATAAATACGATGACTATCCCGTAGAAGGGAAAAAGAAAAGCAACAGGGGGAGCGTCGACATCTACGTGCATATGTTCTTTGACGAGCAGATCCGACAGGATCATCGTGCCCTGATCAAAGCCAATACCGCAGATGCCCGCGATGAATATAATGCTCAGGTGGATGAGCTTTATAAGAAGCATGCGGAGGTTTCGCCCTCCATGCTTGCTGAGATCAACCTCGAACATAAACAAAAATTCATTGACCGTTATTGTAAGTTCGACTCTAAAGGCTATGCCTTAATTTCCTCCGAGCTTATAGACCGCCGCGTCAAGTATGACGGGATCATGGTGTTGTTGAGTAACAGCGAAGCAGATCCTCACAAAGCCTTGTTCGACTATCAGAGAAGACAAACTGTTGAAGGAAACTTTCAGATCTTTAAAGATCATCTCCGCTTCAATCGCATTTATTCCTCCTCCGACAAGGCCTTCCAAGGAAAATTTCTTTGCCAAGTGATTGGCGCCTCCCTCATGATGATCTTAAACAATCGTATTAAGGAATATGAAAAAACCGATGCAGCCAAGAAAGATCGTATAAAACTTTCTGCCAAATCCCTCTCAAGGATCTTGGATGAACTGAATACCATTATGATCACCATGTACAAGGACGGATATTTCTTTGATGAGATCTGCGGAAAATATCGAGCTTTGCTCAATGCTGTTGAGATCCCAATTCCCGAAGCCAAGCATAAATACATCGTTGATAAAAACGAAGTGGCCGCAGATGATGAAATAATCGATGAATATGAAACCGAAAGTGACGATTTAGAGAATATAGACTGGGAACAATTATAAAGCCCGATCTAGTTAGATCGGGCTTTAGAACTCGGATTAGTGTGTCATAAAAAAATTACAAAATCCGAGGGGCGCTTTTTACAAGCCCCATCTTTTTATTTACTGTTTGGCTCTGATTAGTTATTACCTACAGTTATTTCCTTCATATCCGACATGTAAGCACGCAATTTGCGACCAACAATCTCGATAGGATGATTACGAATGGCTTCATTAATCTTGATAAGTTCAAGGTTATCAACTCCGTTGTCTCCATCAAGGCCCTTGCCCTCAACATCCAAATTCTGACGGGACATAAACTCCTTTAACATAGGAATTGCTGCATTGGCAAACAAATAGTTACCGTATTCTGCAGTGTCGGAAATTACGATGTTCATCTCGTACAAACGACGACGTGCAATGGTATTGGCAATCAGTGGCAACTCATGTAGCGATTCGTAATAAGCAGACTCAGGATAAATTCCAGAACGAGTCATGGTCTCAAAAGCCAACTCAATACCAGCCTTGGCAAATGCAATCATAAGAATATTCTTATCAAAATATTCTTGTTCTGAAATCTTGATATCGCAGGCAGGAGCATTCTCAAATCCGCACTTGGCAAAATTTTCTCTCCAAGTATGTAATTTAACGTCACCATTAGCCCAGTCTTCCATCATGACACGGGAGAACTCTCCGGACTCTATGTCGTCCATATGTTTGCAATACAGATCCTTCCATATCACCTTGAGTTCTTCTGCCAAGTAGTATGCCTTTATTTTTGCAGGATTTGACAAGCGATCAAGCATGTTGGTAATACCACCCTGCTTCAAAGCTTCACAAGTAGTTTCCCAGCCGTACTGTAACAGTTTGCATGCATAAGCCTTATCCATCCCCTGTTCAACCATGCGGTCAAACATTAAAACGGTAGCTGCCTGCAAAACGCCACACAAAATAGTCTGCTCACCCATTAGATCGGACTTAACTTCCGCAACAAATGAAGAACGCAGGCAACCTGCTCTATCTCCGCCTATTCCGGAAGCCCAGGCCTTTGCATAGGCCCATCCTTCACCGTTAGGATCATTTTCAGGATGGACTGCCAAAAGGGTAGGAGTACCGAAACCACGGCGATATTCTTCACGAACCTCAGTACCAGGAGATTTAGGAGCGACCATGACAACAGTTAGATCCTTACGCACCTGCATTCCCAACTCAACTATATTGAAGCCGTGAGAATATCCCAAGGCGGCACCAGATTTCATCATAGGCTGAACCGCATTAACAACATTTTCATGTTGTTTATCGGGAGTAAGATTAATAACCAGGTCAGCAGTAGGGATCAAATCGGCATAGGTGCCGACCTTAAAACCGTTCTCCGTCGCACGCTTGAAAGAAGCTCTTTTCTCATCAATGGCTGCTTGACGCAAGGCATAGGACACGTCAAGACCAGAGTCACGTAAGTTCAAGCCCTGATTCAAACCTTGAGCTCCGCAACCTACAATCACGATCTTTTTTCCCTTCAGGAAATTACAACCGTCGGCAAACTCATTGCGGTCCATAAGTTCACAGCATCCCAACTGAGCCAGTTTCTGGCGCAAATTAAGAGTATTGAAATAATTCTGGGACATTTAAAACCTTCCAGTTTCATCACAAAAGAAATTCGTTCCTTTAAAAAGGTAAAATCATAATAGCAGATTTTTTATAAAGTGGAATATAATTTAACCAGTATTGCAGATTTCGCAATTTATATTATTTAAGTTTAAGGAAGACCTAGTGTTAGATCTCAAAGATGCCGCTACTTTTTTAAGACTTTGTGAAACGTCCAATCTGACGAGAACGGCTTCACTTTGTCATGTAAGTCCTTCAACTCTGAGCCGTACTTTAAACAAGCTCGAGGAAGAGCTGAAGACAAAACTTTGTATTCGAGATAAAAAAGGAGTTGTGATCACTGAGGCCGGTCATAAATTCGAACGTTTTGCCAGAAAAACACTTAACGAATACTCCGATTTGGAAAGTTCCTTGCACACAGATCCAAATGCTGTTACTGGAACAATTCGTATTTTTTGCTCGGTTACAGCTTGTTATTTATTCATTCCTAGACTACTAAACGAGTTGCACTTGGTAGCGCCTAATCTTGAAATAAAAATCGAAACGGGCGATCCTGCTGAATCGATATTTCGTTTGAAATCTCAGCAAAATTTGGACTTTGCAATCAGTGCTCTGCCAAACGAAATTCCATCAGATTTAAACTACGTTGATTTGGTTACCTTCCCTCTAATTCTAATTGCGCCGAAGAAACCTCGTTTTGATGGTGCAGGTTCTGATTATTCCTCCTTCAATCTGGAGAGCGTTCCTTTTGTAATGCCAGAAGGCGGGCAATTGCGTTATGAAGTTGAGAAATGGTTTTCTTCTCAAGGAATTTCCCCTAACATTTACTCGGAAATAGCGGGTCACGAAGGAATTTTAAGTCTGACGGCACTTGGTTTCGGCGTATCCGTGGTTCCCCGCCTTGTTTACGATATTTCCCCTTTCCGTAACGATGTATTTATTCTCCGAGAGCTTCCCTGGGCAGACTTTCGTGTAGCTCTCTGTTGCCTGAAAAAAAACAAAAAAGACAAACGCATTCGCTCTGTATTGGAACTTGCCTCAAGAATAGCTCCAAGCTTTGAGCCAGATCTGTCTCGAAGACGGGCGGACCAGTTACCCTAACTAAACTTCTGCGCCATAGGATGACTTGAAAATATAGAATAATAGCGCTTTTTTAAGCAAAATTCTCGTTATATAATTTCCTGATTAATCGCATCATTTATAAAGTATTTTTTTACATTAAAAAAGATATTCATCCTCAATCTCCCCCCAAAAAAACATACTCAACACACTATTTTTAGTGTTTAACCTTACCTAGCAAGAATTCCCCCGTCTCTATAGACGGAGGGAAGAATTGCTTCACAATAGTGACTGCAAATAAAATTGTACGGCGACCACCAAGCCAAATGACAGAGATCATACTTTGTCATAAGGCGCAGGAAGCCGTGTCAGTTTAATTTTAACCTTGCCTGAGTTTGCCAGTTATTTGAGTAAAAAAACATATCCGAGCTCATTCTTAAGCCATTTTAAGGCGGTTTTAAAATTGGGAAATACTACACTACATTTTTTAATTTTTTTGAGTAGCGTTCCTCCAAAATACTGCTGACATGTAAGGAACGTAGTTTGAAGGCTTTGAGAATGTCAGTCTTATCAGAGACCGAAGGCAACGGAGATAAACCAACTGCCTTTATGATCTCATTGCGCTTAGGATCTTCAATCTCGCAATTTCTAAATTGTGCGTCACGTTTAAATTTGATCCTGCTACAGCGTTGATAAAGCCATTGGTTGTCGGAAAAGCTTCCGACTACATTGCAATTTTGTAGCTCTTCTATGATCCTGTTGGTGTTCATAGGAGTGTTTTGCTCCTGCAACATCTTTTGCAAAAGACGGAGCATGATCATGGCCAGCACGCACAAGGTAATATGCCCCTCGATACTGGCATTGTTCCAAACGAAAGCCGGGCGTAATCGAAAGTTGTTTTTCATGATCCTAAAGCAATCTTCAATACGTACATGCTGATGATAAAATCCTTTGACTTCCGCAGAGGTGAATCCATGCGTACTTCCGGGAACGGATTTGTACACCTGGCAGGCAAAGCCGGCACGCCGTCTCCATTTTTCAAGTAAAGAGGTTTTGAGCTTTTTTGCACGGAGCTTGTCCGCTTTTACATCAGCATCGCAGAGGCTTTTCCAGCCAAAAGCGGAGGGACCTATTTTTTCTTCATTCTCCACTGCCCGAACAGCTCTTTTCTCTTTTTTACTAATACATTCGAGATCGTGTTTCTCTCGTTTCTTACTCCAGTTACACAGAATGTTGCAGCTTACCTGGTGGGTGGTATAAGAGCCGTCCGGCTCTTTCACTCGACACGTTTTGGTAAAAGGGGCGGTATAAGCACATACTCCCGTAGATCCGCCGCTCTCGTCTATGATCTCCTCATATTTGCTCTTATCAAGTAGTAAAGCCGCATCGCTTTCACTCAAATTTAGAGCCGGTTGAGCTACCGAATATCCCAATCCCTGCTTTTCCAGCATCTCCAGATTTAATGTACTGTTTAATCCGGCATCGGCTATTACCATGCATTTGTCTGTATGATACTTACGCTGTAACTCCATGATAGACTCGGACATAGTACTTTTTTCAGAGCTGTTACCGGCATAGATCTTAAAATCCACCGGGATCCCGTCACGGTCAATCACCAATGCTACCGAAACCAAGGGTAGATCTGTTCTCATTTCCTTGGATGATCCGCGTATACGTAATAGATCCGGAAGCTCTTTGTATAAATTTTCAAAATACGGATGAGCTTCTTCAGTGTCGAGAAATATGTCTACATTGTCAGGTGTAACCTTGTCCACAGTTCCGGGAAGAGTGTTATGTAATATTTCCCGTACCAATCTATCTCTTTTCCGCATCGTCCAATACAGTTTCGTAATAAAAATTGGTGCAGTCATAAAATACCAAACTTAAGTCCCGTCCTCGTTCGGATGTGATCTTCTTATTTACATGGGACATCAATCAAATAGCTGCGATTTTCTCCCACAAGCTGCAGACAACGGTATAGATCATGCACTGTAAAATCTCTCAACGGAGAGCCTAAGAAATTTTCTCTGCACAAAATGGCATGATAGTAAGGATCCAGGGGAAATAAACTTGATCATGCTCAAATAGGAAGCGATAGCATTGGGATCAAATTCAATACGTGATCGCTTCCTTTAGATAGGCGAAGGCTCGGGATAATCCCATAAGCTTTTCCCAAATCGGCTTTAGAAGAAACATGGCATAGTTGAATAAGGGCAAATCGTGCTCTATGTCAGATCCCATATGCAACTGAGCATGGAACCGGTCGAAGTTGACCTTTCTTAGAGCCTGCGCCTTCTTGTTTGGGTCGCCGTATTTTTCTTCAAGCTCTCTCAATTCCTCAGCAGAAATTTTATCAATATTGCCAAATGATTTTACGGTGACATTTTTTCTGACACCTGTCTTGGCATTGAATTCAGATCTCATTAAAGACAGAGTAAGTTCTGCCGTTACTTTTGCGCCTGTATAAGTACACAATTCCACCTCTTGGCTACAAGTCTATAGTCAGATAGTGTAGATGAGTGTAGTGAATACAAAAAATAAAAATGTTACAAAAATACGTCCGGCTATTGATATAAAGCCAAACGTAATTACGAAATGTTACAAAATTGATTATTTATTTTGCAAAGTCAGGGTCAGAGAAAAAGCTGAAAAGAGCACAGAAAAAACTGTCTCTGATGAAGAAATCCTCTAAGAATAGAGCCAAACAAAGAATAAAAGTAGCAAAAGTTCACGAAATAATAGCTAACAGCAGAAAAGATGTAAAAGCCCACTGCTTTGGTCGTTAGATCAATCGAACAGGAAGCCCCTACTTCTATAAGTAGGAAAGAATGCCACCTTAATAAGACTGTCCTATTGAAATTAATTCATCCGAATTAAGCCTTTCTCTATTTAACATTATTATGCAATCGAACTGTGAACTTTTTGCGTATAATCTTTATTAATGTACAGTTTCTAATTTGTGCAATTTATATATAGGGAATTCAGGAGATTACGAATGTTCTATAACATCGATCCGACTCAAACCAAAGCCTGGAAAAAACTCGCAAAACACTATCAGCACACTAAAGACAGAACTATCAAAGAGTTATTTAAGGAAGATAAATCCCGCTTTGACAAGTACCACCTGACCGTAGGCAATGGAGACATTCTGGTCGATTATTCCAAGAACATAGTTGATGAAGAAACTCTTTCTCTACTTCTTGACCTTGCCGAAGAGACGAAACTCAAAGACAACATAGAAGCAATGTTCAATGGAGAAAAAATCAACCGTACCGAAGGTCGAGCCGTTTTGCACACCGCTCTGCGTAACTTCTCCGGCTCTCCAGTATGTGTTGATGGAAAAGACGTAATGCCTGAAGTTAAGGCTGTTCTTGCCAAGATGAAAATCTTCTGTGATAAAATTATTTCCGGTCAATGGAAGGGCTATACAGGAAAGGAAATCACCGATGTTGTTAACATCGGTATAGGAGGCTCGGATCTCGGACCTGTAATGATCACTACGGCTCTTACCCCGTATCACAGCAGACTGAAAACTCATTTTGTTTCAAATATAGACGGCACCCACATAGTCGAAACCCTAAAGCAATGTACCCCTGAAACAACCCTATTCCTCATTGCCTCCAAAACCTTCACAACCTTAGAAACTATGACCAACGCTCATACTGCCCGTGATTGGTTTTTAAAAGCTGCTGGCGATGAAAAAGCTGTTGCAAAACACTTCGTTGCATTGTCCACTAATACCGAAGCAGTAACAGCTTTCGGTATAGATCCAGAAAACATGTTTGAATTTTGGGATTGGGTCGGTGGTCGCTACTCATCTTGGTCAGCGATTGGCCTTTCAATTGCATTGGCTTGCGGCTATGAAAATTTTGAAGAATTCTTAAAAGGCGGATATGAATACGACGAGTATTTTCGTTCTACCCCTTTTGATCAAAATATTTCCGTGTTACTGGCCTTAATAGGCATTTGGTACAACGACTTCTACGGCTTTGAAACCGAGGCCATTCTTCCTTACGATCAATATATGTCCCGTTTCCCTGCTTACTTCCAGCAAGGTAATATGGAATCTAATGGAAAAAGCGTTGACAGAAACGGAAAAAAAATTACCGATTATCAAACTGGCCCAATTATCTGGGGCGAACCCGGTACTAACGGTCAGCATGCTTTTTATCAGCTCATCCATCAGGGAACGAAGATTGTTCCATGTGACTTCATAGTTCCAGCTATATCTCACAATCCTATAGGAGATCATCACATTAAATTGATCTCTAACTTCTTTGCACAAACCGAGGCTCTTGCTTTCGGTAAGAGCAAAAAAGATGTAATTGCTGAATTTGAGGCCAAGAATATTCCTGAAAAGGATTATAAAGATGTAGTTCCTTTCAAAGTATTCCGCGGAAATCGTCCTACAAACTCAATTTTGGTAAAAGAAATCACTCCACGTACGCTCGGAATGCTTGTGGCCCTTTATGAGCACAAGATTTTTGTACAAGGCTCAATCCTAAATATATATACCTTTGATCAATTCGGTGTAGAACTCGGCAAACAATTAGCAATGAAGATTATTCCCGAATTAACTACGGATGATGAAATCACATCCCACGACAGTTCCACCAACGGTCTCATTAACGCCTACAAAAAAATGAAATAGGACTAATCTTCCTTAATATAAAGGCGGTGTAAGGCATTGTCTAATCATCAATGTATTACGCCGCTTTTATTCTATTGCATTGCTTTAGTCAACCTCTGAATTTCTCTGCCCCAAAACCTAAAAGAACACCTAACATATGCGTTTTTATTCCGCTTTGAATTGAGAATGTTCATAATTTCATTTCAAAAATATACGGCATAAATCAGTTTAAAATATCTCTTAAGAGATCAACCACTTTCGGAATACATCATGGATTTTAAAGCTCAGGATTTGGATTACATTCCGCTTCACGTACACTCGTGTTATTCCATAAACGACGGACTGCAAAACGTAGGGGCAATAGTCAAACGAGCTTCAAAGCTACATATTCCGGCCATTGCCGTGACGGACTGGTGCAATCTTGCTGGCTTTGTACGCTTTTACAGCGCATGCAAAAGTGCTGGCATAAAACCTATCATGGGGGCTGATCTGAAGATACGTGAACCAGGAGAAATAGCAGGTGAAGAGAAGTTCTTTTGGGTTACATTACTTGCTATGGATCGAATCGGGAAACAAAACCTTTACGATATTCTATCCCGTGCGTGGCTCGATACCAACAGTCCGAACATAGCCGATGTCGCAGCCACTGTCGATGATTTGGCAAAATATTCAGACGGGATCATTCTTTTAAACGGCTTTCGCGGAGATATTGCTTCTTATGCACAAATCGATGATCACGAGCGTATAGATGAAAGAATCGCCTTTTATAAAAAATATTACGAAGGGCGTTTTTGCTTTGAAATTACCAGAACTGGGCGTAAAGGAGAAGGCTCATTTGAAGCACTCGCCCTCGATCTATGCATTAAGTACCAAATTCCTCCCGTAGCTTCTAATGACACTCGCTACCTGCTGGGGCCGCAGGACACACCTGAAGATGGACTTAGCGACGCCTACATACATCGGATAAGGGTTTGTATTCAGGACGGTGTGCAAATAGGCGATAAGAATATAGAAAGAGAGTATTCCGATCAACAATTCCTAAGATCCCCTGCGCAAATGCGCGAATTGTTTTCAGATCTTCCTGAAGCCCTGAATAATACTCGCAAAATTGCTGAGCGTTGCAACGTTGACATTCAACTGGATATTCCACGCCTTCCCCATTACAACACTGGAAATCTAACTCCCGCCGATTGCTTACGCATGGAAGCTCGCAAGGGCTTGAAAAAGAGACTTGAATTTCTGTTTCCAGATGAACAAGAAAGAGAAAAGAAAAGAGAAGAATACGAAAAACGTTTAGAAACCGAACTTGACGTTATTATAAAAATGGATTTTCCTGGGTATTTTCTTATTGTTATGGAATTTATCCAATGGTCTAAGGATCACGGCGTTCCTGTGGGACCTGGTCGTGGCTCTGGGGGCGGTTCTCTTGTTGCCTACGCATTAAGGATCACCGATTTTGATCCTATTCGTTTTGATTTACTGTTCGAACGTTTCCTCAATCCTGAACGTGTATCCATGCCTGATTTTGACGTTGATTTTTGTCAAAAGAAACGCGCATTGACACTACAGCATGTTGTAGATCATTACGGACGAGAATCCGTTTCACAGATTGCTGCTTTCGGAACTCTGGCTCCCAAAGCCGCCATTCAAGGTGCAGGACGAGCTATGGGGACTCCTCTAGGTGCAGTCAGACGTCTCTCGCAAATGATCCCGGAGAAACCTGGCGTTACATTTAATGACGCCTTGGGTATTGATAAAAAAGGCAATCCCTGTGAGCCTCTCTCTCCTGAATTAAAGGAATATTACGAAAACGCAAAGCTAAACGACGACAAAGAAGCCGTTGAATTAATAAATGTTTCTCGACGCCTTGAGGGGGTAATACGCAACATTGGCAAACATGCTGCCGGTGTCGTAATTTCTCCGACACGCATTGCCGAGTTCTCTCCGGAAATGCTTGATTCGGACGGAAATCCAATAACACAATACGACAAAAAAGACGTTGAACATGCTGGCCTAGTTAAATTTGATTTTTTGGGGTTGACCACGCTAACCATAATTGATGAAGCAAAAGTCATGATCGATGAAAAGCTAAAACGTGAAGGGAAACAGCCGCTTTGCATCGAAGCTATTCCATACGAGGATCCTGAATCATACAAGATACTCCAACAATGTGAAACCACCGCCGTATTTCAGCTTGAAAGCACGGGCATGCGTCAACTGATTGGAAAAATGCAACCGGACCGTATCGACGACATGATTGCTCTGGTTGCCCTTTATCGCCCCGGACCGTTGAAATCGGGGATGGTAGATCACTTCGTGGAACGTAAACACGGACGCGAACCTGTTTGTTATCCGCAACCCGACTTTCAAGATATGGATCTAAAACCAATATTAGATTCCACTTACGGGGTAATTGTGTATCAAGAACAGGTCATGCAGATTGCACAGGTTTTGGCTGGATATTCACTCGGCGGAGCAGATATTCTCCGTCGCGCTATGGGTAAAAAGATCAAAGCAGAAATGGATGCTCAGGTCGACGTCTTCAAACGAGGAGCTGCCAAAAAAGGCAAGGACGTTGATATTGCCATGAAGATCTTTAATCAGGTGCAACAGTTTGCCGAATACGGTTTTAACAAATCCCATTCGGCCGCATATGCAATCGTAGCCTGGTGGACCTTATGGCTAAAAGTACATTATCCAGCACAATTTCTTGCTGCAATGATGACCTCTGATTGTCTGAAAACAGAAAAACTAATTGCCTACATCTCTGAGGCCGAACGCTTGGGAGTAAAGGTTAATCCCCCAGACGTCAACATCGGACGCTATGCCTTCGGAGTGGACGAAAAAGGAAACATCATTTACGGCTTTTCTGCAATTAAAGGGATAGGAGAGCCTTTGATAAAACGTTTGGCGCAAGAACGTGAGGCTCACGGCCCTTACAAAGATCTGTTTGATTTCGTATGTCGTGTTGGAAAGGAATACTTAACCAAGGCAATGCTTGAAGCTCTTATCAAAGCAGGAGCTATGGACAACATAGGGCCAGGACGCGGAATAATGATGGCTGGAATAGCTACGGCTCTGCAGTATGCTGTACAACAGGCTAATGATCAAGAAACCGGTCAGTTCGATCTTTTTGCACAGTTTATAGATATTCGTCCTAAGTACCCAGATGTACCGGACTGGAGTAAAAAAACCAAACTGTTTTACGAGAAAAATCTTCTGGGACTATACCTGTCCGGACATCCCATCGATGTATACCGCAATGAGTTGGTTCGTTACTGCGGCGGCCTAACTTTTAAAAATATGACTCCAGGTACAGAGGATCGCCCTAGGCATGTAACCTTCGCCGGCGTTGTAACAGCGAACACTTGGAAGTTGTCAAATAAAGGAGACGGTTCAAAATTCTATATAGTTACTTTGGATGACAGTACCTCCACCTTTGAGATTGCCCTGTTTGGAAAAAATGCCTTACGTTTTGAAGAAATCTGCCAAGAAAGAGAGAAAAGAAATACAACAAAACGCGGACGCGGTGTAAAGCAGTCTGCCGAAAATCAACAGGCACCATTGATCCTCGTCGTTTCAGGACAGCTTTGGGAAAGCGACGACGGCATGATTAAAACACGTATTCAAGATTTATCCACGCTTGAAGAATTAAGAATACGAAATGCAAGATCACTGAGACTATGCTTTAGTAAACAAAGCTTTGAGGCAAATTCAGATAAAATAATTGCCCTGCTCAATAAGTACCGCAGAGATCGTTATGAAATAGCAAAGCTTAAACGCAATGCCGATGATCCGTCAAAAATACCAAACGGTTGTTCTTTACATCTGGCCATTGACGGAAAAGAAGCGGATCTAAACGGTAGATATGTATTTATGCCCGCTGACGAATTAATAGACGGTATAAGAGAGTTAGCAGATAGCGATGGTGTTCAAGTCGGATATGCTTCATGAAGGCTTAAGCGTGAACCGAAAAGACAAATTCCGGTTCCAATTCTATCGGCTTGATAAGAGCCGATTTGTTTAAAACACAGAAATTTACATTTTCCTTCTCTGGTATATAAATCGACATATAGCAATTATTAATATCTGGTAACACTAGTAAATTCGACAATTTATTTGTGCGGATACTCCATGTTTGCCCCCTGCTGACCCCAGGACAATTCACGCAAGCCTGCTCTAAATTTATTTTTATATCATCCAAACCGCCCAATCCGCGCCCTGAGGTTTTGAGTAGACATTCTCGCAACGTCCAAAGCATGTAAAACTTTTGTATGAACTCTTCATTACTAATATTTTGAGCTAACAGATAATTACGTTCTTCCTGAGATAAAACTCTTTGAATCAATGCATCCATATGAAGTCTTACCCTTAACCGCTCGATATCGATGCCATTTTCAAAAGATCCCAAACTTATTGCTATAAGCCCGCCACTATGACTGATATTGAAATGCAAATTAGGAAAATCTTTAAAGACAGGCTTGCCGTGGATATCGGACGAAATGAAGGGCAAAGAACAAAAAGGATCATCCAAGCGTAAAAGCAATTGCAATAATGCCCTACCAGCCAAAAAACTCTTACGTCTTAACTCTCCGTATGATGCTGCTGCCCTATGCCAATAATGGTCAAGTTGCCCAGATAATGCATAAGCCTCATTCATCGACGCCAAACAAACCAGCATCATCGCTCCTTTTTGGTCATGTTAGCAGAATAAGGATCTGTTCCGTTCTTCTTTACAATCCTAGCCTTATGGACCTTTGCAAAAATCTCAGGAGATGCTTTTTTGGTACTTTTTTCAGAGCCGAAGGTATACTTTTGGCCTCCCTTGTTTTCATAAGAATTTTTTTCTTTTGTAAGTGCGTGAACAACTGAATTTTTTCGACAATAAAAGCTTGGTAAAAAAAAGGCCATCCAAATAAATATACTCAACAAAACTCCGAATGCCTTATAGCCAGAAGACAAGGAAAAGAAGCTCCAATCGGCAAATACGCGGGGATATAAAATGGCCAACATCAGAAATAAATCCCCCAAAAGCATGAGCACTACTCCTTTTTTAAAGCTATTTGGGATTAAACAACTTGCGAATCCAGAGACAAACATCCCCCATCCCAGACACGAAAAAAACGATTCCACGTTGCCCATAAAAGTGCATTCAACAATTTAAGTTTTGTTCTGAAAAAGCTAAAATAATTATTTAATTTTAGCAAAACCTGTCTTTGTCGGTTACATGTTGCAAGATATACCCGACACTTTTTAGCTTTCGTCAGGGAGATCCGTTCGAATGTTCGTATCCACACTTGATCCTATTTTATTCAGTTTGGGTCCTATAACGGTCAGATGGTACGGGGCTCTTTTTTCAGGTGGTTTCATCATCGGCTATTTCATTATGCAACATCTGTTTAAATCCAATAATTACGACACTCGAGATTTAGACAAAATGTTGCTTCTAATTTTTGCCGGTACCGTGATCGGGGCTCGTCTGGCCCACTGCTTAATTTACGCACCGGATTATTATTTAAGCCATCCTTGGACAATTTTAATGGTATGGAATGGCGGTCTTGCCAGCCACGGCGGAACATTGGGGGTTCTTTTGGCTTTGTGGTGGTTCTGCCATCGCTCAAAATATTCATTCTTTAAGATAGCAGATATGCTATCCATTCCCACTGCTCTTGTCTGCACATTGATACGCATTGGTAATTTTTTTAATTCAGAAATTGTCGGAATTCCTACAAACAGTAATTACGGAGTGATTTTCACCGCTTTGGGAGAAAATTTTCCACGTCATCCGGCACAAATTTATGAAGCTATCTGTTATTTCATAATATTTATTCTTCTGACGCTTATATACCGCGTTTACAAAGAAAAACCTTGCGGTTTTGTGTTTGGACTGTTCATAACCTTGGTGTTTACGTCCCGTTTCTTCATTGAGAACGTAAAAGAAGAACAGGCCGACTACTCTACATCGACGGCACTCACTGTCGGTCAATACCTATCTCTGCCTTTTATGATTGCAGGAATTCTGATTATTTTTTTGTCATTTGTAAGAAGTAAAAAGAAAGGAAACAGAAATGTCGCTTGAAATCGTTATTTTGGCTGCCGGCAAAGGTAAGCGCATGCTTTCCGATCTGCCAAAGGTGCTACACCCTATTGCAGGGAAAACCATGATTGAGCATGTTCTTACAACTGCCAAAAAGCTTTCTCCGATTGCCGTACATGTTGTTGTCGGACATAAAGCCGAAATGGTAGAAAAATTGATTTACTCTCTTCCTAGGGATATAAGCGATAATGTCAGTTGCGTAATTCAAAAAGAACAACTTGGTACTGGGCATGCCGTATCCTGTGTTTTACCGAACATAGCCAACGACTCCGATATTTTAGTTCTATATGGAGATACACCGCTGACCCCTGAGGATGTCTTAAGAAATTTTATTAAATCTTCTTCAAGCAATCCGTTGTCAGTTTTAAGTGCATACGCTGACAACCCTTACGGGTACGGTCGTATAGTACGCGACAGTATTGGTAATCTTGAATATATTGTCGAAGAAAAAGATGCCTCCGATCAAAACCGCGCAATCCACGAAGTAAATACAGGAATAATTTTCGCCAAAGCATCAATTCTCAAGAAATGGTTACCAAAGATACGCAATAACAATTCACAAGGCGAATACTATCTTACCGATCTTGCAGGTATGCTTGTTGAGGACGGACAACATATCGGACTGTACATGGCTCCTGATTTCAATGTATTAGGAGGAGTGAATAACAAGTCTCAATTAGCATTTGCCGAACGTATTTATCAAAAAATGCAAGCAGAAAGACTAATGAGAGATTACGGAGTAACTCTTGCTGACCCATCTCGCCTCGATATACGCGGTTGTTTAGTTTGCGGTCAAGACTGTTACATCGACATCAACTGCGTATTTGAAGGCAATGTTCAATTAGGTGATCGCGTAAGAATTGAAACAGGGTGTGTTATAAAAAATTGCTCCATAGGAGCTGATTCAATAATCTCTCCTTATACTGTGATGGAAGACTCCGTAGCCAAAAAACGCAACACCATAGGACCTTTTGCCAGATTACGTCCTGGTAATATTCTTGAGGACGAGGTTCACATAGGAGACTTCGTAGAAGTAAAGAAATCTTCCATTGGTAAAGGAACCAAAGCCGGTCATTTATCATATTTGGGGGATGCAGTGATCGGCGAGAACGTAAATGTTGGAGCTGGTAGCATAACATGTAACTACGACGGAGCAAATAAACACACAACTGAGATCGGAGATAACGTATTCATAGGATCTGATACACAAATGGTGGCGCCAGTTAATATTCCTGATGGAGTTACCATAGGTGCCGGAACGACATATACTTCGCGTATCAATGTTGAAAGAAACGCTTTGGTAATAACTCGATCCAAGGAATTGGTATTATCCAATTACAAAAGACCCCAAAAAAAACATAGTTAATTGTTATACAACACATTTTATTTAGCTAATTTAATGGTGATTTTATGTGCGGAATCGTAGGTGCGGTTGCTTCTCGTCAGGTCTCCCCTATTTTACTTGAGGGTCTGTCAAGACTCGAATACCGCGGTTACGACAGTTGCGGGTTGTGTACTATAGACGGGGATAAGTTTTCCTGCCTAAAAACCACCGGCAAAGTCATAAAATTGAAGGAAATGGTGAAAGAATTTTCCTGCAAAGGTACTACCGGCATTGCACACACAAGGTGGGCAACGCACGGAATACCTTCGGTAGTTAACGCCCATCCGCATATAATCGACAATCTCGCCATGGTGCATAACGGTATCATTGAGAATTTCAGCGAGCTTAAAAAAGTTCTAACTAAAGCTGGCTATACCTTCAAATCTCAAACAGATACGGAGGTTCTTCTTGCATATATCCACTTTATTCGTAAAAGCAAGGATTTGTCTCTAAAGCAAGCATTTGCCGAAGCTCTTTGCGATGTAAAAGGCTCTTACGCCATAGCGCTTATTGACAAAAATAATCCTAATACATTGCTGGCTGCACGCAAGGGCTCTCCCTTAGTAATTGGCTTAGGAATTGAAGAGAATTTCGTTGCTTCAGATATTTTGGCTTTGCTTCCGGTCACCAGACGTTTTATTTATCCTGAAGAAGGAACAATTGCAGAAATAACCACCGATCAAGTCAAAATATACGATCTGTGCCTTAAGGAATTGAAGTCTGAGATAATTGAATCAAATCTTGATGCAGAATCTGTATCAAAAGGTCAATATCGCCACTACATGCAAAAAGAAATTTTTGAGCAACCGGAAGCCCTTTCCAATACCTCTATGGGCAGATTAGCCCCACACGATATTGATTTAAGTTCCGTGAGCGGATTCTCACAAGATCTTTTTAACAGTATCGAAAATATCAAGATCGTTGCTTGCGGTACCTCCTATCACGCAGGACTAGTTGGCAAATATTGGTTTGAAGATTTGGCTGGTATCCCCACCTCCGTTGAAATTGCATCCGAATACCGCTATCGCAAAGCCGTTGTTCGCCCGAACTCCCTATTCATTACAATCTCACAATCAGGTGAAACTGCCGATACTTTGGCATCATTACGACTTTCAAAAACTCAGGGCTACATGGCTTCTCTTTGTATATGCAATGTAGCCGCATCCTCTCTAGTTCGAGAAAGTTCCTGCGCCATGCTTACAAGGGCAGGGGCTGAAATTGGTGTAGCTTCAACAAAAGCTTTTACCACCCAGCTTTTATGCCTGCTTATGTTGAGCACATATTTTGGAAAAATAAAAGGCTATATCGAAGCAGAAAGGTTAACAGACATATCTCATGCTATGTCAATCCTTCCGGCAACAGCTAAATCTGTTTTGAATTGCGACAGACGGATTGCTACTTTAGCTGAACACTTTGCAGGAAAACATCATTGCCTGTTCTTAGGCCGCGGTATCATGTACCCAATTGCCCTTGAAGGGGCTCTAAAGCTAAAGGAGATAAGCTACATTCATGCCGAAGGTTATGCCGCAGGTGAGCTTAAACACGGCCCGATTGCGCTTATTGACGAAAACATGCCGGTCGTTGTCGTAGCTCCCGATAACGAACTCATGAGTAAACTTGAGTCCAACATAGAGGAAGTCCGTGCCCGTGGTGGCAAGCTTTTTGTTTTCTCACAGGGCACAGGGAATTTAAAATCCGACGAACAGATTGAAATAATCAATCTTCCGGCAGCTCCAGAGGTTTTACACCCCATTCTATTCACTTTACCTCTACAGTTATTGGCATACTATTGCGCTATCATCAACGGTACCGATGTAGATCAGCCAAGAAATTTAGCTAAATCTGTGACTGTAGAATAATTTTTATTGGAGTAAATTGCATCATTTGAATCATAAATCAAACTTCAAATGAAAAGCTTATTTGTACTAGGTTCACCAAAGGCTGCCTTCATATATGCAGCCTGTGGACGTTACTGCGCCTCCATGTTTGCGGCCGTATTCTTTACAGCCTTTTTACTTTTTATATTAAGGCTAGACTTTGAAGTCGTTAAATCACAAATGCTGACGGCTGGATTATTGGGAGCCTTGACGGCTCCTGTCATAGGATGGTTGGCGGACAGTTCTTTTGTTGTCAAAAAAGGGAGTCTGACTTGGTTGCTCGGCGGTTCTGTTGCCTCTGCCGCTTGTCTATTGATCATGTTTGCTGATCCGGGAACCACGGATTTTCCGTATTCCACAGTAAGCTCCAGTCTTTGGATAATATCCTTCATGACTTCTGAAACCATGTTCTGGGCTCTTACTGCTTCATTTAGCACCCAATCTTACTTTCGTGAACGTATCACTTCACAGGCTCGCGCAGCAGGAATTCTTACCGCTGGGTTACTGATGGCGGTATGTCTTCTGGCTTTATTTTTCTACGATCGCCAAACAGCTCTAAACGCATTTAAATTCGGTGCTGGATGTTCGGCACTTTTGTTGTTTACCTCCAATTTCTTTCTGTTCTCAAGATACGGAGATGCTCCGCAAAGCGGCATCCCTAACCTTAAGGAGGCTTTCACTCAAATATTAAAAAACGACCAATTGCTCTGTGTAAGCGGAGTAATGATGCTTCAGCAATTATGCCTGATGCTATCAGCTGTTGCCGTAATTGCCGCAATCATGCATTATAAAAACAGCGGAGAGCTACTTATTGCCTTTGCAATTCCTGCAGTTATTACACAACTTATTGCATTTTTAACCTTTTCCAAAATTTGCTCCGTTTTTACAAGACGCTGGGTCTTTATAAGCTCAGGGCTGATCATGATTGCAGGTTGCGTTTTATTGGCTTTTTTAAAACAGGATGACATCGATTCTTTAGGAGGGGGGATCTCAGCTTTTGCTCTTGTAAATCTCGGCGCAGGCTGGTCCATAGCCTCAACAACTGTTATGACAGCGGACTGCGTAGAATACGGAGAATTTAAATTCCGCAAACGAGCTCCATGTACTTCCTTCTCTCTGCAATCCTGCGTTCATTGTCTGGCACTACCCTTTGCACTGGTTATATTCGATGCAGGAGGTCGCTTCAGTTCTTTTGTCTACAGAGAGGAAAATACAAATTTATTATTTCCTTCTTACAGAATAACCGTCATGTTTGCATTAATAGCGGCGACTTTGATGCTCACCGTGTATATTTTGGCCTTTAAACTTCATGGAAAAGTCTTTGAAAACGTACTGCATTACCTAGAAGACGGCCGATATGCACAAAACAATAAATCTGGCTATTCAGTTCACCCTTTACGTTACGCCATAAATAGCGAAGCTGTATTTTGCCATCTTAAATCAGAAAGTACTGAACAGGTCATAAGACTTATGGCATCAAAGCTTGCCGACATAAATGCAGTAAACTCCCCAAAAAGATATCTAAAAGAAATAAAAAATAAAATGGAAAAATTCCCAGCAGGTATTGCCGAGGGAATTGCTATTCCGCACGCTATCGGTGATTTTGCAAATCGTCCAGCCGTGGCTGTTGCAACGTTGAACAAACCTCTGGATTTCGGCGCTGCCGACGGTCAGAAATGTGATTTAGTTTTTATGATCGCATCTCCTGACGAGGCAAACGCTTATATAAGTTTGCTTGGACAGTTGTCCGTCATACTAAACAATAAAAAACTTTGCGATCGACTAAGACGTGCATCCGAAAGCGGAGAACTAATTGACAGGATCATGCAATGCGAAAAGCACCTAAAATTTTAATTTCACTATTTTCTATATACTTGTTGCACGGGCAAAGCTCCGCCGTTAATTTATGTGCATCCACACAAACCTACTCCGCACTGGAAGCTGTCAGAGAACACTGCCCAGAGGAATTTAACGTACATTACGCCTTTGCCGAAGAACTTGAAGCTTTAATATCCGATCCTAAATCACGTTGTCAAATAGTCATCAGCTCGGGCGAAAAAATACCGGTTCTTCTTACACGTTCTGGGAAAGCATTGATATCAGATATGCGACAAATAGCACGTGCGCCATTGATTTTATGGTCTGCAGATCCGTCTCTACTGGATTATAAGGCTTCAGCAGTTTCCAATAAAAAATTAAAATCCTTAGCCATTCCAAAATCAGAGCTGACCCCTGTTGGTTACGCTAGCGCTCAGATCGTTTCAAAACCAAATTTTCCAACTAATTATCTTAAAGGGCATATATACCGTGCCGAACATGAATATCAGGTGCTGGCAATGGTCAATGATGGCAATGTACAAGCTGGTTTCATAACCAAACCTCTGATCATGGATGCACACGGACATACCAAGGGCTCTTATTGGCAAACACCCCGCAATAACTACCCCGAATTAGGTTACTACCTTATTCCCCTGCTAACCGAAAAAAACAAAGAGAATGTAAAGAAATTATGCAACTACCTGATGACATCTCCAGAAGTATTAAGCGATTTTATAGCTGCTGGATTCGATAAACCGTTAAACAAGTGACATGACAACGCCTTATGGAAGGCTAAATTACCTACTTTCAGATCAATTGCATAGTACTATATATATCAAAGCGACAGGCCTTACCGTCTATACTCCCCGAAGGCGTAATCAAATCTTTACAAATACACTGCGCTTCGGGAGGTCTTTTCACAACTACTCGCGAGTTCGACCGTTTTAATAAAAGTGGCAGAACAGCTTCGACATCTTCATCAGGTCCTACAGCCACATGCAAAATACGCATTTCTTGTTTTACCAAGGCTTTTTTTCGCCTCTGCGGGAACATTGGATCATAATAAATGCAGTCAGCTTTACCGATTTCCAATTGTTCATACAAAGGACCAAACGGGGCCAACTTGGGCAGACCATTTATCAATGAGGCAAGAAATTCATGATCCTCACGCGCACGCAACAAAGCATCATAAAGTAGCGCCCAAACGACAGGATTGCGCTCGAACATCGTCACCTCAGCACCGCAGCTTTGCAAAATAAAAGCATCCCGCCCGAGTCCCGCCGTTGCATCAAAAACTAGTGGATGATCTCTGTTGCCTATTACGGCTCTGGCCACAGCCTCACTGCGGCGACCACCGTGAGACGTTCGCCATATCAGTTTATTTGATGAAAAATCAATAAAAAAAGGATGTTTTAATACAAGTTCCTCACTTTTAATCTTTAACTCCGCGCGATGGCCGAAACAAAGTTCCAGTTGGGTGTCTCCTCCAACATACGGCAAAATATCTTTAGTACGCGAAAAAAAATCTTCCCAAAGAGAGCTTTTATGTTGAGGGGATCCGTGAATCTTTACCATTGGCGAAAATGCCTTACGGCATCCTCGGCATCTACAGTCACCGCTCGCCAAAAATAAAAGCTACACGCTGCCTGCATGATCAACATACCAAACCCGTCGGCAACTTTTTCACAGCCTAATTTTTCAGCCTTTGCTGTAAAAACGGTCGATCCTTCTTTGCTGTACATAAGATCATAAGCAGCCTCTGCCTTTTCAAAAATGCAATTCGGCAAAGGAGGTAATACATTGCTCAAGGATGATGAAGTAGCGTTAATGATTACATCATACCTACCGTTTAATTGTGTAAATGAAGAAAACCCCACTTCGAAGGTCTTAGCCAGTAGTTCTGCCTTTTCGACGGTACGATTTGTCACTGTCAGCGATGCTGGTTCTTCTGCCATTATAGGGGCGATAATCCCCCTTGCGGCACCACCTGCCCCCAAAATCAAAATACGAGCTCTCTTTAAATTAATATTCAAGCGCTTTAAATCGGCAACCAACCCCAAGCCATCTGTATTATGTCCGACAACATGGCCGTCATCCATTTTTTTTAGTGTATTTACTGCACCTGCCGCCCGCGCTTCATTAGTCAATTCATCAGCATATGCGAAAGCATCCATTTTGCATGGTATCGTAATATTACAACCACTACCCACCTTAAAAAACAGATCTGCTGTTGTTTTAAACTCTCCCGTGGGAACAAGAACAGGCTTATAGTCCATCTTTTCTCCTGTCTTTTCAGCGAAATACATTTGTATTTTCGGAGACATGGAGTGAGCAATAGGATTACCGAATACGGCATAATGGTCAACGTCTGTTCTCATATTACATCCTTAGGCCATAGAGGACCTTTACGCAGAAGAGTTCGGCTTAAAGTATCATAGACAGAGGTGGATCCTTCAAGCCCTCCGCACGGAAGTGTCAATGCAAGATCTACACGCCTTAAAATGATCGGGCTCAACAGAGAAAATTCACTGACGGCATCTGCTCCGGACAAGTTGGCGCTTGTTGATACCAAGGGGGTGCCGCTTTTTTTGCACAAATGAGCCAACGCTTCAAACGATGTTGCACGTACGGCTATACAGTTGCGTCCTCCAGTTAAAGAGCTTCCTATAAAACTATTCAAACATGGAACAACAAAGGTATAAGGCCCCGGCCACAGTCTGCTCATCAAGGCCAATGTGTCGGTACTCATAGCCTTCGTATCGATTACTTCCCCTAAATCTTCCATCGATGCAGCTAATGTAATAAGACCTTTGGCACCGTCTCGTTCCTTTATAGCAATTATTCTCTTTACAGCTTCTTCATTTAACGCATTACAGCTTAAACCGTAAACCCCCTCTGCAGGGCAGATCACAACCCCTCCGGCTTTAATAACGGAAGCAGCAAGATCAATATTCTCCGAAAATATAGGCCTGCTCAATAAGCCTTTTGCTTCAGCAACCGCTTCTATCTCTTCCATTAAAGCTTTGCCAACTTTTCCTGCAATGCAGCATCTTTGACCATAACAGCTTCTGATGCTTTACGGCGATCTTCTTTAACTCTCAAATCAAGTTCAGGATCGCTTAATGCCATGATCTGAGCAGCTAGATAAGCTGCATTCTTGGCACCGGCCTTACCAACTGCTACTGTAGCCACAGGTATTCCACCAGGCATTTGTACCGTGGAATACAGAGCATCGACACCATTTAATGGACCTCCGTCACAAGGAATTCCAATCACAGGGCGCGTAGTACGAGCGGCAACAGCTCCTGCTAAATGTGCTGCCAATCCAGCTGCACCGATAAACACTTGACAGCCCCTGTTTTCCGCATCGACAACATAGCGGGCGACCTCATCCGGAGTACGATGAGCCGAAGCCACGCGAACTTCGTAGTTAATACCTAAATCCTTTAGGATTTTCATGGTATTTTCTATAAGAGGAAGGTCAGAATCGGACCCCATAATTATAGAAACGAAATGAACAGACATAACGACTTCAACCTCTATCCTTAAAAATTAAGAAAAAATTAATGCATCTTAAGATAAAACTATCTTGCTTCACGTACCATTAGGAAAACGACCTAGATGCTATCTGAGTGATATATTTTACACAAGTGAATAGTTCCAAGCCCAAACAGCGACTAAGATTTAAAAGGCCACTTACACAAGCACACAAAAAACATATTATCGTTACGGAACATATATGTTTGCTCTTAGCGTTGGATCATCGATAATTTCCTTGCGTTTTCGCTTTTTCACTCTTCTGCTTGCGCAGAGCTTGTTGCCACATACAAGTTTTATCCCCTTTGCTGTCTTTTTTTCATACCGTACAGGAAATGAACATTCTGGACAAGGGCTATCCTGAGGTTTGCCAGGTACGCTAAAAGTACAATCCGGATAATTGCTGCAGGCATAGAAAAGACGTCCTGTACGCGTAAAACGTTGCGCCATAACACCTTTCCCGCAAATAGGGCATTTAATTTGCGATTTCTCAACACCTGTATACGTAAAATTGCAATCAGGATAATTGGTACAACCTACGAATAATCCGAAACGCCCTCTTTTCAGCATTAATGGAGCCCCGCACTGGGGACACAGATCATCCATAGGCAACACAGCTTCCACATTACGCTTTTTAGAAAGCGGTTGCATATAACCACATATGGGATAATCAGAACACCCCAAGAAATCTCCATGCTCTGAATGTCTTAATACGAGGGGTTGCCCGCATAATGGACACAAATCTCCCTCTGTAAAAGCTCCGTCAGACTGCTCTTGTTCATGCTTTTCTTGTAATTCAATATGTTCAATCATGAATATATTTTAGCGCATATAGAAAATGAGACTTATTTGAGTGTTTCAAAGAGACGCTCGTGAAAATGCTAAAATTAACTAACATAATGAGAGGTAAATATGGCAATCCGTGAAATAGTGATTTTTCCAGACGACAGATTAAGAAAGCCAAATTCCGAGATAACAAAATTTGATTCGGAATTAAAAAAACTAACAGACGATATGTTCGAAACCATGTACGAGGATGAAGGAATAGGTCTGGCAGCCCCGCAAATCGGTATAAATAAAACCCTTGTTGTAATCGATATTCCTGACGACAGCGGTAAACAGGGCAATGGCAAGCTTATTATGATCAATCCTAAAATCACATGGCTTTCCGATATCATAGTGGAATCTGAGGAGGGATGTCTTTCTGTTCCAGGTTATCAGGATAAAATTGAGCGTCACGAAAGCATCAGTGTCGCCTTTAAGGATATTAACGGAAATGATCAATCAATGGAACATGTCACTGGTTTGTTAGCAGTATGCATGCAACATGAAATAGAACATTTGTCGGGCAAACTTTTTATTGATCATCTCTCTCGTTTAAAACGAGAGCGTTTGCAGACAAAATTCGGAAAAATCCTTAAGGAAAAAAAACGTCATCAAGGTTAACAATAGGATGGATCAAAAAATAATATTTGCAGGAACCCCGAGTTTTGCAGCGGTCAATCTTAAAGCTTTATTAAATGTTGGTATTCGTCCCTGTGCCGTTTACACACAACCTGACCGTCCTGCAGGTCGAGGACATCGCCTTACCCCTTCAGCAGTTAAAGAATTAGCACTATCTCACGGGCTTTCTGTGCGTACTCCAGAAAATTTTAAAAATGAGATAGATATTAAAGAATTCGAGGAATTACATGCTGATTTATGTATTGTCGTTGCATACGGCATCATACTTCCTAAACGGGTTTTGGAAGCTCCACGATTAGGATGTATTAATGTACACGGTTCTATCTTGCCAAAGTATCGTGGCGCAGCTCCGATTCAAAGAGCTCTTCTGGACGGCAATAAAAGCACTGGCATAACTATCATGAAGCTTGTTCCCAAGCTTGACGCTGGAGATATGTTCGTCACTGCAGAGCTCCCTATATCCGCCAATGATACCTCAGGTACACTGTTTGATAAGCTGGCCTTATTGGGAGCCAAAACACTTACTCATAACCTAGGACCAATTTTGGCCGGTACCTTAAGACCAGTACCGCAGGATGAGAATCAAGCTACATATGCGGCTAAAATTACAAAAGAAATGTGTCCTATTGATTTTAACAAAAGCGCTACAGAAATTGATTTGAAGATACGCGGTCTAAATCCGTGGCCTATAGCCACAGCAAACCTCGATAACGTGTGCTATAAAATATTTGAAGCAGGAATAAAGCATAGCGGGGCTCATGAACATCCGGGAAAAATACTAACGTGTGACAAAAACGGCATAGAAGTTGCGTGTGCGTGGGACTCGATCATACTTAAGACTATTCAAGCTCCCGGTAAAGGGCAAGTCAACGCCGCCGATTATGCCCGCTCTTGTCCTCAAAAATTCCAAGGAAAGAATTTTGACTGAAACAAATATCCTTCACCTAAAAAGAAAAACATCCGAAAGCTCGAAAAAGTCTGGCGTAACAAAAAGTGCTACAAATTACACACCATTACGCAGGACCTTTTCTGAACAAGGATCGGTTCATCCTGCCCCACATAAAAAAACAAGTGTAGCTACTGGCGCTGCGACCAGAGCGGCAGCGGCTATGGCCGTAGCTGCCGTTGAAAACGGACGCTCACTTACTAAAACCCTGCCTTTCTATTTAAAAAATATGGATGGTCGCGATAGGGCTTTGGTTCAGGAAATTGTGTATGGTACGTTACGCCACCGCCGCTTGCTCTCGGAAAGACTTAAAGACCTTCTAGAACACAGCATAGTAAAGCGCTATGAAAACAGCCGTGCCCTATTGCTTTGCGCTCTGTATCAAATAGTCTTCACACGCATACCACCACACGCTGTTGTTGCCTCAACCGTGGGAGCCTGTCAAAGTTGTCGCTGTCGTAATATGACTTCCTTAGTCAACGCTGTACTACGGCGTTTTCTAAGAGAAGGGGCATCATTAAATGAAGAGTTTGTTGCTGAAGACATACGTTATTCAGTGCCCAAGTGGCTATATGACAAACTAAAAGCTCAATATCCGCATGATATAAATCAAATATTGCAAGCTCAGAACGAGCATGCGCCCTGCTGGCTACGCGTTGAAAATTCCAAAATCAGTACAGATGCATACCAAAAACTTTTAAAACCGGTAGTTGCTTCTGAAACTATTGCCTTTGCTCCCGCAGCATTAAAGCTTGAAAATGCCGTTGGGACTGAACATCTACCTAAATTCCAGAACGGTTTTGTAAGCGTTCAGGATCTGGCAGCTCAGATGGCAGCCCCGCTGGTTGAACCGAGGAGCGGTGAAAAAATTCTTGACTGCTGTGCGGCTCCTGGTGGAAAGAGCGCTCATCTTATGGATCTTTGTCCGGATATTTATCTAATTTCCGCCGACACTGATGCTGAACGCCTAGAGTCTGCACAAAGAAACTTTTCCCGCTTGGGCCGTTCACCCATATGCAAAGTTTGCGACTTTGCCTCCGACGAGGCCTATGATATTTTAGGTTGTGATTTTGACAAGATCCTGCTTGACGCCCCCTGCTCCGGAACGGGCGTTATACGACGTCATCCCGATATAAAGTGGTTGCGCAGGGAAAAAGACATAGATCAGCTTGTGAGTACCCAAGCCCAAATGCTTGACCGTGCAGTGACCATGCTTAAACCAGGGGGGCTTTTAATTTATACAACCTGCTCCATCTTACAAGAGGAAAATAAGGATCAAGTCGAGGCCCTTATAAAACGATGCCCTGATATAGAATACTACCCCTTTGAAATAAAAGGGACGCCCGTTAACTATTATCAGCAACTACCAGGTAACGACGGGGCTGATGGTTTCTTTTATGCCCGCTTCAAAAAAAGGAATTAAATGAAAATTATCATCCTTGGGGCTGGCTACGTAGGAACAGAATTAGCAACGTATTTAGCCAACGCTGGACATGCAGTTACGGTCGTGGATACCCCCTCTGAAAAACTCGAGCAAATTGCCTCCCGTATTGATTTACGTGTAATTCAGGGTAACCCATCGTCACCTGTGATCCTAAGAAACGCCGGCGCTGAAAATACCGAATTACTAGTAGCAGCCACTGCAGATGATGAAGTCAATATTACCGCTTGTTCCATAGGAGCATTTTTCTTCCATATTCCAAGACGCATAGCCCGCATAAGATCATCTGATTACCTTCAGGAAGCAGATGATCTTTTCTGCAAAGGGGGGATCCCCATAGATCATGTAATTTCACCTGAGCACATCGCCACAGATGACATATTGCGCCTCATAAATTTCCCTGGAGCATCCGCCGTTGCGGAGTTTTTCGACGGCATGTTGACTTTGGCACAGGTCAAATGCCGTTTAAGAGGAAAACTTATTGGTCATCCATACAGTGACTTTGAAAGTTATGACGGCAAAGCCGTATTACTGTCGGTATTTCGTGACGGAAAACCTTTGGATGGATTTCGTGTAGAATTCATTTCTCCTGATGATGAGGTGTTCTTTTGCTGTCAAACTGAACGGACTCTTTCGCAAATGTCGGCACTAAGACCATTGCAAACAGGCGGTAGTACAATAACTATCGCCGGCGGGACACATATTGCCGATGCACTAGCAGTGAAGCTATCGGAGCGTTTCCGAGTCAAACTTATAGAGCCGGACGGATCGCGTGCCCTGCGTATCTCCGACAGGCTTTACGGTTCCGAGGTGGAAATCTATAACGCCGATCCTACATCTCTCGTATTCATGAATGAAGAGCAGTTACAAAGATCAGGACTTTTTATTGCTGCATCTGCAAGTGATGAAAGTAATCTTATGGCCTCCATGCTAGTACACAGATTGCATAAGGTTCGAACCATGGCCGTGATACGCGGAGAGGGCTACACTCATTTAGCTGAAGATTCTGAGGACGAAATAGATACCGTTATTCTTCCAAATGAATCAACAGTATCGGCCTTGTTATCAAATATTCGCCAAGAAGGCGTTTGTAATATGCGCCTGTTTCGTCACGGAAAATCGGAAGCATTGGAACTTGTCATCGAGGGATCGCATTTTTCAAGTCGCGTCATAGGGCGCACTCCATCGGAATTAAACCTTCCAAAGGGAGCTTCATTGGGGTTGATATTACGCGACGGACACCTTATGCCTCCTGATGAAAACTTCAAATTTGCCGAAGGGGATCATGTCTTATTCTTCGTTGTAGACCATCGTCAGGCACGACCGCTCATTCGTTATTTCCGCCCGCGCGCTTTCTGGATCCCCAAATGGTAATAAGTTTCAGAACCGTAGCAAAATTATTAGGACCCGCCGTTCTTTGGTTTGGTCTCATTGCCGTCATTCCGGCGATCTATTCAATTTTTTCATTCGCGAGCGCTTTTCCCGCTTTTTCTTTATGCGCTCTTGCGGCAATGGTAATCGGCTTTATGTTCAAGCGACTGGGACGAAATTGTCAAGGAACGCCATCTATTCGCGAGTTGTTCGTATTTACCGTCGCTTTGTGGGCTTGTACCACTCTCTTGGCATCCATTCCTTTTATGCTCATTATGGATCAGATGAGTTTTGCTCAGGCAGTTTTTGAAAGTGCCTCTGGGTTGTCAACTACTGGAGCTACGGTAATAGAGCATCTAGATCTTAAACCACGACCCATTCTGCTCTGGCGCTCTATGTTGCAATTTTTAGGAGGAATAGGGTTCGTTGTTATTGCTGTAGCCGTATTTCCAAGTGCGTCCATGGGAGGAATGAATCTTTTCAAAACAGAATCCTCTTCATTTGACGGGCGCTCCAAAATTACCCCTCATATAAAGACCATGGCTGCAGGCTTTCTTATTTGGTACATGGTTATGCTATTTTTATGCACTTTTTTCTACCTCTTGGGTGGCTTTAATTTCTTTCTTGCCTTAAATGCAGCTCTATGTACCGTCTCTACGGGGGGAATGATGCCTATTGACTCCTCCATGAATGCTGCTCCGCCGTTTATTCAATATACCGCAATGGTATTTATGTTTTTAGGAAGTTTACCTTTCATGCTGATCTTAAGCTCAGTATCCGGAAACTTTCTAAATTTATTACGAGATCAGCAAGTACGAGGCTTCGTTTACCTTATCATGATCACCTCGCTGATGGTGGCTTTCTCTCTTATATATGCTGACAACTACACTCTTGAACGAGCATTACGAACGGCTTTTTTCAACGTCATTGCCATCATATCTTCAACAGGATTTAATTTTGAAGACTTTACCGAATGGAATAATTTTGCATCAATCCTTTTCTTCCTTATGTTGGCAGTGGGAGGATGTTCTGGATCTACTGCAGGTGGCTTAAAAATCTTCAGGCTGCAAATTTGCTACTCACTTATGAAAGCTCAATTTTTAAAGGTTGTCCATCCGCATATAGTTGCATTACCTCGCTATAACGGTCGTGTCATAGATACCGACACTTTATATGCTGTGATAACATATTTGGCTGCTTATATTTTAGTTACTGCAGCCTCGGCTGCTGCAACAACCTTTTTTGATTTGAACATCATGGATGCTATTTCAGGAACCATAAGCTGTTTGTCGAATATTGGTCCAGCAGTAGGTATTTTACTAACCCCCTCAACGACATATGCCTCCTTTTCCGATCCTCTATTACTTATTTTCTCATTTGATATGATCTTGGGCCGTCTTGAAATACTGCCTGTTGTTTTATGCATGACAAGAATGTTCTGGAAAAGTTAATCACATTAATAATCAGTGCGAAACGTTATACTTTTAAGGGTCTTCAGGCATAAAAGTGGGTAAATAACCTTTGTTTAATGCCA
>UMFG01008729.1_pt1 | contig 32370 bp, 20 predicted proteins | sample 1964961 | NCBI WGS metagenome assembly UMFG01 (sample SAMEA4836041, study PRJEB28245) | human gut metagenome | biome: gut microbiome; material: fecal sample | place: Denmark | collected 2008
ATATACTTGTTGAAACATTTGATAACTTAATGCAAGGTTAGTATTAATATATGGATTAACAAGGTCAGGAATATCAACCAATTTACCATTGTTCCATTTCTTACAAATTCCATTAAAGAACATAATTTTTGCATAGTTTTTACCATTAATATTTGTAACAAGTCTTAAATTGCTATTAACACCATCACGGTGTAAATCAATTACAAGTTCAATAGATGGATTTTCTTTTAAAATTTGTCTCACAACAGGTTCAGCTCGTTCATAAGCACCATTTCTTTGTAATTTACCATTTACCATATCAAAACGGTCAGTTAAATGAATACATTGAATACCATATTGGTCTTCAATTATTGACTTTAAGTGTTCGCCTACACCAATAACACCTTCATTAATATTCTTACTATCTGCATATAATTCACTACCATGAGTGTGAAAAATCAGAATTTTAGGTCCATTTCCCTCCTTGTTAATATGCAAATCTGCATTAGCCATTTTATTTGTATCAAAAAGGTTCTTATCAATACCAGTTTTTTTATCAATAGCGTATATAGATTTAAGTGAATTATTAAAATTTTGTGAATTTTTAACAGATGTTGAAAAATTGATTTCATTATCAATATAAACTTCCCCCATTTCATAAATTGATACAGAACCTAAAGTTTGTTTATTTGGACTAAAAATAAATATTAGAAAAAATATAAAAATAAAAAAAGCAAAAGAAATTATAAAAAAGTGTCTTTTATCCATTTAGTATCCCCTTTTATTAGAAATTTTACAATGTAATTACAAAATCAATTAACAAAGTTGAATTAACCCTATGTCATAATAACTAAAAAGTTTTTAATAATTATGTAAAAATTTAACAAATTTATGCATTTTTGGATTATTTTATTCGGAGTTCATATTTTGTTCATATATATGAGTTATTATTAATAATGTTCACTAACAATAATAAGGTAATTTAGACAATATAATTTATGAAAACTATATAAGCTTTGTATAAAGTGATTATGGGTTATTTTGTAAGTTTTTATATTACTTGTGCATTGTCTATATAATTTTATATTTAATAGTTGGCTTAATTATTCTTATTATTAGGAAAGAAAAGGAGGATATATTATGAAGAAAAGCTTAAAAAGAATTTTAAGCTCCGTTCTTGCAGCAACAATGGTTGTTGGTACTGGAGCATTTGTAAATGAACCATTTAGCAACTATGCTGTTGAGAATGTTTATGCGGCAAGTTATTTGACTGAATCTGCGGGTTGGTTTGAGTCAGCTTATGCAGAATGGACAGCTGTTCCAAATGCCACAGGCTATGCAGCATATGTAAAGGGTGCGGGTGAAGCTGACTCAGCTTACAAAATGCTTGACAATGAGCTTGTCAGAAAGTACCCTACTTACTTCAGAGCAGATGCTGTTGGCTTAAAGGCTGGCAACTATGTAATGAAAATTGTACCTTATGTAAATGGTAAAGCTGATGAAAGTTTAGCATTAACTACAGGTACTCTTAATGTTAAGGCTTATGATCGTTCAGGTGCAGCCTTTTCATCTAAGTCTAAATACAAGACCGGTTCAGGTGCTTACAATGATGATGGTACATTAAAGAGCAATGCAATTGTTGTTTATGTAACTAAGGATACAGCTAAGACTGTACAGGCAACATTAAATGGTATAACTTATACTGGTTTTCAGGATATTGTTTATGGAAAGCAGAAAGGTGATACAACACCTTTAGATATTCGTATCATTGGTACTATTGATGCTGATGATATGGATAGTTTTGGTTCATCTGCCGAGGGTCTTCAGGTTAAGGGTAAGAATTCTTATGCTGAAATGAATATGACTATTGAAGGTATTGGCGAAGATGCACAGATTAAGAATTTTGGTATTCTTTGTAGAAATGCAGGTAATGTAGAGTTTAGAAACTTTGGCATTATGCTTTGTATGGATGATTCACTTTCTCTTGATACTGACAATGCTAATATATGGGTTCATAATATGGACTTATTCTATGGTTCAACTGGTGGCGATGCCGACCAGGCAAAGGGCGATGGTACAGTAGATGTTAAGGGTCAGTCATCATTTGTAACTATATCTTATAATCATTTCTGGGATAGTGGTAAGTCATCACTCTGTGGTATGAAGTCAGAAACAACTGATTGTCAAATTACTTATCACCATAACTGGTTTGACCATTCTGATTCAAGACATCCTAGAATTAGAACTATGACAGTACATATTTACAACAACTACTTTGATGGCAACTCTAAGTATGGTGTTGGTGTAACAATGGGTTCTTCTGCTTTTGTTGAAAATAACTACTTTGAAAATTGTAAGCACCCTATGTTAAGTTCTATGCAAGGTTCTGATATTGAGCAAAATACCTTTGCTGAAGATGGTGTTACAGCAACAGGATATAAGTATGGCACTAAGGGTACATTCTCTGGTGAAACAGGCGGTATTATTAAGTCTTATAACAACCATATTGAAGGTACTCAGAAGATTGAAAGAACTTGGGATAGTACATTACAGTACGAGCCAGTATTCTATGGTGCTTCTGTAGTTGATTCTGATACTCAGTTTGATGCTTATCAGGTAACATCAAGAAACCAAACTGTTCCATCAACAGTTAAGTCACTTAGTGGTAGCACTACTTATAACAATTTTGATACAGATACTTCTAATTGGGATTTAGGTGTTGACCCAGCTAATATTACTCCAGTTGAAGAAGTGCCTACAGTTGTTAAGTCTTCTGCCGGTCGTATGAATGGCGGTGACTTCCCAACTGACAGAAGTCAGTTTACTATTATTAATGATGCTTCAAATTATTCTGTAGATACTGAATTTAAGACAGCTATGCAGAATTACAAGTCATCTTTAGTATCAGTTGGTGGTTTAGATGCTGGTAGTTTACCAGAAACAACAACTAATGTAGAGGTTTCAACAGAAACAACAACAAAGACTGTAGAGGGCTCAACAGAAACAACAACAAAGATTGAAGAAGGCTCAACAGAAACAACTACAGTTAACCCATCAGGTGCAGCTTCAATGGGTACTTATGTTATAGGTGATGGTGCAACTGGTGGTGACTTTAATGTAGTTAATAACAGTACTTATGGCAACATTAACTTTAGCAATGTAAGAAGTGTTGATGCTGGTGGTGCTAAGTTAAGAGCAGCTAATGAAATTACATTTACATTAGCTTCAGAAACAGAAGTTTCTATTATTTGTGGTGAGGGTAAGGATGTAATACTTACTGATGGCACAAATAATTATACTTGTGCAGCAAATACAACAACTACTAAGACTGTTCCAGCAGGTAGTTATAAGATTAAAGGTTCTGCTGACAGCAACAGTTTAGTTTCTAAGATTGTATTAAAGTCAACAGGAACTACTCCGGATCCAGACCCAACTCCAATAGAAGTTAAGGGTGATGCAAATGGTGATGGAAAAGTTACTAGAGCTGATATGACTATGGTACTTGATTTTGCTTCAGGTAAGATTAGTGCAGTAACTAAGGCAGACCTTGCAGATGTTTCTGGCGATGGTAAGGTAACAGCTTATGATGCTTATCTTATTGGTAAGATTATTCTTGGTTAATATTATATAGTAAGAAAATATTAATAATAATGAATTTAGTTTGCAGGGTAAAACTTTGCAAATACCCCTAATAAAAGTTAAAAGGAGGATTAAAATATGAAAAAGTGTTTGAAGAAAGCCATTAGTGGTATTCTTACAGCATCAATGCTTTTCTCATCAGTAGTTTTTGTTCCAACTTCTGCTTCAGTAGCAGTAGCAGCAACAACTGGAGCTTTTTCTACTGTAGGTGGTTGGAACGAAACTCTATATGCAGAGTGGGCTGACCAAAACCCTGACGACACTGCTGTAAAGGTCGGTTACAAACTTAGCAGTGATGTAAACTATACATATCTTTCAGGTAATGATTATACATACCTTGTTAGACCATTAAATGCAAGTCTTGGTCGTGTAGATATTCCTGGTTTAAAAGCAGGCACTTATGACCTTGAGGTTACTTCATCTGATGGTACAGTTTATACTAAGACAGGTATAGAGGTTACAGCAAATGACCGTTCTGGATATGCTCACTGGAAGTATTCAGAGGGTGTAGGTGCATACAACAATGATGGTACTCCAAAGGATAATGCTATTATTGTTTATGTTACAAATGAAAATAAGGACACAGTTGAAGTTCCTGGTTATGAGGGCAAAACTTGGTCTTACACACCATCATCAAGCTCACCTTACACAAGAGATGGAGTTGGTGTTGGTAATATATTAAACAACAATATGAAACTTGTTCAGGAGATTACTATTACAGATAACCACCCTATTATATTTAGATTTATAGGTAAGGTTAATGCTCCTAAGAACTTAACTCCTTATAATACTAAGGACCCTATTCTTGGTGGTGCAAAGGGTGACAATGGTAACCTTGCTATTACTAAGTACGCAAGAAACATTACTATTGAAGGTATTGGTTCTGATGCTACTATTGACGGTTGGGGCTTTACTTTCTCTCAATCTGGTACTTGTCCTACTGAGGCAGGTAAGAGTTTTGAAGTAAGAAACCTTACTTTCAAAAATTATCCAGAAGATGCTTTAGGTTTCCAAGGTGATGATGAAATCGCATCTCCTATTGAAAGAGTTTGGGTTCATAACAATGTATTTTATCCTGGTTATTGTGCTAACCCTGCTGAAAGTGATAAGAAAGAAGGCGACGGCTCATGTGACTTTAAGAGAGGTCAGTTCTATACAATGAGCTATAACCATTATATTGGTTGTCACAAGACAAATCTTTTAGGTGCAGGTGCAAGTGATAATCAGTATTATATGACATTACACCATAACTGGTATGAGAAAGTTGGTTCAAGACAGCCACTTATGGCAGGTGGTAATGTTCATATTTATAACACTTACTTCCAAGGTGCAACAGATACAACAGTAGATGCTAGAGGTAGCAATGCAGTATTCCTTGAAAATAACTACTATGATAGTTGTAAGAATTACTACAAGTCAAGAAATAATACTTGTATAGCTAAGTCTTATAACGAAACATTTAATAGTGGCTCTATTGGTTCAATTTCAGGTAAGAGAACTGTTGCAACTTCAAGAGAGCAATCAGCTATTGCTGATAATGGTCTTAACTTCCCAGATGGTACATCAATGAAGGACTTTGATACTAACACTTCTCAGTTCTACTATGATGTAGCTAACAAAAAGTCAGATGTTCAAATTCTTAATGCAACAGCTGATGTTCCTAACTATGTTAAGGCTCACGCAGGTGTATTAAGTGTTGGTACTGATACTGAAGATAATACAGAAGTTACAACTTCAAATTCAGAGGGCTCTACAGAAACAACAACATCATCTACTCCTGTAACGCCTAGTACAGGTGATAGTGTTAAGACTTTTGAAAACGGTGTTGACTCAACTTACTATACTATTGTTGGTTCTACTTCAAATAGTAAAGGTTCAGTAAGTTACAATGGTGCAACTTATAGTAATTGCTTAAAGATGGAGTCTAAGACTAATATTCAGTTTACACCAAAAAATAATGGTGTTCTTACATTAGTATTTGGTGGTACAACTGTTGCAGCAGGTAAGAGTGTTAAAATAAATGGTACTGCTTATAAAGTAAATGATAATGGTATTGTTACAGTAGAAGTTGCTGCAGGTACTACATATACTGTTACTAAGGGCGATTCTATTAATCTTTTCTATATGGCTGTTGCTGAAGAAGGCGGAGAAGCCACAACAGAAGCTACAACAGAAACAACAACAAAGACTGTAGAAACTACAACAAAGGCTACTACAGAGGCTACTACAGAAGCTACAACAAAGGCTACTACAGAAACTACAACAAAGGAACCAACTTCAGAAACAACAACTGAGGCAACAGTTCCAGACCCAACACCATCAACAGGTTTAGTAGCAGGCTCTTATACATTAGTAAAGGGTATGCAAGCAGTAGAGGGTCTTGATACATCTAATGCAAGAAGTTTAGACAGTGAAGGTGCAAAGGTAAGAAGTGATAGCTTTATTACAGTTACACCAGCAGTAAATGGTACAGTAGCATTAACTTGGACAAATAAAGCACCAGCTGTAAAGGCTGTAGTAAATGGTGCAGAAACAGATGTAGTATTAAATAGTACAGCATCAGTTTCTACATTTGAAGTAACAGCAGGTGTAACATATAAGGTATATGGTTCACAGGCAGGTAGCAACACAACTATAACTAACTTAGTATTAGCAAAGTCAGCTACTCCTTCAGAATCATCATCTTCAAGTACTTCAACAACTGAGGCTACAACAGAAGCTACAACAAAGGCAACTACAGAAGCTACAACAGAAGCTACAACAGAAGCCACAACAGAGGCTACTACAGAAACTCAAACACCTGTAAGTGGTGTAAATATTGCTGTTGATAGTGTAAATGCTAAGGTTGGTACTCAGGTTACAATTCCTGTTAGAGTTACTGATTTAACTTCTCTTGCATCTTTAGATGTAAATGTTGCATTTGATGCAGGCAAGGTTACAGTTAATTCTGTATCTAATGGTAATGTTGTTACTGATTCTAATGCTGCTTTAAGCTACAATGTGGCTAATGGTACAGTTGGTGTAGCTATTGCAAACCCAGCTGAAACTATTGCTAATGGTGATATTTTATTTAACTTAGTTGTTACTCCTACTGCTGAAGGTACAGCAACATTTACAGTTACTGTAGATGAGGCCTATGCTACAGAAGGTAAGACAATTGAAATAACAACTATAGATGGTACAGCTACTATTACTAAGGCAGATCCAGTAGGTCCTACAATTGTAAAGGGTGATGCTGATAAGAACGGATTAGTTGAAAAGAATGATGTTACTACTATATTAAATTATGTAGCAGGTATTATTTCTTCAACAGAAATTGACACAGAGGCTGCTGATGTAAATGAAGATAGTAATGTAACAACTAGAGATGCTTACTTAATTCAGAAGTATCTTAATGTAGGTAGCTGGAATTAATTCCAAATTTGATTTATCAATAATAATATTCAAGCCTTGATGAGGAGGGATTAACTCTCCTTGTCAAGGAACCTATACAGGTTAATATTAAAGGAGGATATATAAATATGAAAAAGTGCTTAAAGAAAACACTTAGTGGCATTTTAGCTGCTACAATGCTTTTTTCATCAGTAACAGTTTCAAATGTTTTCGCAGCACCATCTTTTTCTCAAGTTGGTGGTTGGTTTGAAAGTATTTATGCTGAAATTCCAAGCATTAAAGATGCAGATGTAACTGGTGTATCTTACAGTGGTGCAACAAGTGGTACACTTTCAGGCGATGACCTTACATACCTTGTAAGAGATATGTCTGGTGGTGTCCGTATTGATGTTCCTGGCTTAAAGGCAGGTACTTATACTTTAACAGTAACTACTTCAAGTGGTACAGTAACAAAGGATAATATTATTGTTCAAGAGTATGACCGTTCAGGTTATGCACATTACAACTATACAGAGGGTGTAGGTGCATACAATGATGATGGTACTGTTAAAGCTAACGCAAAAATTTTATATGTAACTAATGAAAATAAGGACACTGTTTCAGTTACATCTAAAGATGGCACAACTGTTACAGGTATTGGTAATATCCTTAACTCAGCTGGTAAGGATGCTGGTACAGGTACTACATCTAAAGGTGGTAAGCCTAATACTAATGCAGGTATCATTGGTAAGCTTGCTGATGATGGTACTCCACTTGTAGTTAGAATTGTAGGCGATGTTAAAGCACCTGCAGGTGTTACAGCTTATGACTCTGTTGATTATGGTGGAACTGTTGGTGACAACGGTTATATGGCAAGAATGCAGGGTGGTAAAGATGTTACTATCGAAGGTATTGGTGCTGACTCAAGTATTAATGGCTGGGGTATTCACTTTATTTGTGATACAGTAGGCTATTCTAAGGGCAACGGTAAGAGCTTTGAAGTAAGAAACATTAAGTTCCAAAATGTTCCTGAAGACTGTGTTGGTATGGAAGGTCAGCAGGAGGGTTCAACAATTACTGCTGGTGTTGAGAGATGTTGGGTTCATAACTGTTCTTTCTATGCACCAAGTATTTCTAATCCTGCTGAGTCTGACAAGTCAGGTGGTGACGGTGCTTGTGACTTTAAGAGAGGTCAGTATTTTACTAATTCTTATTGTTACTACAAAGGTTACCATAAGACAAATCTTGTTGGTTCTTCAGACTCAAGTTTACAGTTTAACTTAACTTATCATCATAATTATTGGCAGAATTGTGAGGCAAGAGGACCATTAGGTCGTCAGGCTAACATTCATATGTACAATAACTACTATGAAGGTCAGACAGACTATGCAATGAATACAAGAGCTAATTGTTATATTTTCTCTGAGTATAATTTGTTCTATATGTGTAAGAATCCACAGAGAGTAGATGCAGGTGCAATTAAGAGCTACAATGATTCTTTAAGTGGTTGTATTGAAGCAATGGAAGCTAAAGTTGTAACAGATAAGTCTACAAAGGTTTCAAGTGGTTGTAAATATGAAAACTTTGATACAGATTCTTCTTTATCATACATTCCATCAAACAATTACAAACTTGACACAAGTATTGTAAGTGCTAAGAAGAATATTATGGCTTATGCAGGCACTATGAAAGAAAATCCTGTAACAGCTGAAAGTGTTAATACTTCTATTGTATTATCTGACAGACAGCCAACAGCATCTGTTCAGTTACCTTATGATAAAGATTTAAATTCAAGTTATGTAACTAATAAATCTGGTGCCATTGATAATATTGTATTTAATGTAGGTAAGACTGCTGTTGATAGTATTTCAACTGCTACAGATACTAATGGTCAGAACATTGTATTTTATGTTAATGAGCCTGTTAATATTTCAATAACAGATGGTGGTGCTACATATCCTGTAATATTATTAAATGATAGCGGTGAAGCAATAATCACTGGTACAGGTACAGCTAACAATGTGCCGGCAGGTACTTACTTTATTCAGTCTAGTGGTTTCCAACCTGGTAAGTCAGGCTCTCCAGCTAAATTTAAGGAAGCTAAGATAACTCACTTGTCAATAGTTTCAGCAGGTTCTGAACTTCCTACAATTGCTGAACCAACTACAAGTGAGCCAACAACTTCTGACTCAAGTAATCCAACAGAGGGAACAACAAGTAACCAAGAACCAGATACAGAAGAAACAACTTCAAAGCCATATGATGGTGAAGGTCTTGTTTGGAATTACACTTCTGGTGAAAATACTTTAGGTGTAAACTTTAATGGTAATGATTACACAGGTAGTTCAGTAACTTATAATGGTTCTACATTTACTAAGGCTGCCAAGATGGAATCTAGCACAAGTATTGGCTTTACAGCTCCTGGTTCAGGTAAGCTTACTATAGTTTCTAAGTCATCTAAAAATCCTGCAACAATCAAAGTAAATGGTGAAACTGTAACTATTAGTCAAGATGGTGCAACTACTATTGATGTTCCAGCTGGTGCAGTAAATATTACTAAGGGTACAACAAGTACATACTTATACTTACTTGAATTCAAGGGTGACTCAGTTGAAACCACAACAAATGTTACTACTGTAACAGAAGCAACAACAGAGGCAACAACTAAGGCTGAAGCAACAACAGAAGCAACAACAGAAGCAACAACTGTTCCAGAAGGTGTTGTTGTTAGTGTAGGTTCAACTACAGCTAAGACAGGCGATAAGATTACTGTTCCTGTTAAGCTTACTGGTTTAAACACTCTTGAAAATTATGCTGTTACAGTAAACTATGACAGCAATGTATTAACTCTTAGCGATGTTGTATCATTTGTTGATAGTAACAATTTTGTTGTTAATAAGAATAATGCTGGTGTTATTAAGGTAGCTTATGCTAATGATAATGCAGGTAGTGATGATTCATTTAATGGTGATGTATTATTTAGTATGACATTTACAGTTAAGTCAGAAAATGACACAACTTCATCTATTAATGCAACTGTAAATCAGTTAAATGATGGCGTAACTGCAACTGTAGTTAATGGTACAGTTACTGTTGATAATGCTGTAACACCAGTATCTATTCCTGGTGATGTTAATAAGGACGGCGTTGTTAATTCTGTAGATGCAGCTATTGTATTAAAGATTGCATCAGGTATTATTACTGACACTACACCTTATGATATGGTTGCTGCTGATTGTGATGGTAAATTTGGCATTGATGGTCGTGATGTAATTTGGATTCTTAACCATCAAACAACAGATGATAATACTAGTACAACAGAAGCAACAACAGAGGAAACAACTTCAAAGACAGAAGACACAACTAAGGCTGAGGCAACAACAGAATCTACAACAACTTCTCCAGTTGTAACAGATGGTCTTCCAGCTGGTTCTTATGACTTAACAGCAAGTGTTACAGATAAAATTGACACAACTAATGCTCGTGATGTAAGTACAGCCGGTATTAAGTTAAGAAGTGAAAACTATATTGAGTTTGTTGCAGGTGTAAGTGGTAAACTTACTCTTACAGTAAGTGGTAAGGCAGCAAAGTTAGTTTCTGTAGCTAATGGTGCAGAAACTGAAGTGGCTCTTAACTCTAATAGTGCAAATGTAACTGCTGGTACAACATATAGAGTTTATGGTACAGAGTCAGGCAGCAACACTACTATTACTAACTTAGTTTTAGCTAGTGATGGTACAGTTGTAGAGCCTACAACTCAGGCAACAACTAATTCAGAAGTAACTACTTCTAAGACAGAAACAACAACTAAGACATCTGGTGGCGATGCTACAACAGAAACAACAACAACTGATTTATCAGGTGCTATAAATATTTCAGCCGGTGATTCAGCTTCTCTTGCAACAGCACTTAAGAATGCAACAGCTGGTACAACTATTAACCTTGCACCAGGTACTTATAAAATGAGTGCAGCAACATCAATGAGTAAGTCTGGTACAGCATCTAAGCCTATTACAGTTACTTGTGCAAATGGTATGGCTACACTTGACTATGATGGCACAAGTGGCAGAGCAATAACTGCTAAGGCTGATTATATTAATTTCTCTAACTTAACTGTTAAGAATGGTGGTGACAACGGTATGTATATTACTGGTGGTCACATTAATGTTGAAAACTGTATCTTCCAGGCAAATGGTGATACTGGTCTTCAGATTTCAGGTGGCGGTAACAATGTATTAGTTAAGAACTGTACATCATTTGATAACCTTCAAACAGAAAATGCTGATGGTTTTGCAGCTAAATTAGGTGCTGGTGAAAATGTTGTATTTGATGGCTGTATTGCATACTGCAACTCTGATGATGGTTGGGATTTATTTAGTAAGTCAGGTGACCAGCAGAATAAGTACCCTATTACTTTAAGAAACTGTATTGCATTTAAGAATGGCCAGTTAACTGATGGTACTGTAGAAAAATCAGGTGATAGAAACGGCTTTAAGTTAGGTGGCGGTGGCTACGGTGCTGCTCATATTGTTGAAAACTGTATCGCATTTGATAACGGTGCTTGTGGTTTTACAGATAACAACAACCCAAGTCTTGCAGTTCTTAAGAATTGTACAGGCTATAGCAATGCAACAGCTGATGTTAAAAAGCATAACTTCTCTATATATAGAGCAACAGAAGGTATTGAAGTAACTAACTGTCTTTCTTATGTATTAAATGCAGACCCTAATGGTGATGGCAAGGATAGATTTGACGGTTCTTCAAGTGGTACTACTTATAATGCTAATGCTACTGTAGCCAATTCTGTATTTGGTTGTGCTAACAAATATTATAAGATTGCAGGTGCAACTAAGATTACAGCTACTACTCAGCTTGCTACAAATGGTACAGAAGTTACTGTTTCTGATTCAGATTTCCAGACATTAGAATTACCTTATACAGATATTCTTAAGGTACACGAGCAGATGAGAAATGCTGATGGTTCAATTAAGTTAAACGGTTTCTTACAGCCTAAGGCTGGTACTGATATTGAGGGAATGGGTGCTCAGTTTAACTAAATTTCTGATATATATAAGGTAAAGGTTTTTATAACCTTAGGGGTGATTAATTTTACCCCTAAACACCTTATTTTTGTATATAATTGCTAAAATTGCAATTAGGATTTTGTGAACCTTGTTTTAAGAAATTTTTAAAATTTTATTGCAATGAATTATTAATTGATGTATAATTGTTTTAAATTTGGTGATTATTATTCATCATTAGAATAAAAAAGGAGGATATGTATGAAACTTAAAAGTGTATTTGGTGCACTTGTTGCTTTCGGTGCTATGGCTCTTATGGCTGTTGGTGTTCAGGCAGCTACATATTCAGCTGGTGTTGTTAAAGCTACAGATGGCGTTGCTGCAGTACCTATAACAGTAGCTCCAGACAGCAATGACTCATCTAGTAGTATTGAGGGTTATATCATAAAAATTACTTATGACAAAACAAAAGTAACCCCTAAAATTATGGGCAAAGATGTTACTGGTGCAGACCGTTATGCAGATATTGACCCTAGTTTTAGAAGAGAAGGGGCTAATGCTGTTTTTGTAAGTGATATTGTTTCAACTGAAGGCAATAATGAAACCTTAGCTGTTGCTTGGGCTTGTTCAGACCCTATTGATGTTACTCAGGAAGTAACTATGGCAGCAGTTGATTTTGATATTGCTCCTGATGCAACAGGAAGTGTTCCTATTGATGTTCAATTCTCAGCATTTGTTGATGATAATGAAGACGGAACTTTTTCAATTGTTAAGGGTGCTGGTGATGATGGTGCAATTAATATTGATGCTGAAAAATTCCTTAGAGGCGATGCAAATGGTGATAGCGTTGTAGATATAAAGGACGCAACATTAATTGGTCAAAGCACAGTTTCTTTGGGTGTTATTGAAGAAGTAAACGAATTAAAAGCTGATGCTAATGCTGATAGTATTATTGATATAAAGGACGCAACATTAATTGGTCAGTATACAGTTGGTCTTGGTGTTATACCAGATTAATAAAGTGTAAATTGGAGGAGATATAAAATGAAGCTTAAAAGTGTTTTATCTTTAGCTATTGCTTGTGGTATGACTTTGGCTATGTCTGTTATAGCTCATGCTGCTAGTGAAGTAAAGATTTCTGGTGCTACAGTTGATGAATATGGTGCAACATTACCTGTTGTCCTTAATACAACCGATATAGGCAAGTCTGATAATGTATCTACATGGGATATTACAGTAAAATATGATTCAAGTATTTGGAGTTATGATGGCTATAATGATCCTAATACATATTCAAAAAGAGGTCAGACTTATCCATTAGGTACAGTTTATACAAATGATGCTAATAATCAGAATGGTGAAATTCATATGACTTATAGTTGTATTGGTGCTAATGGTTATCCAGTAATTACAGATGGTAAATTGACTTTAATTGAAGTTTATTTAACACCTAAGGATGGAAATACTGTTTCTGAAATTAAGGATTCTAGTTTTAGTGTTGGTGTAAACTTTATTGAAGATGAGGATGTTACTGATGGTGTAGAATCTTATCCAGGTTCAGAAATGAATTCATATTTTACATTTGATGTAACTGGTAATCTTGATGGTAATGAAATTGTAGGTTTAGCTGCATCTACTGATGGTGGTGCAACTAAGCAGGAATTAACTAAGTATGTGTCTACTACATTAACTAGTGATAGTACAGATTATGCTTCAGCTACTACTAAATTCCTTGTATCTGTTGTTAATACAAAAGGTGCTGATGCTGTAACTGATATTACAATCTATGGCAAGTTAGAAGATGGTAATTATATTCCATTATCTAGCTTTGACCAGAAAGATTTCTTAGTACAGACTTTTGCACAGTAAGGAGGGGTGATAAAAATGAAGAAGTATGAAAAGCCAGTAATTGAAGTTTCTACATTCTCTAATAAAGATGTTATCACCGTTTCTGGTGGTCTTAATCTTTATAAGACTGGAACATTTTCACAGGGTGAAAATAAAATTAATTTCTAATTATGTTTTTGATATTAATGTGTATAAAAAGGAGTGGTTTATGCCACTTCTTTTTTGTGCTTTTTAACAAAAAACTGGTGTAGTATTGATACCACACCAGTAAATATTATTCTACTACATTAAGATTAGCTGATTCATCTTCTGTTAAATTATCTTTATCAATAATATTTAGATTTAAAAAGTTATTATTTTCATTTATTGTTGCTGTTTTACTATCTTCTAACCAACCAATTTTTGCATCTACTGCTTCCCCAACAGCTCTTAAAGGCAACATAAATTTTCCGTCTACTATTTGTTGTGGTACATCAGGAGTAACAACCTTGTCATTTACTTTAAATGTGCTTTCGCCATTTGTAAGAGTTATTTTACTATTTTTCTTTGTATTTGTTAATGTTGCAGTTTTAGTATTTGGGTTCCAGCTAACATCATATCCCATATACTCAAAAACACCTCTAACAGGCACCATTGTTCTGCCGTCAATTATTACACCTTTGTCAGCAACTTCGTTACCATTTGAATATACTGTAATGCTGTCATTTGCCATTGTTGGTACTGCAAACATAAGCATAGCAATTCCTGTTAAAATAAATTTTTTCATTTTCATAACCTCACTTTTTATTAATATTATTGACTTTTTATATTTGTTGTGTTATCATTTAAATACAAAAGGAACTGCCAAAGCGGTGGTTTCCTTTAAAGTGGTTTATTTAAAAATAACCGTCACTTTCCAGGGTGGGCGGTTGTTTTTTTATGACAACAATAAGAGCAATGAGTAATACAATTAAATATGTATATTCAAAATATCCCATAGTATCACCTCCTATCAAGAGGATAGAAGGAAACCAACCGCCAAACCAAAAGGCTAAAGACAGCCCTTTTGCAGAAACAATTATACAATAAAAGATGAAAAAAGTAAATAAAAAATAGGTAATAAGAATTGACAATAAAAAAGAAATATGATAATATGAAAATACAAAAGGAACTGCCAAAGCGGTGGTTTCCTCTTTATTGTTGGGTATTAAAAATAACCGTCAACTTTGGTAGAGTGGGGCGGTTATTTTTTTAATATGTAGAGTATCAATAATATTAATGTTAAATAAAGAATATTATTATCCATATTAATCACCTCCTATCAAGAGGATAAGAGGAAACCAACCGCCAAACCAAAAGGCTAAAGACAGCCCTTTTGCAGAAATAATTATACAATAAAAGATGAAAAAAGTAAATAAAAAAAGGAAGACATTAAGCCTTCCTTTAATAGTTTATAAATTCTATTCGTAATCTACAACATCAATCCACTTTAATAGAAACTCTCTTTCTTCCTCGTTACCTTTTACAGATTGAGAGGCAGCTACTATTGGTAACCACTGTTGTACATACTGTTTAGCCGTATCACTTTTTTTACAGAATTTATCCATATACATTTCTGCCATTTCTGTATCACCATCAAGACAGAATAAAAGGTAAGTTCTGGCAGCATCAGCACTAGCATTTCCCTGTGTTGCGTGTGACCAGTCAATTACATAATAGTCACCAGTAGGTGATATAATTATATTACTTGGATTAAAGTCGCCGTGACATACCTTATTATGTTTAGGCATACCTTCAAGTCTAGTGTGAAGTTCGTATCTTGTTGTAGCATCTAAATTTGTTTCATTTATTTTTCTGTTCATTTTATCTTTTAATTTAGTTAAAAGAGGTGAACGCTTAGAGTGTATCTCCATTTGAATATCAACAAATTTATCCATATACATATCAAGATTTGCCCTATCATTTTTTATAATTTCAGCAAGAGTTTTACCCTCAATATAATCCACAACTATTGACCACTTGCCGTCAATTTTTGTTACTTCCTCAAGCTGTGGTATTTTAAGTCCTGTTTCTTCAACTCTGGCTTGATTAAGAGATTCATTTAATATATCTGACTTAGAAAAACCTTTGTCAAATTCCTTAACTACATATTTGCCTGACTTATATATTCTTTTATTGGGTCTTTCAGCTAATATTTTTTCTATCTCCATAACAAATTACCTCCCTTATTATTTGCCATAATATGCCTTAAGGTACATTGCCTTGATTTCCTTCATTAATGGATAACGAGGGTTAGCACCTGTACACTGGTCGTCAAATGCCTGTTCTACCATATCATCAAGAGTATCAAGGAAATACTTTTCATCAACGCCGTAATCTTTAATAGTCTTTTTAATGCCAACTTTAGCCTTTAATTCTTCAATTGCTGTTATAAAGTTTTCAAGAGTTTCTTCGTCAGTTTTTCCAGTAATACCACAGAAGTTGGCACATTCAACATATCTTTCAAGTGTGTGTGGGTATTCATACTGTGAAAATGTACCCATTTTAGGTGGTACAGGATTAGCATTGTATCTCATAATCTCTGTAATAAGGAGTGCATTAGCAATACCGTGTGGCAAGTGGTGGAATGCACCAAGTTTGTGTGCCATAGAGTGGCAAACACCTAAGAAAGCATTGGCAAATGCCATACCGGCAAGAGTAGATGCATTAGCCATTTCTTCTCTTGCTTTCATATCTTTACTGCCGTTTTCATAAGCAGATGGAAGATATTTAAATATAAGTTTCATAGCTTTTAAAGCAAGACCGTCTGTGTAATCAGTAGCCATAATAGAAGCATAGGCTTCAAGAGAGTGAGTTAATGCGTCAATACCGCTGGCACTAGTAAGTCCTTTTGGCTGGTCTTTCATATTGTCGGCATCTATAATAGCCATATTTGGTAAAAGCTCGTAGTCAGCAAGCGGATACTTTGAGCCAGTCTTTTCATCAGTAATAACAGCAAATGGAGTAACTTCAGAACCGGTACCGGAAGAAGTTGGTACAGCCACAAAGTAAGCCTTTTCGCCCATTTTAGGGAATGTATAAATTCTTTTTCTAATATCTTGAAATCTCATTGCCATATCAAGGAAGTCTGCTTCTGGGTGTTCATAGAGAACCCACATAATTTTGCCGGCATCCATAGCAGAACCACCACCTAATGCAATAATAACATCAGGTTCAAAGGATTTCATAGCTTCTGCACCAGCCTTAGCACAAGCTAAGTTTGGGTCTGGAGCAACATCATAGAAACAAGTATATACAATACCCATTTCATCTAGTTTGTCTGTAATAGGCTTAGTATAGCCATTCTTATAAAGGAATGTATCTGTAACAATAAATGCTCTCTTTTTACCCATTACTGTGCCTAATTCATCAAGGGCAACTGGTAAACAGCCTTTCTTAAAATATACCTTTTCAGGAGCTCTAAACCAAAGCATATTTTCTCTCCTCTCTGCTACAGTTTTAATGTTTAACAAATGCTTTATGCCTACATTTTCTGATACGGAGTTGCCACCCCAAGAGCCACAACCAAGTGTAAGAGAAGGAGTAAGTTTAAAGTTGTATAAGTCACCAATACCACCGTGAGATGATGGAGTATTAACAAGAATACGGCAAGTTTTCATAGCTGCTGCGTGTATAGCCATTTTTTCTTTTTCTGCTGTGTTAATATAGAGTGAAGATGTATGACCATAGCCACCGTCAGCTACAAGTTGTTTAGCCTTTTCAATAGCATCATTAAAGTCAACTGCGTGGTACATTGCAAGAACTGGTGAAAGTTTTTCGTGAGCAAATTCTTCTGAAATATCAACAGATTTAACTTCACCTATTAATATTTTAGTATCTTCTGGAACATCAACACCGGAAAGTTTAGCAATAGTGTAAGCACTTTGACCAACAATTTTAGCATTTAAAGCACCGTTTATAATAATTGTTTTTCTGACCTTGTCAAGTTCTTCACCTTTAAGGAAGTAACAACCTCTGCGAGCAAATTCTGATTTAACATTGTCATATATATTACCAACAACAGTAACAGATTGTTCAGATGCACAAATCATACCATTATCGAAAGTTTTAGAATGAATAATTGAGTTTACAGCAAGGGTAACATCTGCTGTGTCATCAATAATAACTGGTGTGTTACCTGCACCAACACCTAATGCTGGTTTACCTGATGAATAAGCCGCTTTAACCATACCAGGACCACCTGTTGCAAGAATAATATCAGCATTTTTCATAACTTCATTAGTAAGTTCAAGAGATGGTACATCAATCCAACCAATAATACCCTCTGGTGCACCAGCCTTAACAGCTGCTTCAAGTACAACCTTTGCTGCTGCAATAGTGCTTTTTTTAGCTCTTGGGTGAGGACTTATTATAATAGCATTTCTGGTTTTAAGTGAAATAAGAGTCTTAAATATTGCTGTTGAGGTTGGATTTGTAGTAGGAATAACAGCAGCTATAAGACCAATAGGTTCGGCTATTTTTTTAATACCATAAGCTGTATCTTCTTCAATAACACCACAAGTTTTAGAATTTCTGTAAGCATTGTAAATATACTCAGAAGCATAGTGATTTTTAATAACCTTATCTTCAACAATACCCATACCAGTTTCCTCAACTGCCATTTTTGCAAGAGGTATTCTCATTTTGTTGGCTGCAATAGCTGCCTCAAAAAATATTTTGTCAACCTGTTCCTGTGTGTAAGTGGCAAAAACCTCCTGTGCCTTTTTCATAGCTTTCATTTTGGCTAATAAAGCATCAACATTGTCGATAATAGGAGTTATTTCTTTATTTTCCATTTGAAATCTTCCTTTCTTTTATAAACTGTGAAAAATATTATTCAACTCTCCATAGAATTAGATAATTATTTAACGAAGTTTGTTAATTAATTATCAAACTCATATTTATAGTATATCATATTTTTTTTAAATTGCAAGTGTTACTTTTAAAATATACATAATAATTATAAATTTTATTTGTAAAATATGTAAGAACTTGCTTTCGTTGTTTTAAAAGTGTAACTAAACTGTAAATATTAAGCCGTTGTATTAGACATTGATTTATGCTATAATCATTGTGTATATGAATGTGAATACTTTATTTTAATCGGAGATGTTTTTAAATATGAATAAAAGATTTTTAAAAGGTTTAGTTAGCCTTACACTAAGCGGAGCTTTGGTTTTGAGTTCTGCTGGTATAACATCAGCTTTTGGAGCTGACACAACTGTCCTTTATGAAAAGAAAGATATTCAAACTATTGCTCAAGGTCTTACCTATGAGAAAAGTTCCAGAATGTATAAGTCTGGTTGGATGGATGTTTATGTTCTTACTGTTGATGCTAGCCAAAGTGATTTATCACTAGATGTTATTGAATCTGTTGATAAATATGGTGGAAAGGCTACTGTTGAAAAGCTTGCTAAGGATAATGGAGTTGTAGCAGCTGTAAATGGTGACTTTTTTGGCTCAGGTACTTTAAAGTCAAGTATGGGTCAGGTAGCAGGTAATGGAGATATGATTGCTGCCCAAAATTATTACAATGGCAGCGAAAATCGTTATGCTGGTTTTTTTATAGATAGTGCTGGTGTGCCTTTTATTGATTATGTTAAATCTACTATGTCATTTTATGGACCTAGCATAAGTCTTGAAATGGGTGCTAAAAATAAGGTAACTGATTTTTCTAAGCCGGTTTATTTTGATACAAGAGCAATTAAATCAACGGCTACTTTAGATGCTTACTTTAAAAATTTAACTAAAATAGTTGTTACTGACAGCAAAATTACATATATTTCTGCTGCTGGTGAAACTGTAGATGTTCCAGAAAATGGCTTTATTATTGTTATGAATAATGCCACTAGACAAAAGGAATTAAGTAAGTTTTCTGTTGGTATGTCAGCTGGTTTTGTTGAAAACGAAAAATTTGTTTTTAGAGAAAGTAAAAAAATATCTGATATTAACTTTGGTATAAGCGGTGGTGGTGAGCTTTTAAGAAATGGTGAGATTGTAAATAACGGTCTTATTATTGGTGAAAATGTTAACAACCCTCGTACTATGCTAGGTGTTAATAAGGATAAAAGCAAGATTTATATTGTATGTATAGATGGTAGGAAAAATGGTAAAGGTGCTACTCACGCCGAGGCAGCCACAATAATGAAGGAATATGGTTGTTATGATGCTATTCATTTGGACGGTGGTGGCTCTACAACTATGACTGTGCAGACTAAGGGGAAAACTTCACCGGAAGTTGTTAATGTGCCAAGTGAAGGTTCATTGAGAGCTGTTGCTAACGGTGTTGGTATAAAGGTAAATGGCGAATCTGGTGTTCCTGCCAGAGTTGAGCCTTATGTGGCTGATTCTGAGGAAAACATTATGTTTAAGGACTTTGAAAGTAAGATTTATGTCAATCTTTATGACGGCAAATTGGCTGAAATGAATGTTGATTTAGGTAAACTTTCATTTAGTTCTACATTAAAGGGTACTTGGAAAGACAATGCTTTTACACCATCTGAAACTGGTACTGGTACAATAACAGTTAATTATGGTGATATTTCAGACACTATTGATGTAACAGTTTTAAAGGGTGCATCTGCTCTAAGAGTTGGTGCAGATAAATATGCTCTTGGTACTGGCGAAAGTACTAAACTTACAGCACAGGTTATTAATAAAGATGGATATTCTATTGATGTAGACAGCAGTAAAATAAATTGGAGTGTAAGTGACAGTTCAGTAGGTCATATTGAAAATGGTACTTTTGTAGCTGATGGTAATGGTACTTGTGTTGTAACCGGTACTGGTTATGATGTTTCTGCTAAAATGACTATGTCTGTTGGCAAAAAGTATGTAGCTGTAAATAGTTTTGAAGCTGCTAGGGATTTAGTAATGTATTACTATCCTGAGGGCATACAAGGCAGTGCTGAAACTGATACGCAGGTTAAATATGACGGTACTTCATCTATAAGAATTGATTATAACTTTAAGGCTAACCAGACTACAACACAAGCTGTTTATGCTAGTCTTGAAAAAAGTCCTATTGCTTTCCCATCAGGTGTGTCAAGTTTTAGTATTTGGTACAAGGGTGACGGCAGTGATAATGGATTAAAGGCTGTTTTAAATTATGGTCAAGGTAAATCTACAGATGTTGTTATTACAGACAACTTAAAGTCTACAGAGTGGAAGCAAGCTAAAGTTGAGTTACCTGACGATGTAACTGAACCAGTTTATTTAAACAAGGTTTATGTTTATTCATTAAATACTACAGACGAAAATACAAAGGGCAGTGTGTACTTTGACTACCTTACAACTGAAGCTCCTGCATCAGGTGGAGGCGGTACTGTTTCTACTAATATTAATGATTATATGGAGGCAGACCTTTCAACTCTTACAGGTGACTACACAACTGTTACAGCCTTTGGTACTACTAAGTACATTGGTACAGCTGGGAATAACCTTATTAACAAAATGTCAGCTGGTGCAAAAACTATGGCTTTTGTAGGTGAATCTGGTATTTCAAATACAAGTTCTGTAGCTTCTGTTATTAATCAGAATAAGTATCAAACATCTGAAAATGACAATTTTTCATTTGTTACTCTTGCTGTTTCTAATGGCAGTTTAAAGGCAGCTAGTGGTGACCAGTGGAGATATTTACAGGATTATGTTAATAGATTAAGCAAAAAGAATATTATCATAATGATGAATCCTTATACTTGGTCAGGTATTACTGACTCAAGAGAAAGAAATGCTCTTCACGATATTCTTAAAACAGCATCAAGAAAGAGTGATAAAAATATTGTAGTTCTTTCTTCTGCAGGTGAAACTAATTTTGTTGAAATTAAGGATGGTATAAGGTATATTAATCTTGCTGGTGTTAATGCTTCAAATCAGCAATATATTAAGTTTATGGGTAATAATGATGAACTTTATTATGAGTTCTGTAATGTGAAATAAATGATAAGTAGAGTTACCATTTTTATGTTATTATTTTAAGAAAATCTAAAGTTATAATACATTGTTACATTACAACCCAAAGAAAGGATAAAACTATGGCAAACAATTCAAAAGGTGCAATGGCAAAAGATACAATTATATATATGTTAGCGAAAGGTATAGAGGGCATTGTAGGTATTGTTACAATGTCAGTAATGACTTATCTTTTGTCAACAGCACAAATGGGTTATTATGTAACAGTAAATATAGCTATTACAACTATAGCAATGTTAGCTATACAGTGGCTTGTACAATCAGTTCTTCGTTATGTTAATAAGTATGATATAGCGGGAAAAAATAAGGAGTTTTATACAACTGTATTTACTGCTTGGTTTAGAGTAAATTTTGGTGTTATTCTTGTAGCAGTACTATCTGTTCTTTTAGTTAAATTTGGCTTTGGCAGTGTTGAAAATATTGCTCTTAAGTTGGGTTTTACTAATATTGATAGAATTAGGCGATTTACATCTATTTACACTAACAGAGTATTTGTATGTGGTATTTTGTGGTTTGTTAGTTACAATACTGCACAGCTTATGATTTCGATGCTTGCTGCTGTTAGAGCAGTCAAACTTAATTTGCTTTTGTCAATTATTACAGTTTGTGGCAGACTTGTGTTTATGGTTATTTTCTGTAAACTTTGGACAAGTAAAATTGAATGGATTTTCTTAAGTTACTTTATTACTGATGCTATTGTTTCTATAATAGGTATGAAACGACTTAAGATACTTAGCTACATTAAGGGTAAGGCAAGTAAGGAAATTTTAGATGAATTGAAGGAATATGGTTTCCCTCTTATGGGCAATCAGCTTACAACATCTGTACTTAACCAGTCTGATGCTTATATTATTACTCTTATGTTAGGTGCTAGTGCATCTGGCATTTACAAGGCTAATTATTCTCTTATTTCATCAGCATTTACCCTTTTAAATGCCTCTGTAATGCGTGGTTGTTATCCAACTATATTAAGAGCTTGGTCAGAGGATAAAAAGGAACAAGTTCAGAAACTTCTGAATGAGGCTGTTAGAATGTATATGATTATAGCAATACCTGCTGTTGTTGGTGTATTTGCTGTTAGTGACGCAGCTGCTTATGCCCTTTTTGATGCAGAGTATTTTGAAGGACATATTGTTATGTTCTGGGTAGCACTTGGTATGATGTTTTTAGGTCTTACCGAATATTCAATTAAGCATTGGGAACTTAATGCTAACACAAAGGCTATTTTTGGTAGAAGCCTTATAGGTGGAATTGTTAATTTAGCTCTTAACCTTGTGCTTATTAAAGTTACTGGCAGTTATTTTATTGCTGCAGTTACTACATTTATTGGTTTCTTTGTTTATTTTTGTCTTGCTAGATTTGGTACAAGAAATTATCTTAAGTGGCGTATTGCTCCAGTCAAATTTGTTAAAATTGTTTTTTCAGCTGTTGTAATGTGCCTTGCTATAGAAGGGTTAAAGTTAATTTTACCTAATAGTAAATTATGTTTGGCAATATTCATAATTTGTGGTATTATAGTATATGGAACAATGCTTGCCTTAACTGGTGAGATTAAAGGTGAAATTGCTATTATTAAAAATAAATTAGCAAGAAAGTAATAATAAGATTGGGTAATATTATGAAAAAGGTATTAATTATTGCAAATCAGTTTCCGCCTATGGGTGGTTCAGGTGTTCAGAGAAGTGTTAAGTTTGTAAAGCATTTAAGAGCTTTTGGTTATGAACCGGTTGTACTTACTAGAGAAATAGGTAATATGCCTCTAAAGGATGAAACACTTTTAAAAGATGTGCCTGAGGGTGTTAAAATATATAGAACTAAGGCTTATGAGCTTCCTGAGCTTAAGGGTATTATGAGAATACCGGGTAAGGTTCTTGGTAAGTTTGTTATTCCTGATACAGCTTATTTTTGGTATAAAAATACAAGAAAAAAGGCTCTTGAAATTATTGAAAAGGAGGGTATAAACATTGTTTATACTACTTCTGCACCTTATAGTGACCATTTACTTGGTCTTTATATTAAGGAAAAAGTGCCTAATATTAAGTGGGCAGTAGATTTTAGAGATGAGTGGACGAATAATCCTTATACTCTTGACAATCCTTATTGCAGTTTTAGAACTAATAAGGAAAAAAATATGGAACATTCAGTTGTAACTAAGGCTGATATGTTAATTACTAACACACCGGTTATGAGAGAAAACTTTATTAGAAATAACAATATTAAAGGAGATAATTTTGTTGTTATTCCTAATGGTTATGATGTTGAAGATTTTGCAGATTTTGATACAAGTATTAAGCCTCAAAACACTAGACTTACTATGGTATATACTGGTGCATTATACGGCAGACGAAAACCAGATAATTTCTTTAAGGCTTTAGCCGAACTTAAAAGTGATGGCAAAATTGACAGTAGCAAAGTCCTTGTTAAACTTATTGGCAACTATCATAAGGATAAGCTACAGAGTCAAATTGACAGTTTTGGTTTAACAGATTGCTTTGAAATTGTAGGATATGTTCCACATAATGTATGTATTGAGCATCAAATGGCTGCAGATGTTCTTGTACTTATTGAAGGCAGTGGCAGAGGTGCTAATGCTTTCTATACCGGCAAGATATTTGAATATATGAATACTAATAGACCAGTACTTGCTGTTCTTCCAGAAGGCTGTGCAGCAGACCTTGTTAAGGAAAGTAAAATTGGTATAGTAGCTAATACGGATAATGTTGAAGAAATAAAAGGCATTATTAAAGAATACTATGACAAGTGGTGCAATGGTACTTTGGACTTTGCACCATACAGAAATGTTATTGAAAACTTTGAAAGAAAGAAACTTACTGAAAAATTAGCTGAAGTTTTTGATAAAATGTAATGTATAGTTACTATTACAATAAATAAATAATTGGTGATATAAATATGAAAATTCTACACTTCATAAGCGGAGGAGATACAGGAGGTGCAAAAACTCATGTACTTACTCTACTTGAAAATCTAAAAAAACTGAATATTGATGTAGAGTTGCTCTGCATTATGGAGGGTATATTCACTGAGGAGGCTCGTGAGCTTGGTATACCTGTTACAATTATTCCTCAGACTAAGAGATATGACCTTTCAGTAAATAGAAAAATACTGGATTATATTAATACTTGTGGTTGTGATTTAGTTCATTGCCATGGAGCCAGAGCTAATTACATATCCCTTTTCATTATGCACAGTGTTAAAGTACCTATGATTACAACACTTCATAGTGATTATAAGTTAGACTTTAAGGACAATGTAAGAAAGCAAATGTTCTATACTCCTATTAATTCTTATGCATTGCGTCGTTTTGACCATATTCTCTGTGTTACACAGGCATTTAAGAATATGCTTGTCAGCAGAGGGTTTAAGAGTGATAGAATAGAGGTTATATATAATGGTATAGATTTTAAGCCTGAATTGGAGTATCTTGACAAGGAAAGATTTTATGACAGACTTCATATTAAATATAACCCTAACAAAAAATATGTAGGTATTGCTGCCAGACTTTATGCTGTTAAGGGTGTTGATGTATTTTTAAAGGCTGCAAATGTTCTTGCCAAACGCTGTGATAATATTGATTTTGTTGTTTTAGGTGATGGTGATATGTGGGATAATTGCCAGAGTTATGTTAAAGACAACAATTTAGAAGGCAGGGTTTATATGGCAGGTCAAATTATGAATTCTGTTGTTATGAACAGCTTTTATAAGCACATTGATGTTAATACATTAAGTTCTTATTCAGAGAGTTTTCCTTATGCACTTCTTGAGGGGGCTAGAATGAAAAGGGCTACTGTAGCAACAGCTGTAGGTGGTATACCAGAAATGATTGAAAGTGGTAAAAGTGGCTACTTAGTTCCGTCTGGTGACTATAAGGCTATGGCAGATAGATTTGAAGAACTTTGCAATGATGATAAATTAAGGTTAAAAATGGGTAGTGATTTTTATAACAGAGCATTAAACAATTTCTCTGTTGAGTCTATGGCTAATACTCATATTAACATATACAACAAAATTATAAAGGAGAAAAATAAATGAAGTTAATTGATGAAAAAGGAAAATTATTGGGCAAACTTAATATTGTGGATTTAGTAGTAGTTGTGCTTATTGTGGCTATTATTGCAGCAGTAGGTATTCGTTTTACTTCATCTAAACTTAATGCTAATGGTCTTACTCCTGTTAGTGGGGATAAGTATTGTTATGTTACAGCTTTTGCTAGTTTACAGGTACCAGAGGTAGCAGAGGAGTTACATATTGGTGACCATATTGCTGCTGGTGGTAAGTATACTGATGCTGAAATTGTAGACATTAAGGTTGAGCCAGCTGCTTACATTGGTGTTAATTCAGAGGGTAAGGCTGTTTATAGTGAGCACCCTCTCTGGAAAGATATTACAGTTGTAATTAAGGAAAAGGTAGACCCGTCTAATATTACATTAAAGGTTGGCGGTCAGGAAGCCAGAGTTGGTTTTAGCTATATTGTTAAAACACAGACTGTTGAGGCAAATGCTAAAATTAGAGGTATTGAATTTAAGGATAATTAATGAGGTGACTTTATGAACTTAATTAAAGAAAGTTTTATAGTTACAGCGATTATAAACATAATTAAAGCCTTTGAAAGAGGCTATGACAACAGTGTTTTAAAGAAAAATGTGTCAAAAATCACCATTGTTTTTAACAATAGTGGAACACACAGAGTTCTTTCTCGTTACATAAACAAAAATCCATACTACAGAAATAGTGTTGTTTATAAAATTATTATGGCAATAGCTAGTCTTTTTGATAAATTTTTTGCCAAAATTAATGTATTAGGAACAAAACTTTTGTCTGGCAGTATTGTTGCTAAAAAAGTTAAAGATGCCTATAATGCAGGTGTCAATCAAAAACTTTTTGGCTTTGGAGTTTTGTTTATGAGTATACCTTTAGGCAGTCTTTTCGCTCTTATTTGTTTAGGACAGGCTACAGGTAAAAATATGGCAGTATGCTGGGGAATATTTATAGTAGGTGTTGTACTTGTTATTATGGCTATTTGTAAGGATTCCCTTAAAAACAGCAAAATAATTAAGGCTGTTTCAACATTTTTTGAATTAATAAGATAGTTGGTGGTTTTGTGAGTAACAAAAATATAATATTAATAGTGCTTATAGGTCTTATTTTAGGTATAGGCTGTGGTACTTTAGGTCCTATAGCAGCTCTTGCACTTGTAGCAGTAGTTGTTGGATGTGCTGTTGTACTATGCCATTACGAGGTAGCAGTTTTTATATTAGCAGCTTTTGGTGTTATTGATACAGTCTTAAGAGCGATTGGTGGCACACTTGGCAGTGTATGGGACGAGCTTTTTCTTATTCTTCTTGTTATGCTTTGGATATATAAGTGGATAACAAATAGAAATGATGACAGCTTTAAAACTTCACCTATGGATATACCTCTTTTTATATTTATAAGTGCTATGCTTTTATGCCTTATACTTAATTCTCCAGACTTTAGCATTGCTCTTGAGGGCTTTAGAGCTATAGTTCAGTATATGCTTTGGTATTTTGTAGTTATTCAAATACTTAGAGGAGAAAAAAGTGCAAAAACAGTTATTACATTCTTTGTTTTAGTAGTTGGACTACTTGCACTTCACGGCATTTATCAGTACATTATTGGTGTTGAAATGCCAGCAGGTTGGGTAGACCAAAAGGAAGCAGGTGTTAGAACTAGAGTATTCTCAATATTTACAAGCCCTAATGTGTTTGGTTCACTTTTAACTCTTGCTTCACCTATGGCTATTTCTCTTGCTATTGTTAATAAGAATAAAAAGGGTAAGGCAATATTTGTTTTTATTGCCCTTTGTATAATTGCAAGTCTTGTGTTTACTTCATCAAGAGGTGCTTGGATAGGCTTTGCTTTAGCTATAGGTATTTATGTTCTTTTAAAAGATAAACGACTTATTATTCCTTGTATTTTGGCAGCAGTTATACTTGTTGTGGCAGTACCTAGTGTAGGTAACAGAATAAGTTATATGCTTAGTCCGGAATACATAGAGTCTTCATTAAAAGGTGGAAGACTTGTAAGATGGCTTACAGGTATAGAAATATTTAAGGCACAACCTATATTTGGTGTTGGTTTAGGACACTTTGGTGGTGCAGTAGCTATGAATCACGAGCTTAGAACTCTTGTTAATGCAGAGCTTGTTGATACTTATTATATGGACAATTATATGCTTAAGACAGCAGTTGAATCAGGCATCGTAGGTTTTTCAGCCTTTGCTATTTTGTTATATTCTGTAGTTATTAATGGCTTTAGAACTATGAAAATGGCAAGTACAAAACTTTCTAAGGAGCTTACAACTGGTATTGTGGCAGGTCTTTGCGGTGTAATTGCTCATAACTTTGTTGAAAATGTTTTTGAGGTACCTATGATGACAAGCCTCTTTTGGATGTTTGTTGCTGTTGTTATGAATATATGGTACTATGAGTGCAAAAAGGCTAAAGGCTGATTTGCACTACTGGAGGAAATATTATGATTAATCTGTTAATAGCAGGCTATCACGGCTTTGGAAATTGTGGTGACGAAGCAATATTAAAGGCAATGACTACTAATATAAGAAAAATTGCTAAAGATGTTGAAATCACAGCTCTTAGCCATAATCCTGAATTTACAAAAACTGAATATGGTATTGAATCTGTTCAACGCTTTAATGTGCTTCAGGTATTGTCTGCTATAAGACACAGTGACATTATATTAAGTGGCGGTGGAACACTTTTGCAAAATGGCACAAGTACAAGGTCACTTATATACTATCTTGGCATTATTAAGTTGGCAAAACTTTTTAGAAAACGAGTTATGCTTTATGCCAATGGTATAGGACCAGTAACAGGAGCCTTTAATCAGCGACTTGTTCGTTCAGTTATTAATACTGTTGATGTTATTACTTTAAGAGAAAAGCTTTCAGAGGCAGATTTAAGAAGTATAGGTGTAAGTAACCCAAATGTTACAGTTACAGCTGATGCAGCATTTAAACTTAATAGTATAGATGATGATGAGGCAGAACAACTTTTGCTTAAGGAAGGCTTTGAAGATAGAGGAAAGCCACGAGTTGGTGTTTCAGTAAGAGCTTGGTCTAAGGCTAAATATGGCGATGACTACATTATGAAAATTGCAAGGGCATGTGACGATATAGCAGATACAGGCAAGGAAATTATATTTATACCAATGCAATTTCCAAATGATATTGCAGTTTCTAAAAAGGTAGCATCAATGATGAAAAATAAATCCTATGTATTGACTAATAAATACACTCCTGCCCAGATTTTAGGTGTAGTTGGTAGAGTAGATGCTATGGTAAGTATGCGACTTCACACACTAATTTTTGCTGCTGTCAAAAATGTTCCTATGGTAGGTATTATATATGACCCTAAAATAGAGTATTATCTTAAGGAACTTAGTATGCCTGAAGGTGGAGATGTCAGGAAAGAAAAAATTGATAGCAAGAAAATATCTGATATTACACTAGATATTTTTGAAAATATGGATAATTATAAAACTGTGTTAAAGAGTAAGGCTGATATTATGACAAGTAAAGCTGACGAAAATGATATGCTTTTGTCACAACAACTTGATATTATCAGAAAAGAAAAGGAGAGAAAAAGAAAATGAAAAGGTTTTTAGTTGGTTCTTTAAGTGCAATAGCTGCAGTTGTTATGGTTATGGGTAGTGTTTATGGTGCTGATGCTGGTTCTGAAGCTGACCCTTTAGTTTCAAAGAGCTATGTTGATGACAAAATTGAGCAGGTTATGGCTAAAATTGGTACAGGTTCATCAAGCGGAACAACATCTTCTGCAACAGCGGCTACATTTACACCTGTTAGTGTTGCTGTTGGTAAGACTATTGTTGGTGGTGAAGGTACAGAAATGATTTTAAGAGCAGGTAAAGCAAATGTTGTTATTAGTGGCAGTGAGGGTATTACTGATGCCACAACTGGTCAGGCACTTTATAATGGACATAAGGCTACATTAAATCATCTTACTATTATTCCCAGAAATGACGGCAGAGGTTTTAAGGTAACAGAAGCTGCGTGGTTCTTAGTTAAAGGTAGTTATACAATTAAGTAATGAGGTAAATTATGAGTATATGCACAATTTTAGGAGTTCCATTTACTAATATTACTCCGGAACAAGCTGTAGATACTGTTGTATCTTATTTAAAAGGAAATGGAAAAGCAATGATATTTACACCTAATCCGGAAATGGTAATGGAGGCTAGAAAAAATAAGGAGTTTATGAAAATACTTAATTCAAGCACTATGAATGTGCCTGACGGTATAGGTATTGTTTATGGCTCTAAGTTTACTTCAAATCCTATTAGGCAAAGGGTGGCAGGCTATGACCTTATGCTTGGCGTTTTTGACAAAATGAAGGATATGGGCAAGACAGCTTACTTTTTTGGTGGTGCTCCGGAAATTGCAGATAGAGCAAAGGTTGCTATAGAAAAAAGGTTTCCTGGTTTAAAAATTGTAGGTACTGCCAATGGTTATTTTGACAATGAAAGAGAAAAGGAAATTATAGATGAAATAAACACACTTAAGCCAGATTTACTTCTTGTTGGTATTGGATTTCCTAAGCAGGAAAAGTGGATTTATGACCATATTAAGGATTTAAACATTAAGGCAGCTGCTGGTGTTGGTGGTAGTTTTGATGGTTGGAGTGGTAATGTACAGAGAGCTCCAGAGTTTTTTATTAAGCATAATTTAGAGTGGTTTTATAGACTTGTTAAGCAACCTTCAAGATTTGTTAGAATGTTGCAGTTGCCACTTTTTATGATTGTTGTTATTAGAAATAGAATATTTGGTAAGTAGTTAAAAATGGGCTGTGGATTTTAACCACAGCCCATTAATTATGTTGTTTTTTAATATATAGTTTATTGAGTAATAACATATCTGTAATACATAACTAAGGCTTCAGCTCTAGTAGCAACATCATTACCTCTGAAGTTATCACCATTTATAATGCCGGCAGACTTTAATATAGCAACAGCACCAATATATTTAAAATCTACATCGTCATAAGGCTTAACAAAGGCATCGTTATATTTAGCGGCGTTTTTACAATTCATAATATCCATAAAAATATCAGCCAATTCATAACGAGTTATTTCATTATTTAACTTGTCGTCAGCAATATATTTGTAGCCTAAAAGCTCATTTAAGGCATTGCCGGTTAAAGGTTCTTCACCCTTAAATTCATTGCCTTTGTAGCCGTAACCCATATAGCGCATTTTATTAACAATGTCGGCATACCACTGTTCAGAAATATCAACATAGTTTTTTAAATCAGTATTTAAATTTAATTCATAACCGTTAATATCTAATATTTTGCCGGTATAAGCATCAACAGTAAAGTTATTTTCAAAGGCGTAAACAGGTATAGCATTTGTATTGTTGTTAATATAACTGTAATATTCACCAAATTTAACACCAGAGTAGGCATATTCAATAGCTTTATCTTTAGAAATATAATTATCCTTAATATTATCAAATAATTTATCATCTAAGTAATTTGCAGATATATTGGTTACTTCACCATTTGAATTAAGAGTGACAGATATTTTTTCATTAAAAGAAGAATAACCATTTCTCATTATATTGCAATTATAAGTGTATATACCATTGTTAACATTAGTAGTTATAGGACTAAGTTTATAGTTAGAAACATTAATTTTGTTAATAACATTTTCAGCTATAGTCATTAAATTATTTTGTGGAATATTATTATTAGTGTTATTTCTTTCTATGTTGTAGTATAATATTCTGCCCTTATTATCAACAGTAGCATAGAAATAAGGAATATTATTGCTATTGCTATAAATAGAAAGAGAATATTCGTTAGTATAATAATCCTTATTATAATAAAAAACTAAGTTTTCATTAACAATAGAAGTACCTAAAGTTTTGTTAATAACTTCAATTGCCTTATCAACAGTAATACTGTTTTTATGGTTTTCAATTTCTTTTGTTTCGGTAGGAGTAAGTTTAGCTGACGAACTATTAGCACTTTCTCTTTCCAAATCACTTCCAGCACCTTCATAATGAGTAGGCTCAACAGGTTCAAGAGTTTTGGCATTTAATAGATAACTATTAAATTTATAAACAGGTTTAATTGTTATAGTTTTCTTATCATAATTATAGTCAGACAAATAGCCTAAACTAAGACCATCATTAAGTACTTTTTTAGCCTCACTTTCAGTTTTTATACTTTCATTGTTGTCATATTGAGCAGTATCCATAAATGAAGGATAATTAAAGCCAACTACTTTGTTAGTATACTTATCAACATTTATAAATATTGTTTCAGTTGTTTCGATGCCATTATAATACTGTTTATAACAAAAAGTATAACTTCTAGTGTTGCTATAGTCGCAGTAATCATACTTAAAATTGCTATATTTGTCACCTACAGCTTTTTTAAGGAAAGTATCGGCTGTATTTTTGGCAATGGTATCAGAGTAAAGTTTTTTGCTATTGCTATTATTT
>UMFG01024473.1_pt1 | contig 32364 bp, 45 predicted proteins | sample 1964961 | NCBI WGS metagenome assembly UMFG01 (sample SAMEA4836041, study PRJEB28245) | human gut metagenome | biome: gut microbiome; material: fecal sample | place: Denmark | collected 2008
CTGCATGCCTTGCGTTCAGCAGTGATGATAAAGCAAAGATTGCACGGCGGGCACATAAAGACGGCAAGCTGGTAAAGGAAGAAGGGGCAAAGAAAAAATGGTAGGCAAATCACCCTGCAGAGGATGCGAAGTAAGAAACATAGGCTGCCATGCTATCTGCAATGCATTTAGCGAATGGAAAACAGAGCAATACAAATTGCTGGAAGCTAAACGGCAGGCCAACTTGAAAAATTTAGCGACAGCCGGAACTGCCGCAAGACATGAGAAATGGATAAGGGGGCATAAATAATGACTGACAATGTAAACCATCCCAAGCACTACACCCAAGGCGGTGTTGAGTGCATCGACGCGCTGGCGGCGGCTACGATTAATCTGAAAGGTCTTGATGCTGTTTGTACCGCTAATGCCATCAAGTATCTGTGGCGCTGGGGCCAGAAGAATGGCGTTGAGGACCTGAAAAAAGCCCGCTGGTATATTGATAGACTGGTTCAAGAAAATGAAGTCGTTGAGGATAAAACCCAAGCGGAGGAAAAACAGTCCTTTATTACAGCAATGCGTTTAAATCTGAATATGTGGTGTGATAGTGGAGATGTTGATTATCTGCACAAGGCCATTGCTGCAATCCGCTCAAAGATTGAGGAGGACGGGGTTGAAGATTTGTTAGGAATCAAAGTTACCCCAGGCAATGGAGTTAGAGTAGCTAAGGCAGTCTGGAACAAAGAGAATGGCAAAGTGTATTGCGACTGCTGTAAGGAATCGACATTAAGATACTATATTTTTTGCCCCAATTGTGGTTGCTATCTCCTTCGGGATGATAAAAGGAAGGATAAATAATGGATATACCGTTTACTGAGTTAATCTACAATGCGGCAGGAACCATCTGCCTGGCGCTGCTCATTGTACTGGCGCTGCGTTTGGTGCTGAAAGGAGAGAATGAGAATGAATAGAATTATGCTGTTAGGCCGTTTGACCAAAGATCCCGAAATCAGATATACCCCTAGCGGTGCATGCGTAGCACAGTTTACGCTGGCTGTTGACCGCCCCTACACTAAAGACGGCAGCCGTGAAGCGGACTTTATCCCTTGCGTAACGTGGGGAAAGACGTCAGAAACAATCGGCAACTACGTGCATAAGGGACAACGTCTGTTGGTAGAAGGCCGCTTGCAAATCCGCAGCTATGATGTCAAAGACGGAAGCAAGCGCTGGGTGACTGAAGTAATCGTCAACCATGCCGAATTCATCGAGCGCAAGGAGCAGACATCACAGCAGCCGGCGCCGCAGAGCATGGAAAGTTTCGGCCAGCAGGTGCCTTTTGACGAGGAAATTCCGTTTTAGGGGGTGTGCAGCATGGGAACTAGCGCAGGTGAAATTTGTGTGTGGTGCGATAAAGAAAAGGCTGTATCGAGCATTTTCGACAACGGCCGACCCGTTTACTGCGAAAAATGCCAGCGTGAGCTGTTAAAAGAATTTGGCACGCCGGATGCGTTGGCTGAATGGGAAAGGACGCACAAGCAGCAATGAAATACCATAACAAAAAAGTTGAATGTGATGGCATCATCTTTGACAGCATCAAAGAAAAAATTTACTATGACGAACTGAAAGTACTGCGCAAGGCGGGCGAGGTTATAGAATTTGAACGTCAGGTAACGTTCGAGTTGCAGCCTAAATTCAAACATGCCGGCAAAACCGAAAGAGCAATAAAGTATATTGCTGATTTTGTCGTCAAATATAAAGATGGGCGCACAGTAGTAGTTGACGTTAAGGGCTTTAGAACAAAGGAATATTTGCTGAAGCGTAAAATGCTGCTGTACAAACATCCGGATATGATTTTCGAAGAAGTCTGAGGAGGGGCAAAAACTTGATAACAAAATATGATCTGCGTAAATGCAAGCATCTGAAAATGGAGATAATGGATTTGCAGGACCAGGTGAACGAGCTTACCAACATGATGACATCGCCAAGGATTTCGCAATTAACAGGGATGCCCGGTGGCGGCAATAGCGGTCGTGACAATGTAACCAATGCCATTGCCAAGGCTGATAAACTGCGCAGTCTGTATTACGAAAAGTTTGGCGCGCTCGTAGGTTTGCAGATGGATATTGAAAAGGCCATTGAACCGCTGCCTGCTGAAGACCAGATGATGCTGAGAATGTATTATTTCAGCAACTACACGTGGGAAGAAGTGGCTGTACGCATGGGAATCAACTGGCGCAGCGTGCACCGCCGTCATGCAGCCATCTTGGAAAGGCTGGCGCATGATGAAGAAGAAAAGAAAGAAACTGAACCTGAAAATCAATGACTGCTGCGGCATGCAGCCAAGGTGTGCATTTAATAAGCAAGGTGTTTTAGGGATTTACTGCCCATGCTGTAAAAGATTTGAGCTGGCGAGAGACGGGGAATTTTTCCTTGAAATAGTTCAAAGATGGAATAAAAAATCGTAAAAATATATGTTGTGACATTGTTTGACAGTATCCGATGATGATATAATTATAATAAGCGGAGAAGAAAACAAGAGACGCAAGGGAGCAAGGCCCTGCTGCTGTTATGGCGGTGGGGCTTTTACTATACCATGGAAAGGGAGATGGCACAGTGATAAGTAAAAATGAAATAGTTTTAACAATAGCTGCTGTGCTTGCCTTTGCCGGTGGTTTCGCTCTGCGCGGCGTTCTGCATACCTGCCCGGTGGCTGACACAAAAGTAGTTACCCAGGTCGAATACCGGGACAAGGTGAAAACGGAAATCGCTTATGTGCCTAAAGAAACTGTTATCTACAAGTCTGTTGATGGCAGCACTAAAAGCGAACCGGAAAAAACGGATATTGACGTGAAGCTCAATAAGCCGGTGCTGAATGTTAAGGTTAATGACAAGGCCTTCGTTGTGGCCAAAGCAGAGAATGAACAGTACCTGTTTGACAAGAATAAACTGACGCTGACGCAGACCAGCAGCACGGATCTTAATATAAAGATACCGGTAGTGGATAAAACGCGGCGCTGGGGCATTGGTGCTGGCATCTCTAAAGATGGCGCGGTAGGCGTTATTAACTTCCCGCTGAAAGGCAATGCTGGTGGTTGGGTAGCCGGCAGAGCTGATAACGTCATGGGTGGCGTTATGGTAAGATTTTAAAGATACCCGGGTGCAGGGGCAAGGTTCCCGAATGGGAGTAGATGCAAGTTGCGAATAGGACATTGCAAATATTCGTAGCGCAGCTGTGCAGCTGGCGTCAAGAATCCCTTTAACCCCTGCTTTTATATGCGTAGGTGAGCCGAGTAGCGAAGGCAGCGGACTGTAAATCCGTGACGTAAGATACAACGCTGGTGCAATTCCAGCCCTACGCACCAATAAGAATAACGAAAAGCCTGCGGGCGAAGTAGTGAGGGGCAGAAACTGCGGTGACTGCCTTTATATATTTTCTGCCTTTGCCGGGCGTGGGTTTTTGTAAATTTTTACCACGCCGGAATAGAACACCTTCTTTCCGGACGCAAGGACACCGCACTGCAATGCGGCGCGTCCGGCAAGGGTAGAAGAATTCGAGGTATATCATGGAGCACAGTAAAAAGTATAGGCTGATGGCTAATAAGCTGATACGCACTTTGCCGGAGTTTGCGGATATAAAGGCTGCTAAAGTAAAAATAGCCTACTTATCCAGCCTGGAAGAGAAGAAGCGCAATAAGCGGACGATATTTGCGGACTGCAACTTAGTGAGCGACCGCTACAGCTGGTGCTGCCCCTATGATTTTTTTATTGTGGTCTATGAACCGAATGTAGTTGGCTTTAGCGAAAAACAGCTAGAAACATTGCTTAGGCATGAGCTGCATCATATTGGTATTGATTTTGAGAAGGACGAAACAGGCTTCTACGTTGTGCCGCATGATGTGGAAGAATTTTGGGATATTATTGATGATGTGGGATTAAGGTGGTGTGAGATGGATGCCTACAAAGAAACAACTGGATAATTTAAAACCGGTAAGAAGCAAGAGCGAAGCAAGAGAACGAGGGAGAAAAGGTGGTCAGGCATCAGGCGAAGCACGCCGCCGCTTGAAGTCGTTCCGCGAGCTGGATGCAGACTTCACAACGGACGATGAGCGTAAGGAGATGCTGGACGCGCTGAAGCTGAAGGCTAAGCGTGGCAACATCAAGGCTTTTGAAATTTATCGCGATACCGTAGGCCTGAAGCCTAAAGAAAATGTGGAAATCTCCGGTGAGCTTGCCAATCCGTTCGCAGGGCTGACGGATGCAGAACTGAAAAAGCTGGCTGGTATGGATGGATAAGCAGCTCATAACATTGGGAGCAAAGATAGAACTTGCAAGACGCAGGTTCTTTTTTTACGCCCAGCTGAAGAACCCGGACTTCTACCGGAGCGACCGCAAGTATCTGCAGGAGCTGTGCGATACCTTGCAATGGTTCCTGACTTCTGACAAGAAAATCCTTGTACTGAACATGCCTCCGCGTCATGGCAAGAGCTACACTGCTAGCAACTTCGTGGAATGGGCGCTTGGCAGGGATAACACCTTGCAGGTTATGATTGGTTCTTATAATGAAACACTGTCGACGCGCTTCAGCAAGAACGTGCGTGACAGCATCAGCGAGGCTAAGGCGGATATTTATAAGCCGGTCTATAGTGATGTGTTCCCCGCCACCAAAATTAAGCGTGGCGACGGCGCTATGAACCTGTGGAGCCTCGAAGGACAGCAGACAAGTTACCTTGCTACATCGCCAACCGGTACAGCGACAGGCTTTGGCTGTAGGCTGATGATCATAGACGATTTAATCAAGAATGCGGAAGAAGCCTATAACGAAAATGTTAAGGAAAAGCATTGGGACTGGTTCACCAATACCATGCTGTCACGTGGCGAGGGCAATTATAAAATCATCGTCATTATGACGCGTTGGGCTAGTGATGATTTGGCAGGCAAGGTGCTGGAATATTATCCGGCAGAAAAAATCGTGCATATCAACATGAAGGCAGTGCAGGATGACGGCAGCATGCTGTGTGATGGCGTGCTGGATGCTGAAAGCTGCATGGAGAAGAAGCAGCTTATGGGGCTTGACATATGGAGTGCCAACTACCAGCAGGAGCCGATAGACATCAAGGGCAGGCTGTACAGTAGCTTCAAGACCTATGACGGTGCGCTGCCTGCCTTCAAGCAGATTCGTGCTTATACGGATACGGCTGATACAGGTGCCGATTATCTTTGCTGCATCATTTATGGGCGCACCTTCGCGGATGAAGCGTATGTGCTTGACGTTTTATACACGAAGGAGCCGATGGAAGTTACTGAACCGGCAACGGCGAGGGCTCTGGAACGAAACAGCACGAATGTGGCGCGCTTTGAAAGCAACAATGGCGGGCGTGGATTCGCCAGGAACGTGAAGAAGCTGCTGCATAGCAACCATACAACCATTGAAACCTTTACGCAGCACAAGAACAAGGCTGCAAGAATCTTGTCTAATGCTACGTGGTGTATGGAGCATATTTATTTCCCAAGTGATTGGAAGAACCGCTGGCCGGAGTTTTATGCAGCACTGAGCAAGTACCAGAAGGAAGGCAAGAACACACATGATGATGCTCCGGACGCTTTGACCGGCGTGTGTGAGGACATCGTGGAGGTAGCAAGGCCTAAACCGATGCGCGTCAACTATTAAGAGAGGTGAAAAAATGCGTAATGATAAACATGGATTATACAAAATGCTGGAAGATGGCTATGAAGGCTGTGGCGGTTTCCTTGATGGCAGCTACTTAACACAGCACCCGCGTGAGGATGCTGGAAAGTACGGCATGAGGCGCGAGCTGGCGTACTACCTTAACTATCTCGCGCCCTGCGTTAATGCTCATGTAGCGCCAATCTTCAAAACGTTGGCAGTGCGTGACTGGAGCGGTGCAGGCTCGGAGCTGTGGGAAACCTTCAGTAAGGATGTTGACTTCTTGGGCACCAGCATCCAGAACCTTATGAAGCAAGCTGCCTGCAGTGCGAAGCTGCAGGGTGTCGCTTATATCGTTATGGATAAGGCTCAGGGCGATGCTGAGGATATGCGCGTGGCAGACTTGGAAGCGGACCGCAATAACCTGCCTTATGCTTTTGTGGTCAATCTTAATGCTGTAAAGGAAATCTGTCAGGATAAGCTGGGACGTATCACAAAGTTTGTTTTCGTAGAGCCTGATGCATACCAGGAACAGACGATGGCGACACGAACGCTGACGGCAGAAGGCTGGGAGCTTATCGACAGCAAAGGCAAGCACAGCGGAACTTGGAATCTTGGGCGCGTACCGGTTGTTCCTCTGGTTAGCAAAGTGAGGAATAGTCACAATCCTTTCCCACCTAGTGAATTCCTTAGCATAGCAAAAACAAATCTTGCTATCTACAATATGTGCAGCTGGTTGGCTGACATCTTAGTCAATCAGACCTTCAGCGTTCTGTGTTACCCTTCGAGTGACCCGGACAGCATCAACATCGGCACCAATAATGCGTTGGGATATCCGCCGGAGAGCAGTCACGCGCCTGCGTTCATCGCTCCGCCTGATGGTCCTGCAACGGTGCTGGCAGCGCAGATTGCTACACTGCAGCAGGAGATTTACCGCATGGCCGTTGTGGTCAACGTAACAGGCTCCAGCAAGCAGCAGAGCGGGCAGGCGAAAGCGTGGGATTATGAGGCAACCAATCAGATCTTATCCGATTTTGCAGACCTCGTGGAAGCAGCGGAAGAGAATCTGGCAAGGCTGTTCAGTATCTGGACCGGTGTGCCGCTGGAATACAGTGTGAACTACCCGAATGACTTCAAAATCAGTGAGGTTGAGCAGGAGCTTGCGAACGCTGAAATCGCTAAAGGCTTGAACTTTGGCGACGAATTTAACATGGAAGTATTCAAGCGTGTTCTTACCAGCTATCTGCCGGAGCTTAAGGCTGATGACTTTGACGCACTGGTGAAGACCTACGAAGAGCACTTGGAGCAGGAAAAGCTGGATTATAGCCATGCTTTTGGTGATAATGGCGGTGGCGATGATGGCGACGACGGACAGGCTGGCGCAGCTGATTAACAAACTGAATAAAAGCTGGCGTAAGGATTCTAAAAAAGCAGTAGCTTACTTACAAAGGCTGATTGCTAGTGGCATGAAGTTTGAAGAGGCACTGGATAATGTGCAGCGCCACTATGGTAAGCTGTTTACACTACCGGAACTGAAGCCTGCGCTTGTAGAGGCTGCAGCTTATGCTTATGGTATTGTTCCGACTATGCTGACTAAAGCGCAAGTAGAAAGCATGGGTGAAGAGCTGGCCGATAAGTGGGATGAAAGCGGCATGACGCTATCTGAAAAGCTGCATGGCGTAGGCGTGAAAATGCGCGGTGCCATTGTAAGCACCCTGCAGGAACAGATGCGCCGGAACAAGACCTGGACTGAGGCTGCAAGGGCGTTGTATGACGGATATGGCGATGATGGTCAGAACGTATATAACGGCGGCAAGAATATTATCAGCAGGCAGGACCTGCCAAAGTATCTGCAGAAGGTAAGGGAGGCTACAGGCAACGACCTGCAGGCATTGGCCGAGCAAAGGCAGGCCATTGACAACATCAATCGTCTGGCCAAAAATGGCGCACCCAACAAGGCACTGCAGGCAGCCTATAATAAATTGCTGGAAGCAGTGCAGAAAGGCAATGAAAAGGCTATTGAAAAGGCCGTGGAAGTTGCTGTCAACGAAAAATCCCGCTATGTTGCCGAACGTATAACCAGAACCGAGATGGCGAGGGCATGGGCTGATGGCTTTATAGCTAAAATGAAAACAGACGCTGATATTGTGGCTGTGAAATTCAAATTAAGCAGCCGCCACCCTGTTTTTGATATCTGCGACATGTACGCCAAAGCTGATATGTATGGCTTGGGTGCAGGAATATATCCCAAGGATAAGCTGCCACCCTTACCGGTACACCCGCATTGCTTATGCCGGTACGTGGAAGTTATTGAAGGCGAAGTTGATATGCAGCAGCAACGCGACCAGGTGCGGGAAGCAGGCGACAAATGGCTGAATAGCTTGCCGGAATCACGCAGGGTGCAGGTGCTGGGGCGTAAAGGCTTGAAGGCGTGGGAAGATGGTGAAGACTGGCGCAAGTATATGCGTGGGTATGCTGGGCTGCGGAAAGTGGAGAGCAGATTGAGGGGCGTCGATACCCGCAATATGGCTAATGGCGGGCGAAAATCTAAGTTTATTAAGTTGACGGAAGCTGAAAAAGATTTTATAATTAAAGAAGCGAAGGCTATTGGAATAGATGAAAAGTATATTCGTTTCAGAGATTATCGCGCGACTGGCTATGATGATGAGGATGACTTGATATATGTAAGCGGTCAGATTTTCCCGGCTCAAGACGATTCACCGATTGCAAGGGATAGAATGAGTGTGCGAGCGGTTTTAGCACATGAATATTATGGGCATAGAGCTAATCGTACAACTTCTATACGTAAAGACCATTGGATAGATGAATTTAGGGCTAGTTATAGAGGTGCTCAAAAATGCAGTAATTTAACTGATGACGAGCGTGCTGACTTAGTTCGAGATGCGTATGACAGGGCAAAGGAAGCAGGCGTTACTGTTAATCTTACAAAATTTGCAAGGAGGGTTTTGTATGGATTTTGATGACAAAGAACGAAAGCAACGTCGAGATTTATTAGACAAGGCATATGATGACTTCTTCCTCAACAATGAAACTAATACCCGTTGCCCAGTTTGCAATGAATTGGTACAAGTTTGGGAAACAAAGAGTTGCTATGGGACTAAATGTAAGTGCGGATATATGGATAATACTGTTAGAGGACTTTAAAGGTAAATGTGTTTACTTTTAACTAAACAACAGACAAGCAGATTTTGGGTGAAAACTCAGAGTCTGCTTTTTAATTGGAGGTGTAGCATGTTAAAAACAACTTTAGGCATAGTTCAGGCGGGGATGATTTTGGGCAAGCTGTTTGGCTCGTTGGATTTGCCGTGGGTTTGGGTATTCACCCCATTATATATCGTAATATTGCTTGTAGCTGCCGTTTTTGGATTAGCTTATTTAGCAGACAGGCAGCGATATCGTAAAATATTAAAATAATATCGTTAATCAAGCACGTGTAACAGCGTGCTTTTTTATTGCCCAGGAGAGGGCACAATATAGGGCGGAGGCCCATGATATGGAGGTATCAGAACAATGGAAATGAAACAGGTTTACGAAGCACTGGAAAAAGTTGAGAACGGTGCTGACCTCATCGCTGCTATCAAGGGCGAAATTAACACTCTCAACAACGAAGCTAAGAAGCACCGCACGGCAGGAGAGCAGAGCGCGACAAAGCTGAAAAGCATCTTAGAGGCTGTTGGTTTAGATGATGGTGACGATGTGGTAGATAAAGCCAAGGGACTTAAGACTACATTAGACCAATTTGCCCAGGGCGGCAAAAAGCCTGATGAGGTCGCAAAGCAGATTACTGACTTAACCGCACAGGTTGGCAAGGTCACTAAGCAGCTGGCTGATATGACCGAAACCGCTAAGGCCGAAAAGACCAAGCGTCTTGACGGCATGAAGATGGCTAAGGCTGTAGAGCTGCTGACCAAGGGCAACGCTGCGAGCCCGCAGAACATGGCTAAGCTGCTGGAAGGCAGCATCGTTGTCAAAGACGATGAAAGTCTTGCCTATACCGGCAGCGATGGCAAAGAAATCAGCCTGGAAGATGGTGTTAACGGCTGGCTGAAGGAGAACAGCTGGGCAGTTAAGGCCAACGGTACAGGCGGTAGCGGCAGCAATGGCGGTGGTGGCGGTTCTGATGATCCGTTCCTCTGTGGCTTTAATTCTTAATGACGAAAGAGAGGAATTTTTATTATGGCAATTAACTACGCAGACAAATATAGCGCAAAAATTGACGAGCGCTTCAAGACCGGTGCGCTGACCGCTCCGGCAATCAACAACGACTATGATTTCACCGGTGTGCAGACTGTAAAGGTTTACTCTATTCCTACCGCCGGCATGAATGACTACACTTCTACCGGCGCAAACCGTTATGGTACCCCGGCAGAGCTGGAGGATTCCGTACAGGAGCTGACTTTGACCAAGGACCGTTCCTTCACCTTCACCATCGACAAGAGCAACTATCAGGATACCGGTATGCTGAAAGAAGCCGGTGCAGCCTTACAGCGTCAGATTGATGAGGTAATTATTCCGGAGCTGGATATTTATCGTCTTGCACAAATCGCTGCAGGTGCTAAGAACAGCGCAACCGCTGCAGTTACCAAGGCCAACGCCTACAGCGCCTTCCTCGACGGCACCGAGAAGCTGACCGACGAGAAAGCGCCTTTAGGCAATCGTATTGCTTATGTGGCTGCGTCTTACTTCAAGCTGCTGAAGCAGGATGAATCCTTCATCAAGGCTTCTGACCTGGCACAAGATATGTTGGTAAAAGGTCAGGTTGGCATGGTAGACGGCATTCCTATTATCGTTGTACCTGCATCCTACATGCCGGCTAAAACTGCATTCATCATTACTAACCCTATCGCCTGCTGTGCTCCGGTTAAGCTGGCTGATTATAAGATTCATGACAACCCGCCCGGTATCAACGGCTGGTTGGTTGAAGGCCGTGTGCGCTATGATGCATTCGTTCTGGAGAACAAGAAAGGTGCTATCTACGTACATAAGACTGCTGCAGAATAATGAAAAGCGTAGAGATTACGCGCGAATTTGATAAGCTGGTGCGTGCTTTTGAAGCCGCACCGGACCAAACGCGTGACATGGTACGCAGGCAGGTGAAAATGGCTGTCAGAGATGTCAGGGAATATGCGCGCGATCATCATCGTTTCGTTACCCGAAGCGGTATGACTGAAAAAAGCATTATGAGCCTGGCTAAAGACAACCAAGGTACAGTTATGCTTACAAACAATATAGCGCGATGGCAGCATGAAGGTACTAAGCCATATGTGATTGTACCACGCAGTAAAAAGGTGCTGCGCTTTGCCATAAACAAGGAATTTGTCTTCAGCAAGCGTGTGCGTCACCCCGGCATAAAAGCGGACCCTTTTCTTTATACGGCAGCTGATGTTATGCAGCCTGTTATTGTCAGCAGATTTGCCAAGGCTTTAGACAGTCTGCTGGGAGGTTTATAATGGATTACATTGATTTTGGAGATATACAGGACGCGGTGCTGAATTGTACCTATGATGATATTGCTTATGGCAATGAAATCATAAACAGCCTGGCAAGCAGGCTGAAGGTAACCGATATTCCCGAGCCTGTACCCTACATAGTCAAGCGCTTGGGCGTTGTGGCAGCCTGCTATAACAGATGCCTGCTGCAGACCGGCACAGACCCTACGGCTGTATTTAACGGCGCTGGCGGTGTAGAAAACAGCGACATATACGCACAGAAGCTGAAGCTGTACAAGGCTGAGATGGAACGCCTTATGGCAAGTCTTACAGCTGCTGATTTTGGCGTTACCGGAGGGCAGGGGAGAGCAAGTATTCCTCTGTATCGCTCATGAGCAGACGTACTGAGATTACAGATGTTATCATGGGACTTTTGCAGGACCAGATACCAGAAGTGCATTGGAGCAGCCTTGTTACAGGTGCCGGCCGTGGCAATAAGCTGGAAGGCACTGTGAGCTGTGACCGTATCACCTATGTGGAGATGACTAAGAGCGGGCGCAAGGGCGTACTGACATACAGCATCTACCTGTTGGATACGGCAAGCGTTGAAGGCGTCGATGCCTTGGCTGATAAACTGGATGCCTTGCTGACGAAGTACCACGATTTAGGCGGCTGGTGCATTGACAGCCAAGTGAAAGAAATCGTTTTCGGCGTGGCGCAGGGCAAGGCTGATGCAGGCATGGCGCTGATTACCTATGAAGTTTATTTTGATTGTTAGGAGGAACAGATATGAGTGAATATACTTTCCCGACCCGCACCGATGCGACCAGCACTGCGACTGCGGGCAAAGATTATTTGATTTACCTGAATACCGGCACTACCGAAGCAGCGCCTACCTGGACTCTGCTTGGTGGCCAGCGCAGCGGTGATTTGAACCGTGAAGCTGACGAGATTGATGCTTCCCATAAGACTTCCGGAGGCTGGAAATCTACCCTGCCCGGTTTACGCAGCTGGTCTATTGACTTGGAAACTGTGTATCTTGCAGGTGATACCGGTGCTAAATTCTTGGAGGCTGCTTTTTTGGCAGGCAAGCAGGTGCATGTTAAATTTGAATATCCGGATAAGAGCTTTGTTACCGGTTGGGGTTCTATTACTGAATGCTCTCTGAGCACTCCGCATGATGATGTTGCTACTCTTAAAGGCACCATCAGCGGCGACGGTCCCCTCAGCGAACAGAGCAAGGGCTGATTCTTAAAATAAGGCTGGCACTAAGCTGGCCTTTTTCTTATATGGAGGATAACGAATGAAAAAGATTGATATTAAGGCTTTTGGCGAAGGTCAGCAGATTTGGTTCAACATCGGCCGTCTGCGCCGCGTAGAGGAAATGCTGAAATGTCCTATTGGTGAAGTGCTGCAGGAAGCTGATAAGCTTAGCCTGAAGAACCTGCTGGTACTGCTGAGCGTAGGCATGAGCCAGAACGGCAATAAGACTGAACAGTATTATGCTGAAAAGATTGACGAGGCCATGGAAAACGGTTACAGCATTGCCGATATCCAGCTGCCTGTAGTGAAGGCTGTGGCTGCCAGCGGCATTTTAGGCGTGGGAGCTTATTATCAGCTGTTCCCGGATGAACTGACCGATGAGCAGAAGGCTGAAATTGAATACGAAAAAAACTAATTAGCGATGGTGGTGGCTGCGTATCTATGCGGACATGGTACAATGCAGCCAAAACCCTTGCTTTTGGTGAATTAAGGCTCAAACCGTGGGAGCTGGATAAGCTTTCGGTGTTTGAGTTTAATGATATGGTTGATGCATGTAATGAAATAAGAATGGCAAAGCGCTGGGAAACGGCCTACTGGGTAGCCAACATCATTTCCCCACATCTCCGCAAGCCTGCCAAAGCAGGTACACTGATGCGGCCGTTCTTGAAGCAGAAGACCAAAGAAGAGCAGGCAAGGGAGCGGGAACGCTTCTATGCTGACTTTGACCGTCAGAGGAAGGAGGCAGGCAATGGCAGATAAACAAATATCCGTCAAGATTACAGCGGATAGCAAACAGGCTGAGCAAGGCTTCAACAGAACTGCAGTAGCAGTAGAAGCTGCAGGCGAAGCTGCCGGCAGAATGTCCGCAAAAATGAGCAAATCGACAGCGATTCTTGCCGATATTGCCAAAATGTTTCAGCAGCTGAATTCCGACGTGAAAGCAATGCGCAAGAGTCTGGACAGCATCGACAGCAAGAATGTCCGGCGCGTAGGCGATGAGCTTGAAACTGTCAGCAAGCAGTCCAAAAAGGCAACCAGCGGAATAAAAGGCTTTGCTGATAAATGCAACAAGATGAGTGGAGCGCTTAGCGCTATTGCTGCAGTGCAGTTAGGCAGCGTCTTCACCGGGATGGCGGGCGGTATCCTTAATATGGGCATAGCGTCCGTACAGGCTGCAGCACAGATGCGTCAGTATGAGATTGCCTTCCAGACCATGCTGAAATCTGCTGAGGCAGGTACGCAGATGCTGAGGGACTTACAGCAGTTTGCTGCAGAAACTCCCTTCGACGTGCCCGGTGTAGTAAGCGCAGGTCAGCAGCTGATGGCGTTCGGTTTTAAAGCTGAAGAGATTATCCCTATGCTTACCAACCTAGGTGATGCCGCCAGCGGTTTAGGCTTAGGCACGGAAGGCGTGAGCCGTCTTGCGTACGCTTTAGGCCAGATGCAGACCAGCGGCAAGCTCAATGCGCAGGACATGATGCAGCTTACCAGCGCAGGTATTGCGGCATGGGATATGCTGGCGCAGGCTGCAGGTAAAACAGTAGCTGAGATGAAGGACCTTTGCTCTAAAGGCGCTATTGACTCTAAAGCAGCTGTGCAGACTATTGTCGCAGGCATGAACGACCAGTTCGGCGGTATGATGGCCAAGACTTCGGACGAGGTTGCCGGTCTTCTGGCAAACATCGAAGAAACTGCCGGCAACACTTCCGCTGCCGTGGGCAAATATCTGACGGAAGCCTTTAATATCAAGGGAATCTTGAAGGATGTATCCGACAGGCTGGGAGAGTTCCAACAGAAAATGCAGACGGCGACAGAGCAGGGCAAGAGCTTAGGCGATGTTATCAAGGAGTGCGTACCTGCAACGGTTATTGGTGTTATTGGCGCTTTTGCTGCTGTTCTTGCCGTTGTATCTGTTGCTGCTGTGGCAACGTTAGGCGCGGTATTGGGACTTACTGCAGGTATTGTTGCTATAGGCGCTGCAATGGGTGCTGTTGCTGCTTTGGTAGTCACCTATTGGGATGAAATTGTTGATGCTGTCAACATAGCGGTACAGGCTATTCTTGACACTGTTGTTATCATCGGTACCGCTATTACAGAAGCCATTCTTGGTGTTGTAAACTGGATTATCGGCACTATAGGCGATATGTGGGCAGATATTACCGGCGACCAAGATAATTGGTTTAGCAAATTTTCTTCTATGCTTGGTGATGCTATTAAAGAAGTAGAGGATTTTGCCAAAAAAGCCATTGACTGGTTCGGCAGAGTTTTCGCCGCGAAAAAAGCTATTGTTGATACTCGTAATGCTGATGCTGAACTTGCGCAGATTCAGGAAGATTATAAAATCTACGAGGAAGGCAAAAAGACTGCCAGAAAACCTGATTCCAATAAGCTTTTCCAAAATCCTGATAAAGGCAATCTTGGTTCCGGCAGAACTTCTGCCTCAAAGCAGGAAAATGTAGCCTTAAAGGCTCTGCAGGACGAGAACAGGATAGCTCAAGAGCGGAAGAAAATTGAGAACGATTATGTACGCTTAAAATTGAAAAAGGAAAAAGATTTGTTTGAAGCTCAGAACGCTATTGCTAAAAAGTATGGTACTGACGCTCAAAAATATCAGATTCAGCTCAAAGAAATTGAGTTCAACAAAAAGCAGGAACTGCAGAAAGAGGAACTGGCCTACACGGAACAGATGCTTGCTGCTGAAAATGCACTTAAGGAAGCGCAGCTGCGTGGTGCATCCCAAAAAGAGCTGGACATGCTTAATGAGAAACTGGCTTTACTTAAGAAAACGCATCAATATACGATTGATAATATCAATCAGACTGCTGCTGCTAATACTGAAAGTGCTAAATTTGACTATAGCAATAAGCAAATCAGATGGAAGGCTGATTACAATGCTTCTGATACCGTCGGGAAGATGACGATGAAGAATGATAAGTGGAAGGAAGAAGCTACTGAGTCTGTGACAAATAGTCCTTGGTTGGATGATAAACTGAAATTGGAAGCACTGACTGCAATCAATCAGAAGTACGATGAGCAACAGCAGAAAATCAATACCATCAGCAAGATTCAGCAGACCAGCAATCAGCTGGCGAAGGATTTTTCCAGCGCTATAACTGATTGGATTACCGGTGCGCAAAGCTTCGGCGATGCTATGAAAAACATTCTGCAGCAGCTCATTGCACAGCTTATCCAGGCTGCTATTTACGCAACTATCGTAGCTGCCTGCACTGGCGGCGGTGGTGGTTTTGCTGCGCGTTGGAGCAGTGCTTTCGGCAAAGCCTTTGCAACAGGTGGTTCGGTCGATGGCCCTGGCACTGGCACTAGCGACAGCATACCTGCTATGCTCTCGAATGGAGAGTACGTGCTTAACGCTCAGGCTGTAGACCGCTTGGGCGTGCCGTTCCTTAATGGCCTGAATACTGGGCGTTTGAGAGGCTTTGCCAGCGGCGGGCTTGTCGGTTCTGGTGGTGCTTATAACCGTCCTGCCAGCGTTGGTTCCTCCAGCAGCTCTACGAGCAACAGCATCACTCTTAACGTATCAGCGTTGGATGCATCCAGCTTTGCTGACTTTTTGGCGCGTGGAGGCATGCAGGTGCTTAAACAGGCAACTTTGGACGACAACCGCAATTTTAATGCGGCGTTTGATACTTTTTAAGGAGGATGCATATGGCTGAAAGAATATTTCCTCTTGACAGCGGTGAAACAGCATGGAGCAGTACACTGCAGCAGGCGTGGGAGGTCACACAGACAGAAACCGCCAGCGGCAGGCGTAGGGCGATTTGTAGCCAACTGTATCCTAAACTATCATTTAATGTGAGCTTTACAGCTTTAGACGATAAGAATCTATCGCTACTAATAGGCTTTTATGCAAAATGCAAGGGTACTCTTTTACCTTTCTTTTACAAGGATTATGGCGCGCGCGTCAAGCTGCAGGAGCTTAACAGGGATGAAAGTGGTAAATATCAGCTGTTCATTAAAAATGGCGGCTATGTACTACCTTGCGAAAAGGCTGATAATGTAAGTGTTTATATTGATGATAAAGAGACTTCAGATTTTACATTGGACGGGGACATACTGACAGTGCCAGCTGCAACGGCAAAAAGTGTTGTTAAAGCGAGCTTTGACTATTATTGGCGTGTACGCTTCTCAGATACGCTTTCTGTTACCCAGTCTTTTGCGAATGTAAACAACGTTAACTTGAAATTGGTTACAGTGAGGTGATGAACATGAAAAACTGTACGTTAGACCTTGCTCAGCATCTCAACGCTGACAACGAATTTATCTGCTGCGATTTGTTTACGCTGACGCTGAGCAGCGGGAGTGTATATCACATTGCTGATTTTGACAGCGATGTCAGCTTTAATGGCAAAACATACAGACATGATATGTTTATCATCAGCCGTAACCAGACCAAGACAGCGGGACAGCCGTCCGTAGAAACGCTGTCTGTCACAATCAGCGCCGACCGCCAACATAACGATAACGTGGATAACATGTTTTTGCTAAAGGCTGTGCATGAGGGCAAATTTGACGATTGTCAATTAACTCTCAGCCGTGCATTTTTGGACGCTGAAAACGGCGCTGTGCTGGGGGTGTTGTCGCTGTTTAATGGACGCTGCGAGGTGTCATCCTGCGGCGGCATCAGCGTCAAATTATCTGTAAAGAGTGAAACTATCGGTTTAAATGCATCTGTACCGCTGAGGACGTTCGCGCCTCAGAATGTATATCAAGAGCAGTCAGGCGTAGTCAGCACGGCAAGCAAAGATGCCTACACCTGTATGATTCCGCTAAAACCTAGCAAAAATGTGTTGGTGAAATTATGATGAATAACAAATTATACGAAACAGCGCTGAGCTATGTGGGTACGCCGCATATCAACGGCGCTAACGTCAAGGGTGCAGGACTTGATTGCTGTACGCTCATTACCAATATTTACAAAGAAATGGGATGGGCTGACATCCCTATGGAATTTGGTTACAGCGGCGATTGGTATTGTCAAAAAAATTGTAAAGAGCTTGTGCTTGCATATCTTACAAAATATTGTTATGAGGTCGATGAGCTTCAGCCCGGCGATGTTATCTCATATCGCTGGGGACGCAGCAATTATGCACATCTTGCAATGTATTTAGGTAATGGCTGCATCATCCATTGCTCAGCCGATAACGGCACATGCATCACAGATTTGGATGAGCCGTTGCTGTTGGATGCAAAAGGCAGGAGCAGGGCAACGGGATTTTGGAGGTTGAAAGATGGGACTTTTTAAAGGTGCGAAATTTACGAGCCGCTCGCAAAAAATAGACGCTTTTCAAAGCACCGTCTGTGAGTTTGGTACACCTGTGCCGCTATTATACGGCACATGTAAGGTGTCGCCAAATCTTATGTGCTATCAGGATTTTGAAACAAAAGAAAAACGCACTACGCAGAAAAGCGGCAAATCAAAAAGTACTACCATAACATATCTGTATTATGTATATGCTGAGCTTGCATTGGGTGAGGGTGTGATAAGCGGCATCGATAAAGTGTGGGTAGGCGATACAGCCTACGCAGGCTTAGGCGCATTGAACGCCAACACCAATAACGAGGGTGCAGGACTGGCGCTCAACAAGGGCGACAATAATCAGCCGACAACCTACATGAGTACAAATCATGCCGACATCGCAACAGGCTATGATAATTTAGCGTATCTGTATGGCAGAATTTTTTTAGGCGAGGATAATGCCTCAATGCCGTCATACAGTTTTGAGGTCCGCGGCTCACTGATTGCCGATAACACCGACGCAAATCCCGCTTATGTCATTCAGGATATATTGAGTAAAATCGGCTTAGGCTCATACATCGACGAGGCGAGTTTTGCAGATTACGCAAAATATTGCAGCAATGCTGATTTGCTTATCAGCACGCCAAACGATGCATTCAGCAGGCAGGATAAGGCACAAACAATTATTGCTAATCTGCTGGAGCTGACAAACACATACATGTTTTGGAGCGTCGACCGCTTTAAATTCGCTGCGCGTGATGATGTGCAGCGTGCTGAGTGGTCGTCAAACAAGCAGATCATGTACGATTTGACGGCTGATGATTTTATTCCGCAGAGCGGCGCACCGGTAACGGTCAGAAGAAAAGACAGCACTGAGATATATAATTACATCACTGTCAATTTTTTGAACCGCGCCAACAACTACGAGGAAGAATCCGTCAGCTATCAGGACATAGAGAGCATCAAAAAATACGGCGTGCGCAGCGTTGCCTACGATGCAAAATGGTATCATACAAAAGAAAGAGCGCTGAAATACGCACAAATGAAAACGCGCATCGCACAAACGGAATGCAATCAATATACGTTTAGGCTGCCATGGAAATACTGCAGGTTAGAGCCGGGCGATTTGCTGCGCATCACCGATGAGGCGATTGGCATTGCCGGACAGGTGGTAATGGTGAGCGAAATTACCGAGGCTAAGACCGGTATTCTCACTGTAACCGCTGTACAGAGAGCGCCCGGAGCGTACAGCGAGGCTAAATACACCGTTGTCAATGATTACCAATACCAAGATTTTAACGTTGAGCCGGGCAACACGGCGCGTCCGCTGTTTATTATTCCGCCGTCTGATTTGGTTACGAGCGCCAGCGGCTGCGAATTGTGGATTGCTTTGCAGGGCGCTGCCAAAACGTGGGGCGGCTGCAATGTGTTTGCGTCAACCAAAGACGGCGATTATAGCCACATCGGCACGCAGGGCATCAACAGCATCTACGGCACAACCGCCGGAACAATGACGGCTGATGCGACGAGCGCATATATCCGACTGAACAATCAACGTCCTGTTGAGCTGCTGACAGGCAGCGCACAGGATGCAGCCAACGGAAATACGCTGATTTGGATAAACGGCGAATGCATGAGTTACACCCGTGCGACGCTGCTTAACAGCAATCTGTATCAGCTCACAGGGCTGATACGTGGTCAGTACGGCACAACTGCTAAAGCGCATAACTACGGCGAGGATGTTGCCGTTTTGGATGGCGGAATATACGTTGTCCCGCTTACCAAACAGCACATCGGCAGAACGCTGTATTTTAAATTCCCTGCATTTAATGAATTTAAGGCAAACGGGCAGAACCTGGCTGATATTGATTGTTACAGCTGTACGGTAGCTACGGCGGATTTGCCGAACTGCACAAACGTAACAGCATACAATAAATATCGTGATGTCGGCGGCACAGTCGTATATCATGACATAATCGTGGAGTGGGAGCCTGCCGATTTTGAGAATTATCAGCAAGCGCAAGTGTGGTACAGGCAATACGGCGAGGCGTGGCGATACGGCGGCAGCGGCTACAAATCAGCGACATTGCCGCAGGTGGACATCGGCAAGAGATATCAAATCGCCGTGTGTACGCAGGATGTTTTTGGAAACGTTGAAACACCTGACGCATCGGCACAGACAAATATTTTGGTTGCAATCAGCACTGCAACACCGACAGCGCCGACAAACCTCAGCGTCACCTTGAAAGATGCTGTAGTGATTAAATGGGACGAGGTGCACAACGCCGATGTAAAATATTACGAAATCAGGCTAGATGCAAATGTTGGCGTTGATAACGCTAATTTTATCACACGCACGGCAGATAACAGCTACACAACAAACGCTATAACCGCACGTTACGGCACGATTTATGTTTTTGCCGTCAGCGCCTACGGAATCACCAGCGCTCCAGCAACAGCAGCATACAACTTTGCAACACCTGCAGCGCCGAAAATCAGCGTTAAGGCAAAAATGCAAGGTATTGAATGTCGAGTGCTAGAAAGCATCCCGAATAATTGTATCGGCGTACATTGGTATTTTGACGGTGCGACGAATGACAGCGACGACAAAACAGCGAATCTGAGCTATTATAAATCGCTCGACGCTGGCGTTTATGAGGTCAAGGCTTGCTATTACAATTATTTTGGCGATGGCAGGTACAGCGGCAGCGAAACAGTGACCGTGAAAGCAACGATTGACGGCAGCTTGATTGAGGCAGGCAGCGTTGCCGCCGAAAAGTTGGATGCGGTAATTAAAAACAACATTGCTAACGCTATGGCCAATGCAAATGCAGCGCTTAACAACAGCAAGATTACTGCTGACAAATTAGCTAAAGATTATAGTACAACCACACAGACGGAAACACTTATCGCTACACGTGTTGCAAACAGCATGGGTAATTACTCGACTACCGAGCAGACCGCCACAATGATTAGTAATAGCATTGCTAATTTTAAAAATGACACGCTCAGCCAGTATAGCACTACTAAGCAGACCGAAGCGCTCATCAGCTCGCAGGTAGCAAGCTACACTGACGGAAAACTGAGCAGTTATAGCACGATCGAGCAGACCAACACGGCAATCAGCAACATGGTTGTTAAGCTGAATAATGCGACTGATAAAAAATTAGAATCATACAGCACTATACAGCAAACACAGGTCGCCATCAGCCTTGCGGTAAAAAATATTGACCTTGACGGCAATACGCTGGTCAGCAAAATCAACCTTGCTAATGGCGGCATCCTGCTTGACGGCAAGCTTATCCATATCACCGGTCAGACTCTTTTTGATGACAATATTGTCACAAAAAAAATGCTGCAGGCAGGGAGTGTGGATGCAGACAAGATAAAGGTAGATAGTTTGTCAGCTATCTGTGCAACAATCGGCACGCTGCGTACAGCAACTAGCGGAGCAAGAACGGAAATAAAAGACAACTTGATTGAAGTATATGATGCAAACAATGTTTTGCGCGTAAGAATGGGGGTATGGTAATGGTATATGTGGGATTATTTATACTGTTGCTTATTTGTGGTATTGCATGGCAGAAAAGAAAGCGAGCTGATAAAGTGGGCGCAGGTTTACAAATTTTTAATGCAGACGGCAAAGTAATCTTTGATTCGACGTATAACACTACAAGGATGCTAGGACGTGGCGAAACCAACGGGACAAACGGCAGTTTAAGTGATGATAGATTAATCGGGCGCATGGTTTGGGTTGTAATAACATCTCACGAAATTCTTCCACCAAATTATGTGGGAGGGGTAGTCTCGCCGGTGTTTACTTGCAACGGAAGCAAGTTAGCGTGGGAATATGTCAACTCGTACAACCTTATGAAGAAAAACAACAGGTTCATTTATGGAGTTTATTGAAAATGACAACATACTTTGAAGCAAATAATAATCAAAAGACTACTATAAACGATACAGACAAAATGTTATGTCTCAGCAGGTGTGGGAATATAGAGATTGTCGCAAGCAAAAAAACGACAGAAAGTATTAAATGGGGCGGTTATAACAGTCAAAAGTGGATAGCTGTATCCATAATAGCTAAATACTCTATAACGCTTACCGGCTCCGAGTGCCTTGTTGCCGTCAAGCCACCTAACGATGACAGAGTTATATTTTTTACAGAGCAGCCATCAGAGTCAGTGGTAAACATAATCGTAATGACCACTTCTAACGAGGCAGATTTGAAAATTTATACATCAGAAATGGATGTATTTGTTTTTGGTGAAAGCAGAGAAATGGATAATGTTCCCGGAATACAGGTTTTTAATGCAGATGGTGAGTTAGTGTTCAAGAGTTCAGATTTGCTCTTGAATGTAAAGACTAGCTGGAATTATATTACCGACCTTACAACTTTTGATTATTGGGAAAAATTTAACACTGCACCGCAACAAATAATAGCTGGGACTGATGATATGGCGATTATTTGTTGTGCAAACGCCGCTGGAATTATATTTTTAAATTATTCAAAATATACACCCGGGTTATTTACCTACGGATACCAAAACAAAAATAATGTATTGCAGGCTAAACCGCTGATTATGGCTGGGGAGCGGGACGAGATTTACGAGTCATATCTTACTGGAATCAGTGCAGTTTGCAGCGCTGTAGTCGTGGACGTATCCCACATGCCGAAAACTTATCCACCTGATTAACGCAGGCGACATAGTATTATACATAAGGCTTAGCGAGGTGAAACAATGCAGATAGAATTTGAAATTGACGGTATGCGTCTGACAAGAACGTCAAACGCATACGTAACCAATTTTTAAGGAGGCGACAAATGAAACCACAAGCATTTCAGCCGGGCGAGCTGCGCACGGTTTAATCCCTAACGCAAGGTTATTATTTTAAGGGAGGTGACCACCAATGTTTACGGTACAAAACAACAACATCAGCTTAATCAGAGGTGACAGCGGAGCTTTCGCTATCAGCGTTACCGACACCGACGGCAACGCTGTTGCGCTGACTGACAGCGATGTGCTGACGTTTACGCTCAGGCGCACGCCACGAAGTCCGACTATCGTCCTGCAGAAAACAATCACCGACGGAACGCTGACCATCAATCCGTCAGACACGCAGGATATGCCGTTCGGTTCATACGTTTACGACGTGGAGCTGAAGCGGGCTGACGGCTATGTCGATACAGTTATCCCCCCGCACGAATTTTTATTGCTTGAGGAGGTGACGTATTAAATGGAAAAATTACGCGGCACACTGACGGCAACATCAGCAACGCTTCACGGTACATTGTCGGCACGGAGCGTAATCGGTGCGGAAATCTATGACGGCGAATACACAGTACATTCCGAGGCTCATGAGGTGCAGACGTTACCGACGGCAAACAAACAGTTAACAAAGAATATTACTGTTGAGAAAATCCCGTATTACGAAACAAGCAATTTATCTGATGGAATTACGATTTATATCGGTAGTGAAAAGGAGGTCGAAATTTATGGCTGAAAAAACTATTAGCAAGGTTGTGTATGGCGGCAAAACGCTGATTGATTTGACCAGCGATACCGTTACCGCTGACAAGCTGCTGAGCGGCGTTATCGCCCATGACAAGAGCGGTGCGGCTATTACCGGTGCCTGCACCTATGACGCTGACACCAGCGACGCGACTGCTACCAGCGCAGAAATCCTGAGCGGAAAGACCGCATACGTTAATAAAATCAAAGTTACCGGCGAAATGAAAAACAATGGCGCTGTTACCGGCAGCATCAGCAAAAAGGCTGATGCGTACAGCATCCCTATCGGCTATCATGACGGCAGCGGCAAGGTAACCATCTCCAGCACGGAGCAGGCAAAAATCATTGCAACAAACATCCGCGCCGGTGTATCCATCTTGGGCGTTGAGGGCACTATGAGCGGCACTGAGGGCGCTAAGGCGCAGGCTAAGACTGCTACACCTAAGACCACGGCGCAGACCATCCTGCCGGACAGCACTCAGGGATTTAATTACCTTACTCAGGTTACCGTAGAACCAATCCCGTACAACGAGAGCGACAATGCTCAGGGCGGAAAAACCGTTACCATAGGCTAAGGAGCGTAAAAAATGGCAGTGAATAAGATTATTTATGGCGGTAACACCTTGGTAGACCTTACCGGTGATACCGTCACCGCTGCCGATTTGGCAGAGGGAGTAAAGGCGACAGGCGCGGACGGTAATCCGATTGTTGGCATAATGCAAAAGGTAACCATCGATGCTGAGCTGTCGAATACTAGCACCAATCCTGTACAAAACAAGGTGATTACCGAGGCTATAGCCAACATGGGCGGTGGTTCGGGAAATTACCTGCCGTTAACAGGCGGCACCGTAACTGGCGGCATAACAGCGCCCAACTTTCAGACTGGCTCGGCTGCGGCCAATTATTTTCAATGCCGAAGATTTCGTGGTGAGGGTGACGCAAGCACCTATTACCACGCTATTGATTTTGGCTACTCCGGGCACGATAGCGTCGACTTCTACGAGTATGATGCGAGCTGGAACTTTTATCAATGCACCACAGGTACAAAATCTGGAGCTGTCCTTGTCGGTAACATCAACGGCAACGGCTGGAACGGCGGGGCACGGCTGACAGGCGCACCGACCGCACCTACTGCGGCAGTTGGCACGAACACCACTCAGATAGCGACAACGGCGTTTGTACAGGCAGCTGTTGGCGGCAAAGCTAACACATCAGACCTTGCCAATTTTGTCACGACATCCGGGCAGAATACATGGCGGGCACAGCAGATCTTTAACCTTGCAACTCTTGGTTATGAGCAGTATTCCGCACCGTACAGCAGTACAAATTCCGTCAGCCCATCTACGTCAGCCGCGTCCTATTATGCAACAGGAGCGTTTACTCTTAACCTGAGTACGCTCTCTGCACTGTTGGGCAGTAATCAGTCAACAGTGTTTAGTGCTTACATCACTGCCAGCGGTGATTATGCGCTGTCCATCACCAACGGCGGCACGGTTAAATATATCGGCGAGGCATCGGATGTGGCTATCACCAGCGCAGGCCTGCTGCTTAACATCCTTATGACCAAGGACCGCAACAGTAACTTGACCAGCATCGTACAGGCTAACAAGCTGACGTGAGGTGACAAGCATGGGACTTAACAGGATGATGTTTATCAAAAAATCTGCTGGAAGCGGCGGTGGTGATATAGCCGAGAATGCCTTTGTAATGACCATGGGACAGCGGAGCGGTCAATATGGGTATAGTCGCAACAATGGCGATTATGGCGAGGTTACAGGTAATGTTACGCATGATGGTAGAGCGGTAACCTTGGTAATATTGTCTTATTACGGCGGTTGGCTTGACGTTGCGTTTAAGGAGGATGGTGTTACGAGCGGTAGTCGCAATATCAGCCTTAACATCACACCGCTTGAAACGGGTGTTACTGTGCCCCTTGCAGTTGGGAAAATATCGTATCACAGTGCTGCAACAGGCTTCTACACCTATGTGCAACGTGTGCCATCAAATATATCAAGTATGTTCAGCGCTGCAAACGTAGGCAAAAACTTTAAGGTCGAAATCATCTTTAACTAAGCAAGGAGCAAATAATGAAAACGTATACATATAAAACAAAGCGCTATGACAACTTTTATGATTTGTCCGAGGCATTAGGCGCAGACGGTGTCTTTATCCCGCGCACAATATCTGATACTGGCCTGGAGCAACTGGGAGTAAATGTAGCGGAAACCGAAGAGCCGATTGAAAATATCCGTGCTCGCAAAATCATGGAGTTGAAGCGCCAACGTGATGCTGCAGAGGTTGAGCCGGTGGAATATGGCGGTTATCTCTACGATTACGACAGTCAGGCGCGCGACCGTATAGCAGCCGCGATAATTGCCCTTGATGTGCAGGGAGAAGGCGCTAAAATCAGCTGGACCACGGCAGACAATGAGGATGCGGTGGTTACGGCTCAGGACCTGCGCATGATTATCGCCGCTGTTGCTGTGCGTAGTAATGCTTTGCACACAGCGTATAGAGCCGCCAAGGCGAAGGTTGAAGCTGCCAGCACGGCAGAAGAAGTAGAAGCTGTAACAATGAATAATTAGGAGGTTGAGAGATGGATTTTTTTGCTTTACGTTATGCCGTATACAATACGGCACACACTTTGACTCATGGTTTTACCTACAAATCGGTGATCGGGGCAATCCTTGCGGTATTGCTGCACAAGCATGCCGTCCTTTTCATGATTTTCACCGCGCTGGTGTTTCTGGATTGCTTCACGCGCTGGATGAGCCTGTCATACAAGCGCCTGCAGGGCATGGGGCAAACTCCGTCTGTGATGCAGATTATTGGCGGTATTGAGGCAGCGCGTGCAGAAGGATTGATTTCCTCAGAGGTGATGAAGCATCGTTTTGTCGGGAAGGTCATCGTGTACATCCTCTGCGTGCTTGCCGCTGTGCTGGTAGATTTGGCGATGATTACGCTGCATCAGCCTGTTTGGGCTGTGCCGCTGGTGGCAGGTTATCTCGTCATCACGGAGCTGCTGAGCATCTGCGAGAATCTGAGTGATGCAGGTATTGAGGCTGTTGGGGAACTGGCAGCTATCATTAAAAAGAGAAAGGGCTGATTACTATGTTAACTGAACATTTTTCTGAAGCTGAATTTGCATGCCGTTGCTGTGGCATGCTGCCTACGACCGGTATCAGCATGGCATTGCTGTTGGGACTGGAGCGCCTGCGCCTGCGCATCGGCAGACCGATTAACATTAGCAGCGGTTATCGTTGTCCGGATCATAACCGTGCTGTGGGCGGCGTGTGGAACAGCCAGCATGTCAAAGGCACTGCGGCAGATATCTATGTAGACGGTATGGGCGTGCGCGAGCTGGCCAACATTTGCAAGCAGATTTTTGACGGCGTAGGCACCTACGTTGATGGCGGTTTTGTGCATGTGGATATGCGTGAGGGTGGTTCCGCTCCAGGTTACTTTACTTGGGAGGGATAAGATGTGGCTATCAAAGAGACTTTGCGCTTGTATTGTAGCTATATCGTGCTTGCTGTGGTTAAAGAAAAGCTGTAACAAAAAGACGAGGCAGGAAAAAGCAAGGGAACGTCGAATTGATAATCAACAGGATCTTTAGTAAACTTCTCTTTAAATGCCTTGGTAAGTGGGTACATTGTGGCCGCTTTGTACCCGCTAGTAAAATGAACACTAAAGCAATTTAATTGCAATGAATGTAGCCAAATAGCGCAAATCCTTTATGCATGGCGGCTTTCTGCTAATATAAATGAAATCTTATGGCTGTGAATTATCTATAATGAAGCTAGTTCTATTGACGAGCCATGTTGAGACGGTATGCTTATTGTCCAAACTTAATACCAAGCAGCATATTGAGGTAGAGCTGAATATGGATGAATTGGATTTGACCTCTGCGGAGAGTAAGGCTACTTATGATGAGATCAAGGTATACATACTGCAAAAATATGGTTTGAAGGTTAGTAGCTTATATATTGCACAGGTAAAGCAGAAATATGGTATAATAGAGCGTGAAAATTATAATAAAGCAAAGTCTGGGGATGCTAAGCAACCTCAGTGCCCACCAGAAAAGGAAGCGGCAATTAAAGAAGCATTAATATATTTCCAGATGCTCTAAGAAACATCGAAAAGGAGTGAAACTATTGGTTACAATTATTACTGGCACAACAAAAAAACCGACCTCCAGCGAATTATTGAAAAATTTTTTTCATAGCCACCATGAACTTGATGGATATTTATATATCGGATATCCAATTATTGGTACAGTAGATGGTGCTTATCCCATTGATGGTCTTTGGATTTCTCCTGCTAAAGGACTGGTTATTTTTAATCTTATCGAGGGAAAAAACACCGAGGGATATGAAGAAGCACAAGATGATTGTGCCAATAAAATAGAGGCAAAGCTTAAGGGATACCGGCAACTCGTTAATAAAAGAAAACTTTGCGTTGAGATCAATGTAATCACTTATGCTCCTGCCTTAATGCATAATTTAGAATATGATGAAGATTATCCTCTGTGTATTAGTGACAATGATTTGCAGAAGCAAATTGAAACGTTAAAATGGGAAAATAGTGGGTACTATGAACAGTTAGTATCAGTGCTTCAGGCAATCTCTACAATTAGAAAAGGAAAAAAACGTCGAGAGGCAACTAAACCTGACTCAAGGGGATCAAAATTAAAAGTTTTAGAGGATTCTATAGCAAATTTAGATAATCAACAAAGCAGAGCGGTTATTGAAACTGTGGAAGGGGTGCAGAGAATTCGTGGGCTTGCTGGATCGGGAAAAACTGTGGTGTTGGCACTGAAAGCGGCATACTTGCATGCACAACATCCTGAATGGAGAATTGCTGTTACTTTCAATACCCGTTCATTGAAGGGTCAATTGAGACAATTAATTAATACGTTTTATATTGAGCAGACCAGTGATGAGCCAGATTGGGATAATATTCATATTATTCATGCGTGGGTGCACCAGGTGGTGGAGAACGTAATGGTATGTATTATACCTTTTGCGGAATCAATAATATAGAATATTTTGATTATATGTCCGCTAGAAAACAATTTGGTTCTGCTGATCCATTTGGAGAGGCTTGTAATAAAGCACTTAAAGAAGCAACCAATACGAAGCCTTTGTATGATGTTGTTTTAGTAGATGAAGCTCAGGATTTTTCTCCGGCATTTTTAAGACTGTGTTATGAAATGTTACGGAATCCTAAACGGTTGGTTTATGCATATGATGAACTTCAGAACCTACGGTTACAGTCACTCCCTTCGCCTGAACAAATCTTTGGTGTTGATGATAATGGCGTACCCAAAGTAAAATTCAGACCATCTGAAGATGGTCAACCGGAGCAGGATATTATATTGGAAAGGTGTTATAGAAATTCAAGACCTGCATTGGTTACAGCGCATGCATTAGGTTTCGGAATATATAGAAAATCTGATAGTGAGAAGGAATCCGGTCTTGTTCAAATGTTTGATCAAAGTGCTTTGTGGGAAGAGATTGGATATAATATAGCAGATGGCTCACTTGAAGATGGAAAGCATGTTGTGTTAGAACGAACCAGCAAGAGTAGCCCAGAGTTTCTTGAGAAACATTCTGATATTGATGATTTAATTATATTTAAAAGTTTTAAAACTAAAGAAGAACAGGATCAATGGGTCGCAAATGAGATTCAAACTAATCTTGAGAAGGATGAATTGCGCCCGGATGATATAATTGTAATCAATCCAAATCCATTGACAACTAAAACAAATGTTGCAGCTATCCGATCGCTTTTATACCAAAAAGGCATACAGGCTCATACAGCTGGAGTCGATACAGCACCAGATGTATTCTTCGATGAAAATAATGATTCTGTAGCATTTACAGGAATCTACAGGGCAAAAGGAAACGAAGCGGCTATGGTTTATATTGTTAATGCACAGACTTGCTTTGAAGCGTTGTTTGATTTGGCAAAAATTCGCAATCAGTTGTTTACTGCTATTACTCGAAGCAAAGCATGGGTGAGAGTATTAGGTGTAGGTTCGCAAATGGATGGACTCATTGCTGAGTATCAAAACGTAAAAAAACATAAGTTCACTTTGGATTTTATTTACCCAACAAAGGCTCAGCGAGACCATATGAATATTGTTAATCGTGATATGAGCGAAGCTGAGAAAAATAAGATAAAAAAGAGTAAAGGGAATATTGTAAGCTTAATTGAAGAATTAGAAAGCGGAAACATTTATATTGAAGATTTGGGAGAAGATCAAGTGGAACGCCTTATGTCCCTTCTTAAAGGTAAGGGGGAGTAAATATTGGATCCCAAAAATATCCTAAAGCAAATCAGACAATTGACAGTTGATGTTATTGAAGCTGGCATCTGCGATGCACAGAATTTTCCTTCGCTAACACAGAGCTCAAGGGGAATTAGTGAGATAGGAATTAGTTCTGTTGATAATTCGATTTTTCTAAAAAATATTCCATATAACGAAATGTATTCTGAACTCTTAAAGAGAAAATATTACAATTTCAAAATGATAGATGGAGCTTTAATTAGTCTTTTATACAGATTTCAAAACAATGATATAATAGCACATAGACTGTCATTTTTTCCTGCCCCTAATTTAGAGGTGTTCCAAAATGAACCAGAGCTATATTTAGAGGATGAAATATATCTTGAATTCTTAGACAAAAGAATCGTTACTGTTCCATTAAGATTTGATTTTGATTCAGGTGAGGCATTTGTTCCAGTAGAACACCCTAAATCACATTTAACATTAGGTCAATACGAAAATTGTCGCATCCCTGTTTCCTCAGCTGTTTCTCCATATCAATTTATGGAGTTTATACTAAGAAATTTTTATCATACAGCACGAAATAAAAGTTGCTTCAATCTCACAAAGTATACAGATAAGTTTGAAAAAAGTATTGTTTCAGAGGAAGAAGCTTTGGTTCATGTTTGTACATCTTCATGATTAAATAGTTCCACAATAACATTACTCCGCTGGAGCAGCCAGTCCGAAAATTCCTTTGGGCTGGCTATTTTCTTTTTCACAGCCTGTTTCCGCTGCAAGGCTTCTTTTTTGAAGGATTCAAAAGCAGCCAGCATTTCTTCCAGACGGTCGGCAGGAAAGCCAGGTGTTTTCTTTGCCTTATTGATTTTGTTTCGCCAGTTCTGGCACTCGTTTTTGTAGAGCAGATCATAATTGTTTTCTCTGGCTCGTTCATCAAACTCACGCTTGTTCTGAAGGGATTGCTTTTTGCGGCACTTATCACTGCACAGCTCATATCGCTGGCTTTTGGCAAGAAATACTTTCCCGCAGATTTTGCATTTCCGGAAATACAGCCCCCAATCGTTCAGGCGGTTCAGATAATAGATTATCAGCGGATACAGGGACGAATAAGCAGCAACACACTCCATTTTCCTTTTGCTGTCTGGATACCAGAGGTCAAGCCGGGTATCTTCTTGTGGCACAGAACCATGAATATGCGTGGAAATATTCAGTCGTTTGGGCTTCCCTGTATCCTCGTCAAAGTCAAGGGGTGGATTGCCCATAAATAAGGCTGTAAAGCCATTCATTTTTTCGATAAAATGTTCGCAGACAGATTCCCGATCTCGTGGTTCTCTTGCCCTCAAATATTCATTCCAGATACGAAGTGCCACATACATTCTCACCGGATCACCGGTGAGATATTTTTTTGTCAGAAAATCACCGGACACCTGTTCCAGTTCGGGCTGTTTCCAACGATTGGAGTGCAGGGCTTCTCTCAGTGGTATTAAACCAAGGCGATTCCATTCGCCGTCCGAATCATGCTCAAAGGTTGAAAGCATAGTTCCCAAAGGGCGTGTAACATCACAAAGCACATCTGTATCGTCATATCCCTGTAAACGAAATCGGATTCGCAGTTCTTCTCCAATAAAAATACGTTCTTTCATTTTCTGCCTGTCCAACGTCAGCACCAGCAGAATACGGTCATAAAGCGGTTCGTATCGCACAAATTCAAAATCCATACAATTTCCTCGTTTTGATTTATGGTAATTTTATAATTCAGTTATATTAGTTACACTCATGGTATTGCAAAACTATTGTTTTGTCAAGTTTGTGGCGCTATGATGGCGTCAGATGGTAATTTCGTTCCATCGTGTACATTGACAACTGAATGACCGTCTGAACCGAGATAAACAGCCAAGACTTCTCCAGAAACGAGGGTGAGCGCATCGAAAAACTGATGACTTATGTATGTCGAGCAGGGCAGCATGAAGGAAACGGGACAGGTAGAACGGCAATATGCGGAAAATGAAATATCAATCAATTCAAATAAAGGAGGAACACCGATATGAAAGAAAAAATGAAGTGGAACGACTATGACGCTCTGCCCCTGATTTTGGATGTTACGGATATTCAGCATATCATGGGAATTTCCAGAGCCAGTGCTTATAAGCTGGTACACACACCGGGATTTCCGGCGGTGCGCAGTGGCAGGTTGATTAAAATCAGCAAGAAAACCTTTTTTAATTGGCTGGACCGCGGCGGCAATTTCCACGAGGACGAAAAAGAGAAAACAACGTAACCGTGAAATGGAATATGAGGAGGATTTTTATGATGAAGCTGTCTAAGTATGAGAAAGAAACCATCATTAACTGGAACGAAGCGGAAAGCACCGCCAGCATCTATACCTTCAACGCTGATCTAAAACGCAGATTAGCAGAGTTCAGTCGAAAGTATCCCCAACTGTGTCGGTTGGAGCGCAGTACCCCGGATGGCAGTGTGACCTATGTGATTGAAAAGTCCCGGCTGTCTGTCCGGTTGATTCCACCATACAGTGAGGAGCGACTGGCAGCTGCCAGAAAGTACGCCAAACAACATGGATTTCAGGTTTTGCGTACAGAAAAGGAAAGTGCCTGATTACAGGGTAAGTGACTGCAAAATGCCGGGTCTGCACTTGGCTTTTTCACAGGCTGTTTATTCAGGGGTAAAAGCATCCAGTACCATAGAAGATGAAAGATATCCAGTTCGGTAGCTGTTTTCCCGGTCAGGAGAAAGGAGGGAAAAGCAATGGAAAATTTGTATGGATATATCCGTGTCAGCACCAGAGAACAGAATGAGGACAGGCAGATTCTTGCTCTGAAAGAACTTTCTATTCCAGAGAAAAATTTATTTATTGATAAGCAATCTGGTAAGGATTTTGAACGTCCTCAGTACCGGAAAATGGTACGGAAACTAAAAAAAGACGATCT